>OIZR01000096.1_pt1 | contig 76363 bp, 71 predicted proteins | sample 1588591 | NCBI WGS metagenome assembly OIZR01 (sample SAMN03283249) | human gut metagenome | biome: human-associated habitat; material: feces | host: Homo sapiens | place: USA | collected 2013 | reverse complement strand
GCCAAGATGAGCAATCCTGTTTGGCCAAAAGGGTCAAAGCAGAGTGGCTTTTCCAACAAGCTCAAAGCCTATGAATTAGGCGACAAGGCACACGAGGAGGAACAGACCCGCGAGGAGATGGGCAGACTATCGGACTATTTCGCACAGAACACTGCTCCATCAGAGGAGCAGCGTGCAGAGACAGCTGCTTCTACGGCAAAGATAGAAAACTCTATGCATCGTTATGAGGAGAATAATCGCCTCTTAAACTCCTTTTACGCTCCCGATCCACACGAGCAGGAGCGTGAAGCCTTGCGCTCGGAAATAGATAACCTTAAAAAGGAACTCTCTGCCAAAGACAGTAGGGAGGACAATGAAGAGAAACGGCAGCTTGCCTTGATGGAAAAGAGCTATCAGATGGCAGCGAAGTATCTTCCCAAGGCTTCTGCCGTTCCACCATCTTTGGGTAATGACTTTACTGAGAGTAAGGGACAAACGGCTACGGACAAAGGTCAGAGTATGGGCAGTAATATAAGCGGAGGTTCGGCCGACTTGCCTGCAATGGAAATCTTGGCGGAACGCAAACAGGTAGTGTCCTCACTGGGGCAGCCGATGAGCGACGCTGATTTCATCAAGGAGTATGGCACGAAAGCACGCAACTTGGGCTTCCATTCGCTCGCAAGTGCGGCTGCACCCACGATGCGCAACACACTCAAAGTGGTGGTGGACAGGACAACGACGCTCAAAGAGGGCGATAATGTCGTACTCCGTCTGCTTGAAAGTGCCAAGGTACAGGGACTGCACATTCCACGACAGAGCCGACTGATAGCCGTCGCTAAGATTGAGGGTAACCGTATGCACCTGCTTATCAAAAGCATAGAAGTGGACGGCCATATCATAGCCGTCAAACTCTCAGCATACGACACGGACGGACAGGAGGGGGTGTATATACCAGGTTCGGAGGATATCAATGCGCTTAAGGAAGTTGGGGCGAACATCGGTGGTTCAATGGGAACATCCTTTACCTTCGCTTCTTCTGCCAAGGACCAGATTATCTCCGAGGCTGCCCGTGGGGTGATGCAGGGTGCAAGTCAGCTACTTCAGAAGAAGCTGCGCACCATCAAGGTAACGCTCAAGGGTGGTTATCGTCTTTTCTTGGTTCAGTCCAAATAAAACAATCGAAAATGATAAGTAAATAATAACATCAAAACAAAAGGAACAATGAAGAAAATTATTTTATCAATGGCTATGCTTGCCATGGTGGGAGCAACAGCCACTGCACAGGAAAACAATGATGGTCTGACACCGAGCCGTCCACTTACTTCGGGAGAGCTCTTTCAAGGTACGAGCCGTGCCATACCAACGGGGCGTGTCGTACTGCCGTATGGTCTTGACGTTACCTTTGACAAGACCGTGCATCTTATCTTCCCTTCTGCCATCCGATATGTAGACTTAGGTTCGCAGAACATCATCGCAGGGAAGGCGGAGGATGCAGAGAACGTACTACGTGTAAAGGCTTCGGTGAAGGATTTTGAGACGGAAACCAATATGAGTGTCATCTGTGAGGACGGCTCTTTCTATGCTTTCAACGTAAAGTATGCCGATGAACCGGAGAAACTCAGCATCGAGATGAAAGACTTTCTTTCCACGACGGAAGGTAGACTGCCAAGCAATCGTGCCGACATCTATTTTAAGGAACTCGGTAACGAGTCGCCCGTATTGGTCAAACTGATGATGCAGACTATCTATCAGAATGACAAGCGCACCGTCAAACATATCGGTACACAGCAGTTCGGCATGAAGTTCCTGCTCCGTGGCTTGTATGCCCATAACGGCTTGCTGTATTTCCACACCCGTATGGAAAACGGCACGAATATGCCGTACTCAGTGGATTTTATCACCTTTAAGGTGGTGGATAAAAAGGTGGCAAAGCGCACCGCCATACAGGAGCAGGTGCTTCAGCCCTTGCGTGCCTATCATCAGGTAATGCAGGTAAAGGGCAAGGATAGCGAGCATTCGGTGTTCGTATTAGAGCAATTTGCACTTTCTGAGGATAAACAGCTCGAGGTAACGCTCTATGAGCGAAACGGAGGACGCACACTGACCTTTTATGTCGGGCAGGAAGACCTGCTGCTCGCCAAGAAGATTGATAACCTCAAACTGAAATGGTAGACATTATGAAGAAGAAAATCATTTTATCGGTTTGTGCAGCGGTGGCAATGGCTTTTAGCTTGCCATTGCAGGCACAGCGACTGATACCCAAGCAAAGGGGAATAGAGGTCATGGGGAGTGTTCCGCTTATCAAGAGTGAAAAGTTCCTTGCTGCTGACAATTTCGGCATGGGAGCAGCACTCACCCGATATCTGGGTCGTGAAAATTATACCTTTGTTATGGCAGAGTATGAACAAGAGAAGATGCCGTACAGAAGTTATAAAGTAAAACTCAAGGATGCACTCTTACAGGTGGGCTATATGCACCCTGTTCCCTCCGACAGAGGTAAGAACGTGCTTCTTTATGGTGGCATATCCGCCTTGGGTGGCTATGAGGTACTCAACAAGGACAAAAGGCTGCTGCCCGATGGGGCGACACTGCTCGACCGCTCCCGCTTTGTCTATGGCGGTGCCGTGCATGGCTCGGTGGAAGTGTTTCTAACGGACAGGGTTCTCTTTCTTGTAAAGGCGCAGGGACATTTCCTATTTGGAACGGACGTGCATCGTTTCCGTCCGGCTGTTTCAGCTGGACTAAGGTTTAACTTTTAAGTAGAAGAAAAGATGAAGAAGATATTGAATACGATTTGGGTAATGGGTGTGCTGATCCTTGCCGTGTTTTGCCTATCTGCTTGTGATAGGGATTTGGATGTTCAGCAGTCTTATCCGTTTACGGTGGAGACAATGCCAGTTCAGAAGGACATCGTAAAGGGACAAACGGCTGAGATACGCTGTACGCTGAAGCGGGGCGGTGAGTTTGCCGACACTCGCTATACGATACGTTATTTCCAGTCTGATGGCAAGGGCTTGCTAAGAAATGACAATGGTACGGTCTTCAAGCCTAACGACCGCTATCCGCTGACGAAGGATGTGTTCCGCTTATACTATACCTCGCTCTCAGCTGACCGCCAGACGATTGATGTATATGTGGAGGATAGTTTTGGGAAAGTTCAGCAGCTGACCTTTAGTTTCAACAACGAGCGAGAAGAGGGCAAGGATAAGCCTGCATCTTCTCGCCACTAAGAACATAATGGATGCGAACGATAAATTCTTTCATTTTACTTTGTGTATTCTGCCTGTTCTGTCAGCCGACCCTTGCCCAGCGCAGGGTGCGGCTGGCAGACTTGCCTCCTTTTGAGCGTGCAGTAGTCGTAGTGAAATACTTTGAGGGCATGCACAGCTGGAAGAATTATCCCTATGTTGGGTATGGGCATCAGCTGCAACCAGGCGAACACTTCACTGCAGATATGACAGAACGGCAGGCAGACTCCCTGCTTCGTGCCGACCTTTGGGAATACTTCGAAAACTTCAAGGGCTATGGCAAGGATGCCCTGCTGCTCAGCCTACTTGCCTATAATGTGGGTGTGGGACGATTGTTTGGTTATGGAAAGTACCCCAAAAGTAGGCTGTTGCGAAAGATTGAGGCAGGAGACAGAAATATCTATCGGGAGTATGTTTCGTTCTGCCGATACAAGGGAAAGGTCTTGAAAGAACTGGTGAAACGCAGACAGGTAGAATTTGCCTTGTTGTTTTCCCTTTGACCATATTTGGAACTCTGATGAAGTTGGTGACTTCATCAGAGTCCTCAATATAGACCATTAGTCTTCCTAATAATGCTTCTATTTGTTTGTATATCTATTTTTTATACTTCTTATTTGAAATGTATTGCTCGACTTGATTTATAAAGAATGAAAGGAAATCCAATGTATCTGTTTTATATTTTATTATATCAGAAAGCAATATAGTTGATCCAAAATTAGAATGATTTATATCTCCATGAGCAAGATGGTTTCGTGCATCCTTAACAGCCTTCAATGTAATAGCGACTGCTTCTTTATTTGGTATGGCTCCCAATTGTAATTTAAAATCTTTGCATACATTAAGGATCGTTTTAAGATCAACATTCCCATTAAAACGTCCTATCGCATTAGCGAAAAGTATATCAGAGCTTATGTTGCCTATTATTTTTTTAGTTCGTGCAATACGGGTTTTAATTGAATCTCCAGTGGTCATCATAGATCTTAACCATTGGTCACGCAAAGAATCTTCAAGTTCATGATACTTTAGATGTTCATCTTTTATAGCATCAAATATCGCTAAAATACATTCCACAACTGTTGCTTCGATTATATTGTATAACATCAAGACAGCATGACTTCTCATACATTTTTGTTGAGTTGAAGTAACTAATAGTGCCGAAGTCGTTGTTGGATTTGGCAACATGATATTTTTATATGTTTCAATAGAATCAATAAATTCTAATAAAGAGAAAAAATCATTGATATCCTCAATGCTTTGATTGAATTTATTTTTTTGCATCTGCCAAATATGAAGTTTTCACGTAATCTATTCTTTTCAATATTTTTTTTGCCGTATGAGTGTGGTAGCGTCCTTCTATGGTTTCAAAGAAACTATTTCTATTATGTTTGTCAACAATAAGACCATCTAATTTATGGGGCTGAATATTAGGATTTTCTTTCAAAGCCATATAAACGCCAATAGCTATTGCTTCAAAATATGGTTTAGAGACACCTACTGCATTTGGTTTCTTGGCAAACCCTTGTCCTTCATAAGTCTTTGATATAAAATCCACCATCTGGTCAAATGCTACCTTCTTATTTTTTAGTTCGTCTTCCGTAAAATTCTTATTTCCGTTATCAAGATATTCATCAAGGTATTTTGCAACTCCTTTATTTTCAACCTGGCGATAGTTAGGATACGCATCAATGAATGCAAAGAAGCGCAGGATTAGTTCTTCTTCTTCATGTCGTTTTTCTGCAAACTTAGTAAAAGGACACAAGACTTTAAACTTCTCACTTTTAGCAAGTTCTGTTATAAAAGTCATAAACTCACCTCGATAAACGCCACGACGTGTTTCCATTGGAACCAAAGGAACACTACTGGTATTGATACGGTCAAACATTTCTTTTCGTACTTCTTCTGTGGCACGAGAAGATAGAACTATCATACGAATAGCAATATTTTTAAACATTCGTTGAGTAGCTGAAGGTAATTGCTCAAATCGGATATCATTAAACTCCGTCAATTTTTCAAGCCCCTTTAATTGAAGGTCATTTGATAAAAATGCAGCCATTGTACGAATACGTTGAGAACCATCAACAATCTCAAGACGCCCTGTTTCCGAAATTTCTGCCGTAAATATAAAAGGTACAGGTAATCCTAATAATAATGATTCTATAAATCGAGACTGTCTAGTAATATCCCAAACAAATTCACGCTGATAGTCAGGCACATATATTTCATTATCATCTTTATCTATATTTGTAAGATACTTTGCGACATAAAACTCTATAGTGAGTTCTCTCATATCAAAAGAAACCAATTTTTGTTCATTGGATAATTGTTCTTGAATATTTTTTAGTTTTTCTTCACTTAATGTATTCATATGCAATCTTATATTATAAATGAAATGATACTGCAAAAGTATAAAAAAATAGTAATATACAGATAGACTTCTGCGTCTTTATTTATTTCAGATTGGAACAATGACTTCTTTGCTCCTTTCTTTATCCGCTTAGGCTCACAAAAGAAAGGAGCGGTCGGCAAATCTGCCGACCGCATTACTCAGTCTGTTCTTCTTGAACGGTTATCTGTGTCATCTTTACATCGGGGTGTGCGGAGAAAGCCCAATTTATTTCGTCATCGGGCAAAGTGCTGTGAACGCTTCCTCCCATAACCAGCCCACAATCTTGCAGGACTTTTAGCCGTGCGTCTTCCTTGCTCTCCGCAACCACATCAAACACTCCATCGAAGATGTATTGCGTCCGAACTCTGTAAACTTTCTTTTTCATAATCTTAAAATTCAACTTTTAATAATCTGTATTCTTTTGGCTCTCCATTGGACAGTCTGCGGTGTTTAAGCCAAAAGTGATGTGCGCCATAGCCGTATGCAAAGAACTTATCAAGCTCTGTTTCTTCAGCTATTTTGTTGATAGCTGACCTTAACTCCTCTTTGCTGTCGGATAGGGTTATTGCGTTGATAACCCTAATGAGAATATGCGGTATCTCATCCGTCCAATTGTAGATAATGTTTTCAATCTCTGTTTTCATATCTCTGATAATTTAATGGTTCATACTTTATGCTGTCGCTTTCATTCTTCGGCTTATAAGTCCTCGATTGGCATTAACAAGGTTTATTATCTGCTCGTGATATGCTGTGTTCTTGTTGCACACCCCACGACTTTGCACCACCTCCAAAGTTCGTAATGATACTTCAATGGTCTCTATTCGCTTGCCTTCAATGGTAGCCGAAAGGATAAGGGAGTCCTCCTTGAGGTAGTATGCATTAGAGAATACGCAATGGTGCATTGATACACCTTCTTCCAAATGCTCCTGCACGCTCTCCAATACGTGAACTTGGATTGTGCCGTCCGTGAAACAGATACCGAAGAACTTGGATTTGAGTTCGTGGAAACGCTTCTCTTCCTCCATTGCCTTTTTGCGTTTCGCCGCCTTTTCTTCCTTTTCCCTTTGTCTGCGGAGTTCGCTTTGTCTTAGGTCGTGTTCCCTATGCAGGTCGGTGGGGCAAACATACTTCGGGCTGTGTATGTCTTTATTCAATCTGCGGAGCATATCCACATAGTCGCACCATAGAGAAATATCCTCTATCTCATAGCCGTTGCGAGTGGCAACTTTGTAGGACTGCCAACAAGCGTCAAATGTCGAATTGTTGTTGAGGAAATAGCGTAAATGCCCCATTCGTCCTGCTTTCATCAATGTTTCAGCCCGGCTGTCAGAAAGCAATGCAGGAATGAATATTGTCGGGGCTATATCGTGAAAATCATCCTCAAATCCATTCCTGCGGAGTGTGTCTGTAACCTTGAATTTAGGATATATCTGCGAATAGGCTGCATATCGGTAGGCTTCATTATCGTTGCGTATCGCCATAGGGGTATAGTAAGAAAAGGTATCAACATATCTGCCCAATGTGCGTGGAATGGCAACAATGGCTTGCCGTCCTTTTGCGTTCCACCAATACTGACCGATTTCAAGTGCGTGATATTGTGCCTTACTGCCTTTCTCCATTCCCACAACAAGGAGGAACATACGCAATACTTGATACTCTCCACAAGCGGTTAGCGTGGTGAAATACCGCTTCTGCTGCAATTTACGCTCAAAGGTTTCCTTGACCTGCAACTTTGCCCTGCAATGAGGGCAAGTGCAAGTTTCTCTATGTTTGTCCATTATCCAACTATACCCACAATCCATACAAGTGGTGCGACCTTTTGGCAGGCGGTAGGCTAAATGATCTATGCACTTACGGAATGCCCACTTTGTCTGTGTCTTGGTTATCGGGCGAAGGTGCCTGCTCTCGGCAAGGACCGCCTTCTCAAACTTGTTTCTCGGTTTCATAGACTTAAAAATCGAATAGGGATGGTTGTACTTGGGTTGCTGCATTCTCGGTCTTCTTCACTCGTGCGTTACGGCTCTGTATCTTGGCAAGTTCCTCACGCTGATATTGTTTAATGGCTTCCTGCCTTGCTTCGGCTTTTTCTTCCTCTGTGAGTTCCACAATGTGATTGACGGCTACTTGGCAAGAAACAGCCTTACCCACCTCTATATCGTCCTCATCGTAGTAGTGAACAGCCATAGAGAAAATTTCATCATCATCAAAGCCATTGCAACCGCTTTTCTGCACTTCATTAAGAATGTAGGTGATGCACTCCTCGATATTCTTGTTTGGCTTCAACAAGTTAGGGGCAAATAATGGGTCTGTCATAGCACGCTGATTGAGATACTCGGCTATTGTCCGTGTAAAATGTTCTGTACCTTTCATATTGCTTAGTATTTTGGGATTTCTACTATCTGATTGATGCGCCCATATAGGTAGGCTCTTAGGCTTGTTCTGTCGGGTGCGTAATACTCTGTCCATTGTCCGTACTGATTGACAAGGTATTTCTTCAGCACATCGAAGAAGTCAAAGCGATAGCCTTGTAGGGGAACGGCAGTACGGAAGTAGGTATTAGAGTTCACCACTTCACATAGCCAATTCTTTTCTTCACGGCTCATACGCTCGCCACGATAGAGTTTCACACGTAGGAGATATACTTTGCTATTACAAAGGCTCTCCAAAGGGGGAACGTCCCATTGTACAAACTTAATTGCCAACACTTGCTCACTTTTTCCAACCACAGAGTTAATGCGGTAATGAGAGGAGGAGCTATATCCTTTTCTTTTCATCGAAGATGTTGTATTTACTTTTTGCTTATCCATAGCGACATTTTTTTTATGCGTTCAAAGATCGGAGTATGCTGATTCCTTTTTGTAGCAAAATCAAGGTAGCGGGGCGAGGCTTGCACAAGGTTTTGGCGGAAAATACTACCCATAGGTGTGGAGATTTTCCAGACAAACCAAGCGGCACTGACCTTTTGAAAGCCACAAACCCCGTACTACCTTTGCGGATAAAAAGGGAACAGCATCCGTCTTCTTCATTTCGCATATTGTGGAGCATTGGAAAGGAAGCGAAAGTGCAACGCCCATAGTGGAAAACAGAAAAGGTGGCTATCTCAAAATGCGAGATAACCACCTGATGAACGATAAATGAAAGTGTTTACAGATTACATCGTCGTGCTTCTCAAAGCACGCAAAGCAGGATGGCACAGAGTATCGCCAGCCAGAAGAGAAAGCTCAGCAGCGTAAAGGTAACTTGGAGAATGACTCTGACAATAAAGCGCAGTATCAGAAAGCCTGCAATGACAGACACGGCGGTAACGACCTGTGGCGTTACTATCTTTGAGATAAGCCAGACGACACCGATAACGATGGAAAGCAGGATGACCAGTTCGATGAAGCGTGTCCAACTGAAACGGCGGACTTGCTTGAAAGAAATCGGCTGCTGCTTGATGTTATTGCTTTTGTTCGATGCGTCTGCCTTGATGAAGGCAGGTGTGTGGACATCTTGATTCATGATGATTGTATTCATAATCGGAGCTTTGAATAGTTCAAGAGCAATAACAAGATGCGCAGGCTACACAAAGACAAGTGTTGGTACAAACTCTTGGCGTGTGGAGCGGAGCGTTTATCTTGGCTCTTGACACTACAAAAGCTCCCGATGGTGCTGCATCAAGTCATGTTCTCACCGCCTATCGTTGGCAGACCATTGACCTCAATGAGCAGAACGATTGTTCCTGTCAGTTCGGTGTAGAGTTTCTCATACTCAGGACTTGCGCCAAAATCGTCCGTGAGTTTGTACTTGTCGAAAACGCTTTGCACAGCCTTGTTCTTCAGAAGTACCGGGGAAAGTCTTTCCGGGAGCGGACTGGGAAGTTCTTTCTCAAACTCATTCTCCAAGACAGATACAAGCGTGTCGTACTTTGAGAAGTGCAGTCCTTGATACAACACTTCGCTTGCCATTGTTTCCGCTTCGGGATGGGAAAAGCCTTGTGCCACAGCATCGCAGTAGGTGGTAAGGGCTTCATCGACTCTTGCCGTTATGAATGGTTTGTCACTCAGCATTTCGGGGAAATGCTCACTGAGATAGTTCTCCAACTTTAGACGGAAGTAGGATAGTTCTTTCTTTGTCGTTTCCATAATTCATTTTATTTTTGGGGTTATACATTATTATATTATCGGATTCCCATTGCCTTGTTGAACTTACCGAGTTTGTCGGCAAGCTGTTCCATGTCATGCTCAATCTTCTTGTTGGTGATGCGAGCATAAATCTGTGTGGTCTTTATGTTGGTATGTCCCAGCATCTTCGACACACTTTCCATCGGAACGCCCTTACTCAAAGACATGGTGGCAAATGTATGCCGGGCAAGGTGAAAGGTCAAGTTCTTCTTGACACCGCAAAGGTCGGCTATTTCTTTCAAATACGCATTAGTCTTCTGATTCGTCAGTATGGGGAATAGTTTGCCGTCCCGATAGGTCTTTCCACTATACTTTGCAATGATGCGCTTCGGAATATCGAGAAGTAGGACATTTGTTTCCACGCTTGTTTTCTGCCTTTTGGTCATAATCCACTGCTTGTCATCGAGCGTGACGATATTGTCCGGTGTGAGATTGGACACGTCAATGTATGCCAGCCCTATAAAGCAAGAGAAGATGAAAACGTCCCTTACCAGTTCCAAACGATGGATGCCGAAATCCTTGTTGGCAATCTTCATGATTTCCTCGTCAGTGAGGAAACCACGGTTTACCGGCTCCAAGTGGAAACGATGATTGAGAAAGGGGTCGTGAAGGAGATAGCCACGCTTTTGTGCATATATGGTTACGGTTTTGAGAGCCTTCATTTTCTTGACCGACGTATTGTAAGCGCAGCCTGCCACAGTACTCAGATATAACTCAAAGTCTTGTACCACGGATGGTGTGAATTCTGTCAGTCCTATATCCTTTCTTCCATATTTATGGATAAGGAACTCTGAGAAATGTCTTCTCAAAACACTGTACTTTTGCAGACTGTCTTTGCTGATGGTGTGTCCGACACGCTGCTTGATGTCTTTGTTGAACTTGTCGAATACCGGGAGGAAAGTTGTGTACTCCCTGTCTTTTCCTATAAAGAAAGAACGGATTTTCTCCAATGACAGGGACTCGTCATCCTCAAACTTGCGGTAAATTCCATTCAATGTAGTGGAAATAGAGTCCAATGCGGCATTGACGGACAAGCTTTCTGCCGTCCGGCCTTTAAGCCGGCTTGTGGCATTATTCCACATTGTCTTATCCACGAAAATTTTCGTAGAGCCAAAATTTGCCATTTCTCCGTTAAGGAATACACGGAGCATTACAGGCGACTTTCCTTCTTTGTTCTCATAGTTTGAGCGTAGGTAGAAGGATACCTTGAAATTTGTTCTCATAATGCATCATTCTTTTGTGTAGCACTCGGCTGCAAAGTTAATATATAACATACTGAAACAGAAAGAATTGATGCCGTCAATATGGTATTCAGAATCCCGTCACTGCTACATTTCTTATTGCTACAATTTTTATGTAGCAGTTTATGTAGCAGAATTTGACCGAATAATGACTGTCAAAACATAGGGTTATGCCGTCAGGCGATAGAGGTATATACAAAGAAAAATCGTTGTAAAACCTTGATTTTACAACGATTAGCTAATTTTTGAAGGCTAAAATGACAACCTTTGTGAAGTCCTTTTGAAGCCTATTAGCGGAGAGAGAGGCTCTTTCTCTCGAACTATCACAAACTATCAAATCGTATCAATCTATTGTAATATAGCAGTTTACACAAAATGTTAATAAAATGAGATTTCATGGAAAATCTTTGGTAATATCATTTTTAGGGTGTAACTTTGGGTGTGTAAATCAATATACCCGAAGATATGAATATCAAGCGGAATATCATCTTCACATTGGAGAGTAGAAAGAAAGACGGAGTTCTAATTACTGAGAACGTGCCTATTCGTATGCGCGTTAATTTTGCGTCCACGCGGATTGAGTTTACCACTGGCTATCGCATTGATACTGCCAAATGGGATGCAGATAAGCAGCGTGTGAAGAATGGTTGTAGCAACAAGTTAAAACAATCGGCTTCTGAAATCAATGCTTCGCTCTTGGAGTATTACACGGAAATACAGTCAATCTTTAAGAGGTTTGAGGTAGAGGACGTAATGCCAACGCCCGAACAGATAAAGGAGGCTTTCAATGCTTTGCGCAAACCTGTGAGCGAAGAACCTAAGCCAAAGAAAGAAGCGTTGCCTTGTGATTTCTTTCAGGTGTTTGATGATTTTGTCGAGGATTGTGGACGTCAGAACAATTGGACGGACTCCACGTTTGAGAAATTTGCAGCCGTGAAAAATCATTTGACCAACTTTCGTGAAGGACTTACCTTTGAGTTCCTTGATGAGCGAGGCTTGAATGACTATGTGGGTTATCTGCGCGATGTAAAGGAGATGCGCAATACAACCATTGGCAAGCAACTGAGTTTCTTGAAATGGTTTTTGCGCTGGGCTTTCAAGAAAGGTGTACATCAAAACAACGCCTACGATAGTTATAAGCCTAAACTCAAGAGTACCCAAAAGAAAATCATCTTTCTCACTTGGGACGAACTCAACCGTCTCCGAGAGTTCAAAATCCCTTCCAACAAGCAGGCTCTCGAACGTGTGCGTGATGTATTCCTCTTCCAATGCTTCACAGGCTTGCGTTATTCGGATGTGTTTAATCTCCGCAGGAGCGATATTAAAGGCGACCACATTGAGGTTACGACGGTTAAGACTTCTGATAGCCTGATTATAGAATTGAATAAACATAGTAAAGCAATTCTTGATAAATACAAGAATGTGGCATTTGAAGATGACAAGGTGTTACCTGTTATTACTAATCAGAAAATGAACGATTATCTTAAAGAGTTGGCAGAAATGGCTGGAATTGACGAGCCTATTCGCCAAACGTATTACAAAGGTAATGAGCGTATTGACGAAGTTACACCTAAATATGCCCTGCTTGGCACACATGCAGGTCGCCGCACTTTTATCTGCAATGCGCTTGCATTGGGTATTCCTCCTCAAGTTGTGATGAAGTGGACAGGACACAGTGATTACAAGGCGATGAAGCCCTACATTGATATTGCGGACGACATCAAGGCAAATGCCATGAGTAAATTCAATCAATTATAAATCCAAGACGATATGAGACAAGAAATAAATAAAACTGAGAATCAAGAGTTATCTCTCGTTGTACGAGCTATTGGTACTGACCTTGAGCATACACAAGTGCGCATGATTACTTCGGCTAATGCTGATATGCTCTTCCATTATTGGAAGGTGGGGCATTTTATTCTCTACCTCCAAAAGAAAGAAGGCTGGGGAAGCAAAGTTATCGACAATCTATCCAAGGCTATACGCTCACAATATCCCGACAAGAAAGGGTATTCCACCCGCAACCTTATCTATATGTGCCAGTTCGCAAAGGCTTATTCTATGGAGGTTCTAACAGAAATGGGTAAGGTTGAAGAATGGTTTAATAGTCCTTCGGTTGATAATATATTACAACTAACGAGCAAACTAAATCAATTTACGCAAGAGCCTCTTGCGCAAATACAAGCCACAGATATTCAAGGAAATATAATTACGCAACAGCCTGTTGCGCAATTAGGAGAGATTTCTGAAATGCTGTCGGCTATCTATCACAGCGACATTAGTAAGATAGAGGATATCTTCAAGCAATCTGCCATTGTTCGCACCAACTGGGCGAGCCATGTTATATTGCTTAATAGCAAGCTGCCTTTGGGTGAACGTTATTGGTATATCACGCAGGCGGTTGCCAATGGTTGGAGTAGTAATGTTCTGCAAATGCAGATTGAGACCAATCTTTTCGCTCGGCAGATTACGGCAAAGAAAGTGAGCAATTTCTCTGTGCGATTACCCAAACCGCAAAGCGACCTTGCCAATTATCTGATGAAGGACCCATATATCTTTGATATGATGGGACAGACAGATAAAATAGCAGAACGAGACATTGAACGACAATTGGTTTCTCATATCACCAAATATCTTTTGGAAATGGGCAACGGCTTTGCGTTTGTAGCACAGCAGAAGCATTTTGAAGTGGGTGATTCTGATTTCTATGCAGACCTCATTCTCTACAATATTCAGCTACACGCTTATGTGGTCATCGAACTTAAAGCTACACCTTTCAAGCCCGAATATATGGGGCAACTGAACTTCTACATCAATGTTGTGGACGATACCCTGAGGGGCGAGCACGACAATAAGACGATCGGCCTACTACTCTGTAATGGTGGTGATAAAATCGTGGCACAATATGCTCTCTCAGGCTATGATCAACCAATTGGTGTGAGTGATTACCAACTATCAACGGCTATTCCCGATAATCTAAAATCGGCTCTGCCTACGGTGGAGGATGTAGAGGAAGAATTGTCGAAAATAATAGAATTATAGTCATAAAAACAAACGTTTGTTCACTATTTGAAATGGAAAATAAAGTTGAAGAGATTGAGATAAAATCTGTAGTAGAATATATTACAGAGGTAAATAAGTTATTGAAAAAGTCTAAGTTTAATCCTAATACTCACACTGCCTTTTTTCGTGGGCATGCCAATAAAGTTTGGAAGCTAGAACCAGGTTTGTTACGTAATCATGGGTATATAGAAAATGAACATTTAATGTATCGTACAATTATTGCACAGCAAACATCAGAATTTTCCACTTGTACTTCTGCTTTGGATTATTTGGTTAAAATGCAACATTATGGATTGCCAACAAGGTTATTAGATTTAACAACTAATCCTTTGATTGCATTGTATTTTGCATGTGAATATCAAGTATATAGTAGATCTAATAAAGAAACAGGAGAGATTATTGTTCTAAGCATACCAACATACTCCATAAAGCATTATGATAGTGATACTATTTCTATTCTAGCTAACATAGCCAAATGCAAAGAAGAAGAGATAAGCATTAATATGAACTTTGGTAAATGGATGACTACAGACTTCCACAACGGGTTTGTATTTAAAAAGAATAAAGAATTTGAGGAATATAGGGAATCATTTAATGCTTTAGGACAGATAAAACTACTTCTACATCAAATATCACTTGAAAAGAATCATTTTTTGCCGATAATTGACCCAAAAGATCTTTCACAAGTATGTGTTGTACATGTTAAGCAAGATAATCAACGAATCAAAAATCAAATGGGAGCTTTCCTCCTTTTTGGGCTTGGAATATCTACTGAGAAACGTACGTGTATATTATCTAAAAAAGGGAATATACAGATGCCTAAAGAATGGAATTTACCCCAGTCAACAAGACTAGTTATTCCTGGCGATTGTAAAAAAGGTATTATTGAGGAATTAGGTCGACTTGGAATAAGTAAATCTTTTGTATATCCAGAACTTGGGACTCTTTCAGAAGAACTAAAAAAACAATATGAAAAATAATTAACTGCACTTATAACTATCTTACTATGTATTTAAACTGTAGTCTATACAACCCCTTTACATATTTCGTAGAGAGTCGCAGTACTTGAGTATTAGAAAATGAGTATGCTATTTCTTCAAATGCTTCTTTAGTTTTCTTTGTTCTTGGTTGATTTTATCCTGTTGTAGTAATAACTCGGCTTGCCTTTGCAGGGCTTGTTCGTAATCAACAACCTTCTGTTGCATCTGTTGAATGGCTTTGCGATTGCGATGTATGATAAATATGCTGTCAAGATGTGAGAAGTCCGAGATGGTAGCTTTGCCCTGCATACGCAGATAGCGGTAACGCAGGTCGTAATCAGAGGCTGTTTGCAGCTTATTGGCTCCCATACCGAAGAACCAACAGCTCACAACAACTAGCCCACAAACCAATAAGAGTAGCATACGCTCGGCTAATTGCACGCTTGCAAATAGCGAGTAGTTCTTATATTCTACAGGCTTTTGTTGCTTTATGATGAGTTGCTGCAAAGCTTCAAACTTCGGGTCGAGTTTCTTGCTCGACTGCGAGAGTGCCTCCAAAACAAAAAGTTGGTGTTCTTTGATTTTATTTTGCGTCTCTTTGGAGAGATGGATTTGCACAGTTTCTTGTGTTTTAATGCTATCTCCCTTTGGATTAGATAGCTGTTCAGCAATAGTAGTGCGCAGTTCTACCTGTGCCTTACTGATGGCTTTGCATTCTTGTTTGAGTTCTTCGAGAATATCGAGAACAGGTACTATTTCGTTATTCATACTGATATAAATATGATGTGATTAAATTCTACGTTTGCGATTAGCTTTATTACGGAGTTTCTTTTGAAATCGAAGTTCATCAACATCTACGCCATTACTTGGTGTTGGCATAGAAAACACTTCACTAATTGCTTCGGATAGGTCGGTAATAAAATTGCTTTCATCTACAGAATGTACCATAGGTTCGTTTTGTAGATGAATTTGCTCTTGTTTGTGAGAATTTCGTTCTATCTCTGCATTGAGGCGTGAGAAAGAGCAGGAACGGTCTATCTTTGAGCCACTAAAACTGCAACCATTCTTTTTAAAGATGATTCCCTGCACTACGTCGGTATTGCCTTTCGTCTTGAAACGAGTGGCAATGCCTTGCCTCTCTAAGTCTGCGACAAAGTCTTTCCAATTTTTCGAGTGTAGCAATGCAGTTTTGATGGTGTCGAATATCTCATAGCGCAGCTTATCCTCGCCTCGCAGTCGGTGGCGGTTTACCGCCTTTTTCCCTTCGCCAAGTGTCAAACCGTAGCGCTCGGTCAGTTCTCGGCAAATCTTCGTAGAGCGGTATTTCTCATTGCGATCGCTGATGGTCTTGCCATCATTGCCAATGCGATTGATGCAAATGTGCAAGTGCGGATGCTGGCGGTCGCTGTGCCTTACGATAAGGCTCTGCGTGTCTCCGTAGCCCATTTTCTCTAAATACTCATTGGCAATCTTTATCATCACATCGTCTGTTAGTTGATCGGCATCGTTGGCTGAGAATGAGAGTATCGTGTGGCAAACAGGCTTCTGCACGTTCGGGCGCATGGAGGCTTGCAGAACGAACTCGTGAACGCATAGGTTTTGGTCGGTAAAACCTATGTTATTACTCGCCAAAACCATAGCTTTTCCTTCCTGTTTGCTGAGCATATAGTTGATGACACCTCCGAAGTCTGCTCCTTTAATAATCTTGGCTATCATGGTTTCAAGCGTTTGATGAGTTCATAAATGAGTACTTTCAGTGCGTTCAAATCTTCATTGAGGGTAGAAATGCCAAAGGAATTGAGCCGATGGGCAATTTGGTTAAGATTATTAGCCATGCCAGAAACTGTACGGATGAGTTGCATTTCCTCTGGCTTGATTCGGCTCTTTACTTCTGCATTTATAATGAGCTTCCGTAAAAACTCTGTTCGTGAAATAGAGGCTTCACGTGCTTTACCCAGCAGGGTGTAGTACTCCATGGTGTTGAGCCGAAGAAGTACTTGGTATTTTCGTTTTTCTGATAAAGTCTTAGTGGGTCGCCCACCTTTATTCTTCTGTTCCATAATCTTATTTTTTGATGAGACCAACGGGATTTTTACCTCCCAAAGGTGGGAGCAAGTAGGTTTTGAGATACTCAAAACACAAACTTGCTTCCCTGATAAACACTATCTTCTGATGCCACACTTCGTGGTCGGTAATAACGGCTGTTTCTCTTTCACTTTGGATTGAGCAACGAGCCATTCATTGATATCTTTGTGAGTTCGATAGCAAACAGAACCGTCTATGATAGATGGGCAAAAATGCTTCAAAACTTCAAACGATTTTCGTCCAGCATCATCATTGTCTAGAAAACTCTCAACTTGCTTGTAGCCTTTTAACTTCTCTTGAATGCGTGGCAAAAGAGTCAGAGAATTAAGAACTATGGTGTCGCAGGTTGAAGAAAGATTTAGCGTTTGCCACGAAAGGAAATCCATAAACCCTTCAAAAATTTGTAAAACGTCTGTGCCTTTACTAATAGTTGTAATCGCTTTTGGAGCAATGCAGCCTTTGAAATAAGGACTACGAATTTCCCATCCGCCAGCATCGTTTGCAAATCCAATGGCATAGTATGTCCGATTGGTATTATTGTATCGAATTTCAGAACAGAATCTATTAGCGATGCTGAGAGATATTCCTCGCTCTGCGATGTAACGTAACAAATAAGGATTGGTAAGTGATTGCACAGATATGATTTCTAATTTGTGCTTAGAGGTTTTTCTTTCACCGCCAAAAGAAAAATCTTGATGCACTATTTGTTTTGAACCGATTAGAAAGTCAATGGCTTCGTACATGGTACAATGCTGTAAAGCACGCACAAGGTCAATGATATCTCCATGTTCGCCAGTTCCAAAGTCATACCATTGATTACGCTCTGTATTTACTTTGAATGATGGTGTACTTTCGTTGCGTAGTGGGGAGCAGTACCAAAAGTGAATACCTTGTACTCGTGCAGGCGCATAGCCCTGTTGTTGCAAATAATCTGTGATAGAAATTTGCTTGATATTTTGTATTTCCATTGTGATTTTGTTTTGATGTTTGAAAAGAATAACTCTCTGCCTTTTTCTTTTGGAGGCTGAAGGTCTTAGGATTGGTCGGATGGTCGTACACTATAGGCACACCTTTACGTCCGACCAAGTTTGTTTCTCTTTGGTCGGATTGGTTCAGGGATATATAGCCTGTGTCCGACCGACCAAAGGTTTTATTGTAGAGAATTATGGCTGAGCCGATATTTTCCTCGTTCTTCCTTAACCACTATGCCTTTGTTGAGCAAGAATTGCAAAAGCTCCTTGAGCTTTGTTTGTCCGTAGGATTGTCCCACAACTTCTGCATAAGCCTCTTTGAGAGCTATGATAAGTTTACTATATGGCAAGACTTCATTTGTAGAGAATACTTGTTCTAATGCTGTTCGATGTTCGCTAGTGCTTAACTCTTGATAGGAGAAACGATGTTGCTTTCGCTCATTGTCCGAATATGAGAGGTCTATTTGGGGAATGCAAATATCGTCTTCAACCTCCTTAAGTCGAAAGGCAAACTTTTCAAAAGGTTTGGAACGAATGATGGAAGGTGCAACAATACTGCGTTCAGGCATAGTGTTGTCCTTTGTGATTTGAAGAACTGTTTCAGCCTTGTTGTTGAGTTCCGTCCCAATATGTCCTCGTGCGTTGTCATCCCCCTTGTTGAGGTGAAGCACAGTTTGGATATGGATGCTTTGCTCGCTCGTCCATTGCATCAGGTCGCCCACTAACTTGGTTGCCTCCGTTGAATTGTTGATGTCGAGCATCAAATCCCGAATGCCGTCAATGACTACCAAACCCACATTGGGTGTATTGTAAATGGCATAACGAATAATTTCTCTGCGTTCATTAGGGTCAGCAATGGCTCTAAGATGACTGAACTTCAAATTCTGCGGTTCCTTGTCTATTGGCAGTTTTGCCAATCTCAAAATACGTTGCATCACAAGTTGGCAATGATAAGGACTTTGTTCCGTGTCAAAGTAAAGAATAGTGCGTTTACTTTCTGGAAATGATGCTTGATATTCCAGCACCTTCCCATTGATAAGGGCTGCTGCAACGATGGCACTCACGTTGAAAGTCTTCTTGGCTTTTGCCTTACCTGTCGATACACTGAAGTTGCCCAGTGTGCCAATAATAGCTTCGCCTGCTTGCAGTACAATGGGAGGAAGTGCAAACTTATCCGTTACATGAATGAGCGACTTTTTCCAAATGTTTTCATAATCTGTTGTATTCATCATCGTCCTCCTGTCTTTCGCCCTGCCAGTTCAAGAGCAAGGTCAGCATCAACAATAATCTTACGACCGACTTGTGTAATGGCACGGTTGATTTTACCACTCTGCTTGATGCGATTAGCCGTGGGCAGGCTACACCCAAAGAGGCGTGCAATGCCAACCAACCCATACACATATCGCTTTTCTTCTTTGAAGGAAGAAGCCTTTGTTGATTCTCTGCTCGTGGAAATATTACCATGTTGTGCAAGGAAAAGTAATTCTTCACCTGTCATCTGCCAAACAGGTTTTCCCAATAATTCGTTTATCGTCATAATTCAATTGTTTTGAAATGAATAACTCGCCCTTGCGCATAGGGCATTCAGTCAGGTCTGACGATGCAAAAGTAGAGGGCTTTTAATGTTCTACCAAGTGAAAGGGATATGGCGGGAAATATAAGAAAAAATAGGGAAATCAGAGACTATCAAAAACACTTAAACCATACTCATAAAATGAACAATATCGGGCAAAATACCGTTTATAAGTAATCATTATGATTGTTTTAGTGATTTTCTCTTACACGTACATTAGATTCTAAACAGGTGTAGATCTATAAAAATATTGAGAGGAAATCGTGTCTAATTTTTCACCAAGGGTAGCAACCTGACTTTGTGAAGGGAAAATAAGCCTCTGTTCGCAAAAGTCAGTTTCTCATTTACTTCCAGCAAACACTCTCCCTCGTAAGAACAAACTTTGGTTCCGTGTCATCACCACGGCCAAAGCTGCACGGTCGATGCCCCAGACCAAGCACGAATCCCCGCAATCGCTTTTCCACCGTGCGAGATTGATTGCACCTACCGCTACAAGTTCCCACAGGGCTCACTCCCTCCTCCCTCTGGCATATAGACAATGGGCGGTAACCTACCACTGGCGAGAGTGTCCGCCAAAGCAAAGCGACTACCGATAAAAAGAAAGCAGACCTTGGTGCCGCACTGGGCGGATTCAAAGTCTGCTTGTATAGTGAACTATGCACAAGAAAAAACATTTATTTGTGCATATAGTGAAGATTTACTCCTCCTCATCATCTTCTGTCTGCCATTTTCCCGTGCGGAATGCTTCCCATTCATCAGAATGGAAATACTTTGAATGGAACTGATCCATAGCGGACAAAGATTGGGATAGTATTAAAACTGCATCGCTGTTTGTCGGCAAATCATCCTCATCCAGTTTTTGAAGGAATTCGATTGTAGGTTCGTCCTTCAGCAGAATCAAAACTTTGTCTAACAATTTATTGATAATCTTGACTTTGTTGAGGTTGAGCTGTTCCGATTGCTTTTTACCAGACATAACTTTTACTTCGGAATATGCTGAATGTAGGAGAGGACGAACGACCTCATATAGTTCAACTTTTTCTTTAGATACCTTATTCATCATTTTTGATATTTAAGAGGCATGTATGTCCTGATGTCATTCTTTTCTTTATTACCATCGACATTCCAATACCAACGTCCTGAAAACATATGAACATTATCTTTTCTCAGTTCTTCCATGTAATTGATATATTGGCTGATAATCATTGCAACATCTCCATTGTTAGGCAAAGCATCTATATCAAACACTTCAAAACCGTCAAAAGGTTTCATATCTCCAAGGATGTCATTTGCTGTTACAAGTACCTTGTTGATAAGTTTAAGTTTGAACTCATTAACTTCTGCCTTGGGGTCTTTTTTGACCAGTACGGCAACTTCGTCATGTAAGGCTTGCAACTGAGTTGCAGTCTTATCGAACTTCAAAATTTCTTCTTTTGTCATTCTAATACTATTTTAATTCGGACACAATCTTGTAAATTCAACATATTTCTTTTTAATAACTTCAATTGGCTTCCTTTGCTCATTGGAGTTGATATTCTGCATTAACTTCAATTCATCGTCTGTCATTATCAAAATACAGCGCCGTTGTCCTGACCAAAGGTCTATTGTGTTTTGAAGCATTTGTTTTGAAGGCTTGTTCCTTGTAAAAAGAATGCCAAAACGTCCAAAATTTCCAGACATGTAACGATTGAGCTGATTGATATGTTCTCGTTCTATCGAGTGAACATTTTTCAATTCCACAACAATTTGTCGGCAATCATACACATCGTACAGTTCTTTGAGGAAGTCAGTGTCGATGTTGTTGTAGAAGATTAAATCACGGATTTGGGTTCCTGACTCAATTCTACTCTGTTCTTGTGCAAAATCCAAATGAGGATATAGTAAAGAAGTCAAGACCTGCCCCATCAATTCCTCATATTTTTTATCTGCATTGTCTTTCTTGCCTGTATATAGTTTTGTAATAGAACAGACTTTCCTTCTTGCAGATTCTTTGCTTATTTTTGAGAACAGAGGGTCGTTCTTGCAATCATCTTTTGCAAGTTCCTTAATGGAAATGTATTTTTCTACTTGGTCGAAATGATGCCTATTATACTCCAGTATTTGGATGCGATTTTTAATGCCGTCATATTCCTTATTTATATCAGCAATAATATAGTCCTTATAGTAGCTGTCATAGTTTAGCCACGGTGAAAACCTCAGCCAACGCTTGGGTACAAACAGAATGCTTTGTTCCGTTTTTTCGTTGATTGGCAAATTTGTTGTTTCTTCAACTATGCTCTTCTTTTTCGTGTCATAATACGATATTTTAGACAAACTGAGAGGTATGCCATACTTTTTACACTCTTGTATTGTGTAGTCAATGAGGAAGGATTTCATCAGAGAACATGCAATATCACTAATCCTATCTTTAGAAATGTCCTGTACCAGTAACTGTATCTGCTCAATATGCTTAAATCCCAACTGCGACACTTGGGTAATTGCCTGAAACAAGTCAAGAACTTCTTTTGCTTTTGCCGTTGAGATAGGCCGCCCCATACGCTTGTTCGATGTGCCTAATCCAACCTCAGCGCATTCACTGAGATAAATTAAGGTCTCAATAGCTTTATCTTGCTTATCGTCCAAATACATTCGCCCCAATTCATTGAATGCGGTAATCACCGATAAATGTTGTCCGTTATCCATTTGTGATGGTGACTTCCACAAGAGAAATGGGTCAACATATAGAGGTATATCTTCGTCCATATATGGGATAGCGAAGTCTACCTTGCTTTGTAACAAGGGAATTCCATAATGATCAGATAATCGAGGTCGAATAAAATCTGTTGTATCAACCATAATATTTTTATTAACGGTTAGATGTAAACTTGCACCTTGGATAGTTAGAACACCCAAAGAAACATCCGTATCTACCTTGCCTTTCTACAAGTCGTCCTCCGCACCTTGGGCATACACCGTGTTGGATTTTATTTTGGCTATCGTATTGCTTGCGAAGTGCATTGTACTTGTGTTCGCATGTAGCACCTTTTTCCAAAGTCTTGCTATTGCTCTCAATGATACTAATAATTTTCTCTTTAATCTCTTGGCTAATTGCAGGAATTTTATATTGCAAAATTGCATCTTTTAAGCAGCAACGATTCACCACAATATGGGTGTTAACATTTACCTTCAGTTCTGCCTCGTTGTTGAAGCACACAATCGGAATAAATGGAATGTTCCCTAAATCTTTCAGCATGAACTTCAAGAAACGCACATGGCCATCATTTTGCAGAAGTGGGCTGTAAAAGGTTGACTTGTGTCCGTATATGCTTTGCGTCCAATATTCGGTGCTCTCCCCACCGAAAATCCAACCTTTGTAGCCTTTGGTTTCAATAACAAAAACGGCATAAGGTGATACAACGATATGGTCGATTTGCGTTGACCTACCATTACTCACAAAGAGTACATCGTCTATGACGTGATATTCCTCTGGTAGCTGCATCAATTTATGATGCACCATTTTCTCCGCAATCTTACCTCTGTTGAAGCGAAGGTAAAGCATTGCAGAGAAAACCAGAATTACTATGAGTGCAGGTAGGAACATGAATCGTTATTGTTATTCTCCAGGAAATTTATAAACTTTCATCAACTCGTCTACCAAGGTTGCGGTGCGGGTCTTGATATCATCGACTGTCCATTTATCCATTGTAGCTATTTCACGGTTGATGTCAAGACCATTCTTGTAACCGATGAAACGCTGACCATCTTTGCTTTTACGGTCGCGTTTTTCCTCGAATGACTTGTTTCCCAGTGTACTATTATAGCCTGTAATGGTAAGGTTTCCGATTTTATGAGTGTACTCTTCGAGATACTGTTTTGCCAGTTCCTTATCGCCATCTGCAATCATATTGACCCAACTTTCAGGGATATTCTGCCCCTCTGGGAAGATATGCTCAATAGTCCATACAAACACTTTTTTATCGGTGCGACGCCAAAGGTCGGTCCAAGTCTCTTGCGTCATAGCAGCCTCTGCAAGTTTACAAAGAATGTAGCGTGTTGCGCCAACATTATCTTTGTAAACATCGCCCTCCAAACTGCGACGGAACTGCTCGTCAGATGCGCAGTTGGTTGGTGTGCTTAATATGTCAATAATAATCGATGCCACTTTGCCACCAGTCGCTTGTGCTTCTTCCAACTTACTGATTATATCCATAAAGATGCGTGTAAGGTCGCGAGTGTTAGGATAGTCAGTAATATTACGGCGAACAAAGTACTTGGCAAGCAAGCGGATTATCAAGTTAATTTGTTCCTCTGAAACTGCAAGTTCCTCCTTGTTACGCATTAAGTACATAAGCAACAAATAGGATGGTGCGCCTTGAATGTGATCAAGGTCTTCCAACGCTTTGCGATATGGATTCTCAATGGTATCTTGTAAGATAAGCCATGAGTATATTTGACCACATTGTAAAATGTCGTCAAGGAACGAGGGAAGGTCTTTGTTGATTAGGCTTTCGAATATATTAAGTAAGTTCGAGCGTGTAGCCACAACGCCCAATGGGTCTTTCTTGCGGTCAGCGTCACTTTGGAAAGGCTCGTTCAAACGGTGTTTGAAGGCATTATAGTACTGGCGGAAGAAGCGTTCCTGTATGCTATAATCTTCAGAAAGGTTTCCGAGCAGCGTTTGCCAGCGATTAAAGCAATCATCAATCGTAAGGTTATTCCCCTCTGCCTTTGCCATGATAAGGTTTTTCATCAAGTCAATAGCTGTGAGTGGTATTCCTCGATTGTTTAGCGATTCAAACAGCACATAAGCATCAGAGTGTGAAGAAACCTCAATCTTCACCAACATGGCTTGTTTCACCTTGTTGTATTTTCCCAACAGGAAGTCTACAACACTTTCATCATTCAATGACTCAATCTCTTTGTCAATGCGTTTCAAAAAGTAATTATAGCAACGTGCAATCTTGCGTTTTGCATAATAAGGATGCTTGGAAGCAGATGCTTTGCGTAACGCAACGCCATTCATCAGATGATTGAAATCGTCTAAGTTATAGTTCTGCACCTGAGGTACAAGTTTCATCTCATTGGGAGAGTTCTTGCTCTTCAATGATTTTCTCAACGACGGCAAAACATCTTCGTCATCCTCGCTCATTTCATCCTTGTGTTCCTTCAGGCGCGTATATATGGCTGTAAGGAATAAACTGATGGTGGTCAGTCGTTGCTGTCCGTCAATCACCTCTAAATATGGATTGATTGCATCACCCTGTGGGATGCAGATAATAGATCCGATGAAATATTCATCGTTATTCTCACTGATGTCGTCGTAGAGTGCTTCCCACTCACGATAACTCCATGTGTATTCACGCTGATACTTGGGGATGGTGTAATAGAAATTTCCATCCGCAGAAAGTACCTCGTAGATATGATATTTGTTTACGCTCTGAATCATAACTAAAATCGCTAACTACTGCTAAACATTATATTCCGTGGTAGACTCTGCCACCATTCCTGTGCTTTGAGATTCTTGGATTTGTGGAATCCAGTTGCTTCTTATTTGCCTGAACGAGCCAAAAACATTGTTGCGATGGTGTTGTAGAAATCTTGGATGTGGTCTGAAATATTCAATTTGTGGAACAAAAATTTTCTGACCATTATATTCATTAAGATAAGAATCAGTGCGCAAAACATCGGGATGAACAATGATTGTATAATCATCTTCTATCATAAAGAAACCTTTATCAAATACACAATGCATATCTCTACTCATAGCAATACCATTGCATGGAAGAAATGAGCCATTGTGCGCTTGTGGCATAATATGAGCTGCTTCAAGATTACTAAAACCGTTACACGAAATAACTCTTCGAGTAACTGCGCATTTCTCTTGATACGCCATCATGACAAAATCGTGGAATGTACGACTATTGAATAACCCTGCACCCATTGACTGCTCCAAACTGTCAATGTGTTCCAGAACTTGCTGTTGTTGGGTTTCTACTGCTTGCTCAATTCGCTCATCACCTATAATGTTTGCAGAGCGTCCCGGTAAAGTATAATTCTCTGCAAAATCGGGGGCATCTAAACTACTCCAAAGAGTAAAGTTTTTACCTTCAAGTTTGTCATTCCAAAATTGGAAATACTGTGAACCTAATGTATAACGGTGTAATACAAAAAATTGCGTATCTTGGTCTTGGCATTGTCTAAAAACGACAATGTCATTAGGCATAAATTTTGCATCACCATTACCTACTTTTGCATTTAGGTATATACGTATTTCATCACGACCTCTATCTTTCTTATATACGGTGTCTATTTGTTTTGAATTATGGTAGACGTATTGAGCGTACGCAATTTCGTCTTCAGTACCAGTTAAAATAGGCAAAGCCGTACTGTCATTCAAAACGGTAGTAGACAAATGAGGAAAGAAATGGCAGCAATCTTTAGAGATGAGCATATACCTACCACGATGGAATTTAATTTTTCCATTTTCTATGGTAGGAGAGCCCATTTCTTGATTACCTAGTCTTTTTATAAAATAATCAGCCATTATCGGAAATATTATTTAAGATTTTATCGAGAGCTAAGGCTATTTTTTTTGCAAATAAAGAGGGAACAGCGTTGCCTATCATTTTGTATTGAGCCATTGTCGGGCCAAGGAATACAAAATCATCTGCAAAAGTTTGCAACCTTGCTGCTTCACGAACAGTTATAGAACGTGCTTGCTCAGGGTCAGGATGAATGTGTCGCATACCATCTTTATATAAGTGAGATGGAATCGTGTTGCTTGGTTCATCCCATCTAAGCACATAGTACTTGTGTATGTTGCTTTTCTTCCCAGTAACCTTTGTGTACAATTCTTTCAGGGCATCAATCGTTACATATTGGTTTCTTCCTGATTGAATGTCCTCTCCCAACAATTTGAATACACCTTGGTCTCGTTCACTATGGTATCGTGGACTATGATTTGTTATCACATCATCGCAAGAAATTGGAGTGTGAGAATACTTTCTACCTCCATCGCGAATAATAACTTTAGAAGGATATATCTTGGGTAGGTCAGCAATCGTATCTCTCACTGTTTTCTGTTCACACTTCATACTTGGCATAATCTTCTCATAAAAAGATTTGATTATCGACTTATATGTATGCTTTGCTTCTTCTTTTACAGGGAAAGCATCCATACGAACTCCAAGTATAATAACACGACGGCGATGCTGCGGAATACCAAAATCCGCAACATCGTATAAGGCTTCTTTGAAGTCTTCAATAACGGCATATCCTGCTTCATTGAAGGCTTTGCGTATTTTATCAACAATAGGTGTCCCGTCAGGTGCAGCACTTAACATTCCTATAACATTCTCAAATACGAAGAAGTCGGGCTTAAAGTAGCTGACTATCTTAATATAACTTTCAAACAGATAGTTACGGTAGTCATTTCTCATACCATGTTCATCTCGTATTCTTCCTGCAAGAGAATATGCTTGGCAAGGTGGGCCTCCAATTACGACGTCCACCTTTTTGCCATTTACAAGTTTTTCCAAACCAACACTTTCTCCGTATTCTTTATCTTTGAAACCGTTTATCAATTCTTCGGTTCTTTGGATGTCAAAACGAATGACTTCTTTTTGTGCATTCTTATGCTTCCACTTTGTAGCAAGTCTATTAGTAAGAGTTTCACTTGGATATTTTTCCCACTCAACACAAGCAAGTGTGTTGTAGCTGCCTTCTTGCATGAAACCATCAAGAAGACCACCACAACCACAGAACAAATCTATTGTGTTATATTTTTTTTTAGCCATTATTCTTTGTCAAGATACTTTAGCAGTTGTACCGCAATAGCTTTCGCCATTAAACAAGGTACTGCATTTCCAACCTGACGGTCTTGCTGCCCTTTGTTACCAAGGAACACGAAATCATCAGGAAATGATTGCAAACGTGCGCTTTCTCTCACAGTAGGACAACGATTCCATTTATAATGGAAATTGTTTCGGTGTCCTGTGTCAATAGTTCTTGATGGCTTGTTACTTGCGTAGCGAGTCCATGCCATGTGGAACTTTCGACTTTCACCTACACCCTTGGGCAGATCTTTCCAGTTACCACCATCAGGCACTTGTGCAATGGCGTCTTTGACAAATTGCTTATGGTCGATTGCCTTATGGTTGTACAAGGTGTTGCAGTCGCTTCTCATTAACTTTTGATATTCAGTCATTGGAGCTTGAGAGTATTCCATCACATCCGCTCCTAACTCATCAACGAGACATGGCAAATCGCCAATAGCTTGCTCACAAGTTACATAGTTCTCTGGTGTATGCGAAGGCTCTGGAAATACAAAATTCTCCTCACCGTCTCGAAGTCCTACAAAGATAAGACGTTTACGAATTTGGGGTACACCATAATCAGCAGAGCAAAGCACCTTGCAATCAATGTTATATCCCATTTCCTTGAAACGTCGCAAAACCTCGTCTTTAACTTCACCATTATATAATGTTGCCATTCCTGGTACATTCTCTATGAGGAAAGCTTTTGGTTGGTATCTCTTAACCATCTCTATCATGGCAAGATAGAGTTTGTTTCTGTCGTCGTCAAACACTCGCTTTCCTGTCAGGCTAAAGCCTTGACATGGAGGACCACCTATGATTACATCAACTTTTTTTTCCTTTACAATCTTTTCAATGGTTTCAAAAGTTTCAGGAGCAGAGAGGTCTGCATTTAGAGCCTCACTGCCTTTGTGATTGTAAAGGAATGTTTTCAGAGCTGGATCATTATTATCAACACCAAGAACAATATTATATCCTGCCATTTGGAAGCCCTCAGATAAGCCACCACAACCACAGAACAAGTCAATTACATTATGTGTTTGTTTCATTTACTTCTCTGCTGCTTCTCTTATGTTGTTGCGAGAAATGGTGAGAAAATTAATCTCATCTTCAAAATCACACGCAATATCTTCTTTCAAGACTTTAATCACCTCGTCAAGTTTTGCAACATGCTGCAAAAGCAACTCTTTATTGTCTGTATTCATAAGAATTATTTTTATTTCTGATAATCTAAATCCGCATCCACCAAGTCTCTTACATTGACTTGTAGAAGTCGAGCTATCTCAACATACTGTGCCATAGACGGTTGTATTTTATTGGTCTTCCAACGTGACACAGTTATGTCTGTTACACCCATTTGGGTAGCAAGCCAATGACCTGTTACTTCCTTCTCGGCTAACACGACACGGATTTTGTTCGGACAGTCAGTCTTTGCCATACTTTTTAATTTCTAATCTTGTACAAAGATAATCATAAAATGTTATATGCAATACAATGCTCTTATTGTTTTTTATCTTAAATACGAAAAAACGGCAAGAAGGATAACTTTCTTGCCGAAATGGATCCAGAAACGTCGCAACGTTTGTGCGGAAACGATGCTATGTTTGAGCGAAAAGGAGACATTGTTTTGCCTCGCAATAAGCATTCTTTTGTAAGTCAATTAGTATTGTTTTGACTTGCAGAAACGTATGTTTTGCGTGGCAATAAGCAACAGATGGTTAGAGGATGCCGCTTACTGGCACGCTGACTGTATCGTGGACGGGGAATTTCTCGCAGCCGATGTAGAGTGAATCGAATGCGTCGGAGCCGTCGGTGCAGTGCTCTAAAAGGTCTTCTTCTGATTCGGCGAGCTTCTCGCCTGACTTGTCCTTGCGGAAGCCTCTGCGTCCTCTTGACACTCCTGCCGACTGGATGACAAGGATAAGGTCGGGGTTGTTGGAGCGGTTGAAAAAGGGACATAAGGCGTTGTTTGCCAGCGAAGCCCTTGACCGATGAGCTGGTGCTGCTCGTTGAAACGCATTGGGTTGCCTAGATGACCCACTTCTACCTGCCAACCGTGGCACTCAAACTCGTGGATGAACACGAAAATCCTACTCGTTGGTGGAAAGTTTTGTTACGACCAAGAGCAATAGTGTAGTAGTTGATGACAGTCTTATTCTAGTAGCTCTGAATGATATGTAAGAATAGAATCCCTGACATCGTGCCGCAATAAACCATACAAGAAATTATATGCATGAGGGGAGAGGGGCAACTGGGTTTTACGACTGACCCGAAATACCGAGAAACTTTTTTGGGTGTAATAAAAGGTGTAAATCACGTAACCCGTTGATTTACACCTTTATTTGCGGAGAGAGAGGAAAGTGAACTTTTTTCTCAACTCCCTGTATCATAGCATTTTATACTGTTCAGTTTTCTCCCTGTAACCAAATTGTAGCCACAAGAGAGTATTTTGAGAGTACCCATAGATACTGTTATGAGAAATACACACTTGTATTTATCGCGTTCAAAGGTACAAAAAATATGAACTGTCGCCAAATATTTGATTGAAAATCTTTTAGAAAGATTCCGGCTACAATTTCAGTGCACGGTGCAAGCCCTTATATATAAAAGGGACTTGCACCGTGCACTGACGGTCTATCCGTGTGTGAAACAATAAAAAATACAAATGGTATCATATTGCCAACATTGGCAATCCAATATTCTTAAAAAAGGTTTATTTCTTTAGAACTTTGCATTTGAAAATCAATTTAATGCACAAAATGGATAAGAAGATGATACCTCAAAAGGGAGAGGGACGCTTGTTTATCGTGCTTCCCACTCTTGAAATCATGCTGTCTTCTTGCGATAACAGCAAGATGAGAGCCCAAGTTGCCGGCATGGAGTATTCCAATTTCAGGAAGCATTGCAAGATGCAGACAGATTTGAGAATTGACACCTATACTAAATGCGCCTCCGCATTCGACATGGATGTACTTCTTTTGCATCTTCCTAAAGGAATGATAGAATCTTTGGTACATACCACCGAAGACAAAGACCATCGTTTCTTCACAATTGAGAAGGAAGACCTCATCTTTTTGTTGAACCGGCTCTGTCAGGTAGATCACAAAAGAATGATTCAGCATATCATACTTCTTGCCAACCGTATAGTAAAAAAGCAAGACAACCTGTCTACATTTCGTGATTTAATGGCAGCTATTGAGGAACTTATCCAAAAACTGATGCGTGATGACAGAGAATAACATGCTTCCTACCGCCCTTTTGGAAGAAATACATTCCTTGAAAGAGAGCATGGATCGAATTGCAAACTTCATTCTTGAACTGAAACAGGACTATGCCGTGTTGGAAGAAAAGATTGAGCTGAATTCTTCTGATGTCCTGCGACTTCTCGGCATATCCAGAGCTTCACTTGCGCGATGGAGAGACAGCAAGGTTGTCCCTTACCGTTATGTTTCCTGCAATCACGTGGTCTATCCCTTCAAAGGACTGTACATTGCAATCAAGACGGGACGTGCTTCCTTCAAAGGCTTTCGCAGGGTGGAAGCCCTTCAAAGACTCAATGCCTACAAAGACGGTATCCAGAAAGGATATATGGGAGATTCACAAATTTTGTTTGAGGAACTATGAACATTAAGGAAGAAATCTTGGAACATACAAACAGGGGACTGGAGATCTTCAGTTTCTATATGCCGATTGACTTTATTCCGAAACGGAATTTTCGAAATCCACTATATGAGGACAGACGGGCTTCCTGCAATATCTATTTTGACACGAGGTCGAAGTGCTATCGCATGAAAGACTTCGGTAACGAAATGTATTCCGGTGACTGTTTTTGGTTTGCAGCCGCAATACAAGGCTTGGATATACGGAGGGACTTTATGAAAGTGCTGAAGATGATTATCAATGACCTGCAACTGAACATTCCATTACCGTACAATGATTGGGGCGAAAAAAGCAAGTCGAATGCCAATATTCCTCCCAAACCTCCCATATCCGTGAATGCCAGTAAGCAGGCAGGCTCCAAAAAATGGTTCAGGATCGCAGAACAATCTTACAAGGATAACGAACTTGGATTTTGGGCACGGTATGGCATCGGAACGAAAACCCTGCAGCGCTTTCAGGTCAAGTCCATAGCCCGCTTTGAGTCGGTTTCAAACCAAGGAAAGGCATATACCATTCATTCTTCTTCGGAAGAACCGATGTTCTGCTATGCTATGAGGAACTTTGTTAAAGTGTACCGTCCATTCAGTAAAATGCGGTTTTTGTATGGAGGAGAAAAAGTGGAAGATTATGTGTTCGGCTTTGAACAGCTGCCCAACAAGGGCGACATACTCTTCATCACGGGTGGAGAGAAGGATGTGCTTTCCCTCTCCGCCCATCATTTCAATGCCATCTGTTTCAACAGTGAGACTGCACAAATCCCGGAAAGCATAATCGAGAGCCTGCTGCTTCGTTTTCGTCATATCATTCTCTTATACGATACGGACAAAACCGGTCTTAGGGAGGCAGAACGGCAAGCGGAAGTCCTGTCCGCTTATAAGGTACTTACCCTGACACTTCCCCTGCAAGGCATCAAAAGCGAGAAAGACATATCCGATTACTTTGCCTTAGGGCATAATGAAAAAGAATTGAGAGGGTTGCTGTCAACCATGCTCTCCCAAATTTACACACAGACCATCATGATGCTACGTTCATGTGAAATAGACTATGACAATCCCCCTGATGCTTCAAAGTCCGTTGTGACAGTGAATGGCGTACCGTTGGGGACACAAGACAATCTTTTTTGTATTACGGGCGGCGAAGGTACGGGCAAAAGCAATTATGTGGCTGCCATTCTTGCTGGGACATTAGGAACAGAACGGTTACCTTCCGAGAGGACATTGGGATTGGAAATTACGCCCAACCCTAACGGCTTGGCGGTATTACACTACGACACCGAACAGTCTGAGGCACAACTTCACAAGAACTTGGGTAAAACCTTACAACGTGCTTCATTGAAAACCGTACCGGAGTTTTACCACTCCCTGTACCTCGCCTCGCTCTCCCGTAAGGACAGATTGAAACTTATCCGTGAGAGTATGGATTTGTTTCACCACAAGCATGGAGGCATCCATCTTGTAGTAATCGACGGTATAGCTGACTTGATACGTTCTGCCAACGATGAAACGGAAAGTATTGCTATTGTTGACGAACTTTATCGCTTGGCAGGGATATACAATACCTGTATTGTCTGCGTGCTTCACTTTGTACCGAACGGCATCAAACTCCGTGGACATATCGGCTCTGAGCTGCAACGCAAGGCTGCGGGCATTCTTTCCATAGAAAAGGACGACAATCCCGAATACTCTGTGGTGAAAGCTCTGAAAGTCCGTGACGGAAGTCCGCTGGATGTGCCGATGATGCTTTTCGGCTGGGATAAGGCAGAGGATATGCACGTCTATCATGGCGAGAAGTCCAAGGAGGACAAGGAAAAGCGCAAGACCGATGAACTCATTGCCGTTGTCAAGGAAGCCTTCCGACATTCTTTCAAACTCACTTATCAAGAACTTTGTGATGTTCTGATGCGCGAAATGGAAATCAAGGACAGAACTGCGAAGAAATACATCGCCTATATGAAAGAGCAACGTATTTTGGCACAGGATACCAATGGTAACTATCAAAAAGGGGAACTATGCCGTACTTAGACCATCAGCCTGAAGACACATGGCAGAAACGCCTGTTTGATAAACTGAAGAATGTGGAAGATAAGCTCGACCGTTTGCTTGTCCTGCAGGAACAGGAAATAGATACAACCGTTCATCCTCCATTGAAACCGGAATACTTGGACATCATAGATGTCTCCAAAATCTTGAAGGTAGAACAAAAGACTGTTTACAACTGGGTTTGGGCAGGAAAAATACCCTACCTCAAAGCTAATGGGCGATTGCTTTTTCTTCGGGAGGAGATAGATGAAATGGTACGAAAGCGGGAGGAATGGTAATTTCTTGCTGCCATCAAAAAAATATTGGCATTTATTTTGCAAGAATAAGAAATTATGCGTACCTTTGCAAACAGAAAGGTAGTTGCGGATTCTTCGCACTTCAACGATAACAGTACTCGCTTGGCATACCGTAAGATCTGCCGGCGAGTCATTTTTATATATATACTATGGGCAATAAAGAATCGCGTTCCATTCAAGAACAAATAGATTTACTGAAGCAGAGAGGGATGAAAATCGAAGATGAGGAATTTGCTCGTCTTCATTTGAGCCATATCAGCTACTACCGACTGAAGGGGTATTGGTGGGACATGCAAATTGACAAAGAGCGGCATATATTCAGCAAGGATGCCGATTTCAAGGATGTTATCGCACGGTATTTCTTTGATAAGGAATTACGTCTTATCTTGTTTGATGCCATCGAGTCCATTGAAATAGCATTGCGGACAAAGATGATTTATCATCTTTCACAATCATACGGAGGGCTGTACTATACAGACAAGGGACTTTTTGTCAATGAAGAGCTCCATCAGCAACATATAGAGGACTTGATGGTTGAGTTTATGCGTAGTAGCGAGATTTTCATAAAAGATTACAAGCACAAATACGGTGTGTGGGAAGATGGGAAATGTACATCACTCACACAGCAACCTGATGCATGGGTGATTTTTGAGGTGGCTACTTTCGGGACACTTTCAAAGATATATAAGAATCTCAATCACCAACTACCGGAAAAGGCGAAGATAGCCAATGACTTCGGACTTAACATGCACACAGAGCTTTCAAGCTGGCTTGAAGCCATATCCTATTTGAGGAATATTGTAGCCCATCATTCCAGAGTATGGAGTCGTAACATGGTAAAGCGCCCAATGGATATCAGTAATCCGAGAGGTATATGGCTTCAAAATCCTCTTTCGGAGTTTGCTAGAAAGAAACCATATCTAATAATTACTTCTATGTTGTATCTGTGCAATGCAATCAATGCGGGGGATACATATAAGAAGAAAATCATCTCACTGATAGCGAAAAAACCTGACATGCCAATTCATAAGATAGGTTTTCCAAACCATTGGAATAAGGAACCTATTTGGCAATAACACATTTGTACGGAAATGATATAACCAGTTAATTGCCATATAAGAAGTCGTCTTGACTTTTTAAATCCCTACAAATTGAGAGGAGTTTATTATTTTTGTGATACTAAACCAAGATAAATACTCCTCTCATGTACGAAGTACTGGACAAAGATACAATAAAAATTGAAATCTTGCCACATTTGTCGGTGGCAAAACGCGGTTATGTCTCGAAAGGTGACTTGTTGGAGGTCATTCTGTGCATCCTCTACAAGTTGAAGATGGACTGTCAATGGCACATGCTTCCCGTATCCTCCATCTTCACGGGGACGGTGTTACACTACAAGATCGTGTATGGGCACTTTCGCTAGTGGTCCGTGAACGGTGAATGGAAACAAGTTTGAGGCATACTCCTGGAGCGCCACAAGGCCTACTTGGACATGTCCAGCGTGGATTTGGACGGTAGCCATGCCACCGCCCTTCGTGGTGGGGAATGTTGTGGCATCAAGCCCGCAAGAAAAGAAAGACCACCAATGCCATATATGTCACAGACCGACAGGGAATGCCGCTTGCCATGTCCACACCCATTTCGGGTTCTCACAACGACCTCTACAACATCTCCGAGGTACTTCGGGAACTATTTTCGGAGCTTAAGGCCTTTCCGTATCGGGTCTCTTCCTCAACGTCGATGCAGGATTTGACTCTGTAAAATTCTGGAGAATATGCCATCAATAGGAGGTATTCCCAAACGTAGCCTTCAATAAACGAAGGGGAATGTAAAGGGAGGACAAGTTTATACGAGCGGCTTTACAAGGGGAGATACAGCATTGGAAGGGCCAATGTGTGGATGGATTTGTACAGGAGCGTACTGAACATGTTCGACACCACACTGGCCAGTTGGGAGGGATGGAACTATATCGCATTTATACTGATTCTTATGAAAAGATAAGATGACTCTAACAAAAGAATCCTAATAAACTCATTTGAAATGGGATTAATTTCTTTATCTTTGTATTATATTTATATAGTACCTTTTTAGTATCTGTAAAGATGAGCAAGATTAATATTGATAGAATAGTTAAGGATATTAAGTCTAAAACGACAAGTTTAACACCTGTCATTGAAGCTGTTTGTAATTCAATTGATGCAATTGGTTCAGAAAGAACCGATGGCTTTATTGACATTGTTGTGAAGAGAAGCGGGGACCAATCTTTAGAATTAGACACTACTCATACTTTATCAGACATTATTTCAATCGATGTTATTGATAATGGAATTGGTTTTACTGAGGAAAATAAAGATTCCTTTGATACATACAGAAGTGGCTTCAAAATGTCAAAAGGAGGTAAAGGCTTCGGTCGATTTATGTACCTAAAATACTTTCGTCATGTCTCAATTGAAAGTATTTTCTATGAAGAAGGCAAATATAAACAACGTAGATTTACATTTGGTCACGCAGATGAGATAATAGAAAATGAGCAAATAGTAGATATTGAACCCAACTCTGACCTGCATACAGGTACAGTTTTACATCTTTCTTCTATCAAGTCTTTTGATTTAGATAAAGGACTTGAAGTTATTGCCAGAAAGCTTGTGGAGCGTTTACTCGTATTCTTTGTCACAGGAGGGGAATATACTCCAAAAATTACGATTAAAGAAGAGAATGGCTCCAATTCAATAGTATTGAATGACTATATTGGAGACAATTCTGATATTCAACAGATTGGCAAAGAAGAAGAGTTTACAATAAAAGGCCGTGAGAATGAATGGAATTTTACAGTCAAAATTTATAAAATATACTATTCTGCAATAACAAATAAAATTTGTCTGACTGCAAATTTTAGGGAAGTTACAGAGTCAGCATTGCATAATTATGTGCCTGAATTTAAAGAAACGATGTTCGATATAACAGAATATGGAACTCAGAAAAACTACATGATAAAAGTGTATGTTCAAGGTGAATATTTAGATGAAAATGTAACAACAGAAAGAGATGGTTTCAATTTTGGAAAAGAAGATGACATATATTCTGATTTATCTGAGAAACAAATAATGAAAACAACTTCATTAATCATTAAAACGTATTTTTCCGAAGAGATAGAAAAACGATATAATGTTAAGAAGCAAAAAGTCGAACATTATGTATATACTACTGCACCTTGGAATAAGACTTTGTTAAAAGACGTAGATATGGAATCTATTCCAATAGGAGTTTCAGAATTTGATTTGGAAATGCGCTTCCAAAAAATAAAATTTGACAAAGAGCAAAATGCAAGGATTGCATTAAAGGAATTGCAAGATAAATACTCATCAGGAGACGAAAGTGGCGATAGCACACTGGAAGATGAAGCAAATGAAATCTTGAAAGATGTAACTGAAACAGCTAAGAATGATTTGGCTCATTATGTTTGCCAGAGACGTAGAATTATAGAGTTGTTTGATAATTTGCGTAAAAGAATAGATGATGGAAAATCACATAAAGAAAGTGAAATGCATAACCTAATATTTCCTATGATTAAAAATGATAGGGAAATCGGATATGAGGATCATAATCTATGGTTACTTGATGAAAGATTTAATTTTACCCAATATATAGCATCAGATAAAGTCATTTCTAGTTCTGATCATAAAGAGCCAGACCTTGCTATATTCTATGAAAGTGGGCTGTTTTATAGAAATGGAGATAATGCTATCACTTCTCCTATTGCTATTGTTGAATTTAAGCGACCTAAACGCACAAGTTATCCGGATGAAGAAAATCCAATAAATCAAGCATTGCGATATGCAGGTAAAATTCTTGCTGGTAAATATGAGATGCCTGAGGGTTTAGAAGAGGTTATTGTAGATAAAAGCATAACTCCCGTTTACATATACATTGTATGCGATGTCGTTCCTAAAATTGAAGAGTTTGCTGATTTAGCAGGACTTGCTATAAGCCCAGACAAACAAGGATACTTTGGTTATAATTCTAAGTATAATGCATATATTGAAATAAAGAGTTTCAAGAAAATTATTGATGATGCTAAAATGCGTAATCAAATATTTTTTAAAAAATTAGGTCTGTTATGACATGGGTGTGTAAGTAGAACTTTTTTAGGCTACAATGAAATCGTCTTGCCATCCAAAATCGCCATAAATTGAGAGGAGTTTATTATCTTTGTGATGTAAGACCAAGATAAACACTCCTCTCATGTACGAAGTACTGGATAAAGATACAATAAAAATTGAAATCTTGCCACATTTATCGGTGGCAAAACGCGGTTATGCTACAAAAAGTGACCTCTTGGAGATCATTCAGTGTATATCCTTTACAAATTGAAAACGGGCTGTCAGTGGCATACGCTTCCGGTTTCGTCCATCTTCACGAGGACCGTATTGAGCTACAAAACCGTGTATGGACATTTCCGAAAATGGTCTATGAACAGCGAATGGAAAAAGGTGTGGACCATAATATTGGAGCGTTACAAGTCTTTCTTGGACATATCCAGCGTGGACTTGGACGGTAGCCACACCGCCACGCTTCGCGGTGGAGAGTGTTGTGGATACCAAGGACGCAAGAAAAGGACGACCACTAATGCCATATATGTCACAGACCGTCAAGGGATTCCGCTTGCCATGTCCACCCCTGTTTCGGGTTCTCGCAACGACCTTCACAACATCTCCGAGGTTCTTCAGGGTTTATTCGCAGACCTTAGATCATCTGGTTTGGCCGTGTCGGGACTTTTTCTCAATGCAGACGCTGGCTTTGACTCTGTACAATTCGGGCGGGATTGCCAACAGCAGGAGGTTTTCCCAAATGTGGCTTTCAATAAGTGAAGAGGAACGCAAAGGGATGACGAGTTGCTCGATGAGCTGCTTTACAAAGAGAAATACAGTATTGAAAGGACCAATGCGTGGAAGGATTCATATAGGAGCGTACTCAACAGGTTCGACACCACACAAACCAGTTGGGAGGGATGGAACTATATCGCATTCATACTAATTTTCCTGAAAAAGATAACAAAGAGGGAAAAGTTAAGATGACTTCAATAATGAAAAAGTCATTTTTAGATATAATAAAAGCCAAGTATCAATTTGCGTACTTGGCTTTCCTTTGACTACCCAACAAACCTTTAATGTCTCCATTTGGGTCTGAAACTCTGCAAGCGGCTATCCTCTTCTTTATCTTCGATAGGATTGTTCTCATTTTTCATCTTGTCAGAGTTGTTGTCGGGTAAATCTTTTCCTTGCTTTATTTCCTCCTTATCCTCATCAGGTGGAGCAAGAGTAAGCGCAATTTTTCTGTCCAATTCAGCAGCTTCACTTTTAAGTGAGCGAAGCTCGTCCTCTTTTTTCCAAGAGCTGTTAGTAATGTTGGTGTAAACGTCTTTGTTGCCCACAACTTTTGCCATTTCCTTCTCGTGCGATTCTATCACCTTTGGAATACGCTCCAAGGCATTAATGAAGTTTTGACAGGCAAGTTTCCGGTCTGTTGCCAACTTTCCGTTATTATAGGTATAGTAGATACTCTCCTGCCCTTTCACAAAGAAGCGGTTCACTGAACAGTCAAACAAATCCTTGGAAGTACTCTCTGTCTTGACCATAATGGAAAAACCATAGATTTCGCCAATTTTGTTGTACTCCCCTTTGGTGCGAGCTTTCTCGTCAATTTCCTGCAGACGTGCAGCAATGGCCTTGATATCGGTGCTGTCTTCCACACCTTTGATAATCAGCTTATTGATAAGCATACCTTCCTCATCACGCTCCACACGCTTCTCAAAGAGAGCCAAGTCAGACTGTGCCTCCTTGACTTTGTCTGTATGGAAAGACACGGAACTTTCAATCTCAGCCAGCTTGCCCGTTGCTGCATCACGTTCACGGAGGAAGTTCTTGCGCTCTGATTCCAAGGTCGTGATTTTCTTGTCCAGCCTTGCTTTTTCCAAAAGGTCGGTGTTGCCTGAAAGTACTGCTACATATTCGGAAAAGTTCATTCCGCTGTCCTCATCCATCGAACCCTCATCAATGGTACGACTACCAAGCGTGTTTGTCTTTAACTGATTAATGAAGAGCTGCTTGTTATGCAGCAGGTTAAACTTGTAGCTATCCAAGGAACGTTCCACGGCATAGATAATCACATTGACCTTGTTGTTCGCAAATTCCTTGGCGATAAGGTTTCCCTTGCGCACAGCTCGTCCGTTACGCTGCTCTAAGTCCGAAGGTCGCCAAGGCGTGTCCAAATGATGGACCGCAACGGCACGCTGCTGTGCGTTCACACCTGTGCCCAACATGGAAGTTGAGCCAAAAATAATGCGAATGTCGCCACGGTTCATCGCATCTACCATCGCTTTCTTTGCCTTCTCGTTTTTGCACTCCTGAATGAAGCGTATCTCGTAAGACGGGATATGATAGTCCTCTACCAACTTACGCTTTATCTCCGAATAGACGTTCCATTCGCCAGGCTTGTAAGTCCCCAAATCAGAGAAAACAAACTGCGTTCCTTTTTGTGTATCGTACTTTTGGTAATAGTCATTGAGCATCTTGGCGCAGTGGCTTGCCTTGTTGTCAATATGATCTGAGTACGCATTTTCATCAATCATGCGTAAATCAAGGCTCATCTTGCGCGCGTAATCCGTTGCAATCAGCATCTTTGCCTTTTCCTCGCTCTCGCTCAGCGGCGCACGCCCCAAGATTGTGGCATCGCCGCTCTTGGCAAACTCCATCAACTTGCCGATAAAAACCTCCTGCTCGGGCGTGGGCGGTATGTTATGCAGAATCTCGTTCTTCTCGGGTCTGTCGATACCGATATCCTTTGCCGTACGGAAATCGCATATCTCCGCATAGAACGCCGCAAGCTCTGGCACCTTGATGAAGGTACGATAGCGTTCCTTCTGGATAATCTCATTGGTGATGGAGAACTCATAGTCGGTTGATTTCTTGGCAAAGACCGCCGCCCATGCGTCAAAGCTGTTGATACCCTGCTTCTCCAAAGCCTGCGGGCGCAGATACTTGAACAGAAGATACAATTCCGTCAGGCTATTGGAAATGGTCGTTCCAGAAAGAAACGTTGCTCCCAAGTCCTTGCCGGACCTCTCCTGTATGGTACGAATGGCAAAGAGCATGTTTAAGGCACGCTGTGAGCCGTCGGGATTGCCCAAGCCCGATACACGGTCGTGACGTGTGTTGAACATCAGGTTCTTGAATTGGTGGCTCTCATCGACAAAGAGGTGATCGATTCCCATCATCTTGAAGTCCACGGCATCGTCTTTTCTTTCGGCTATGCAGTCCTGTATGTTCTGCAACTTGGCTTCAAGCGTCTGCTTGCGTTTCTCCAATCCTTTGAGCATACCACGAGAAATCTCTGCTCCCTGCATGCGCAGGACTTCGAGGTTTTCCTCCACAGAGTCCATTTCCTTCTGCAGGATAGCCTCCTGTATCTCCAAAGCTTGCGGTATCATGCCGAACTGCTCGTGCGTGAGGATGATGCAGTCCCAGTCGTTGTTCTTGATGTCGTTGAAGATACGCTGGCGGTTCTGCTTGCTGAAATCGTTCTTGCCCGGATAGAGAACCTTGGCATTGGGATAAGCCTTGCGGAACGTATCGGCAATGTCGAATACGTTTGCCTTCAGACCGATAATCATCGGCTTATTGGCTAATCCCAAGCGTTTCATCTCGTATGCTGCCGTACACATAATCAAGGTCTTGCCCGCTCCCACCTCGTGGTCGCAGATACCGCCGCCATTGATCTTGAGCATCCACACGGCATCTTTCTGGCTCTTGTAGAGGTCGGCAATACCCAATCGTTTGAGGTCAAGGTCGGGAAAAGTCTGATGCGTGCCGTCAAAGTTGGGGCGCACAAAACAGTTGAAAAGGCGGTTGTAACGGTCGGATAACTGCTGCTTGAACGTGTCAGGTGTGCGTCCGAGCCAATCGACAAAGCCCTGTCTGATTTCCTCAATCTTGGCATTCGCCATCTGTATGGCATGTCCGTCCCTTACTTTAATGGTCTTGGTTTCTCCCGTAACCTTATCTGTCACCTCCTTACTCTTGTTGATGTCGGGAATGGTATTGTGCAGGGCGTGCTTCAGGAGATTGATGCCGTCATAGCGGCGGAATTCACCCTGTACGGCATACTTGTGCCAGATATTGGCATTCTTTCGGTCGCAGACAATGCTGTACTCGTCCATGTTGGAATGGTAGGATACGCCAATGTCCGTCCCGAAAAACTCCGAGGCAAACCTTCCATAGACTTTGGCTGGTATCCAGCGTTCACCGAGATTGAAGTCAAGGTCTGCAAATGGAATGGGTGTTGGCGTGGCTGCACGCAAGGCAGCAAGACTCTGCTTTGCTTCTTCGTGTTCGGGATGGTCCAAGAGCCACGACTCGATACGCTCCGCCTTTTCTATTACATTGCCCGAAATGAACTTGTCCGCCACTTCGTAGGCATTCTCTTCGGGATTGAAATATATACGACCTTCCAAAGAAGAAATAATGTCGCTTTCCTCCATATCAGGTAAAAGCGAACTCATGTAGTTAAGTTCCACCGTGCCGTATTTGTTGAGCGATGCACCCAATGCCTCCATCGGGTCTGCGGCAACGATCAGTTCCGTGATGGAAAAAGCTGTAGGATGGTCAAAGATGTCCGCCTTGATGTACCTGCCGTTTTCGGAGCGTTCCAAGAACAGCATTTCCACGCCTGTAGCATCCATCTTGATGATGTCGGTGTTAGCCTTCTGATTGAAGTAGCCCCAGCGTCCCACATAGCCATCGTAAAGGCGGTTGAGTTTCTCGCGTTCCTCCCTGTCCTCTGCATGATTGTTTGCTTCATAGTCATACAATCTGTGATAACTATCCCTGATGTCGATATATGCCTTGAGCCGTGAGAGTTGTGAATAAGGCAAGTCCATCGGATTAAAGGTCGGATGTCGCTTTAAGTCAGAAAGAAAGCCTACCTGGCCTTTCTGCACGACAATGGAGCCGTCTCTTAGATGAGAGTCAGGCGAAGAGAGAAAAGGGCGCGGAGAAGCGTCAAACTCCTTTCTGACTTCTGCTATCGGTTTTGGCTTGCGCTCCTCGGCTTCGTTCATGAAGTCGAAAAGTGACGGCTCACGTGGGGAGGAAGAAGCTGCTTTCCTGCTACTACGGGTACGCCGTTGAGGAGAGGTTACTGCCTTTTGTATCTTGGACTCCGATGGCTTTTGGGAAACAGTTTGTGTTACAGGACGGCGCGCCTGTGAAGTTCCTGAATTATCCTTGATTTCATTGTTCACACGGCTAACCTCTCTAGTCCAAAGGCTGTATTCCTCCGGGGCAAACAGTGACAGCTGCTCCGGTTGACCGATGTCTTCCATGTTATTGTCCACCACCGGATGATGATCGTCATCAAAGAATATCGTCTGCCCGTTCATCTCTCTCGGGGCTTCAATATCCGTACGGATTTCCTGTTGTTCCTGCTCGTATTGACGATGAAGTGTCAAGGCGGGTACGCCTTCGGGTACAGGTTCAATCGCCATGAAAGGCTGTTCTGATACTAATTGTCGTGGGTCGGACTCTGATGATGACGGCTGTAATGGGATGGATTCTCCGCTGGAAACGGTATCTCCCATTATCTGCGTATCGTTCTCAGAAGCAATGGCCGCAGTCTCCTTAACCTTATTCTCTGTTTCTGTCTTTGTTACCACTTCTTCCTTGATTTCCTCTGCCACCACTTTTTCTTTGGTATATTGTTCTCTGACGATTTCTTCCAGTTCGGCTATCTCGTGTAATTTCTTAGGAGAGAAATACAGGTCGCGCTCTATGCCCAGTCCTCTTACTTTCACGCCTTCCATCTCATCGAGGGACATATTGCCAAGCTCCCAGCCGTAACCCATCGTGACAGCACCGAAGCCAATACGGCTCTTAGGGTCATATTCCAGAAGATAGGCTGTGTATGCTCCCATAGGGAAGAAATAGCGTGCATAGGCAACCTTATCGCCAATGAGTTCCTTTTCCGTGCTGTAAAGTTTAGGCAACTGTTTCCTGATACTGTCGGGCATGAGGTTATAGGCATCGTTTATACCCTTGTCTTCTGTCTTTATCCTCTCTGTTTCTTTTTCCCGACTTATGGTAATACCCAACTTGCGGAGCTGTTTCTCTGCTTCTGCCTCTCGCTCTACCTTTGTCATCGGTATACCTGTTTCATATAGCTTACGGTCGATACGTTGTCCCATTTCAAGGGAGAGTCGTGTTCGGAGACTTTCTGCCATTTCATCAATCCCTCCCGTGAACCGATACTCCCATGTAGGTCTTCCATAAGGGTCTGTACCCATTATGCGCTCTGTGGCAACGGTGCGATGCGAAATGTCTTTCCAATCTCCTACAAAAAGAGAGTTATGTTTGAAGACGACAGAAGAACCTTCTTCCTTAGGAACGGAAACGGTTTCTACAAACTGCTGTTCAATTCCCTCGCTGATTTCCTTTCCAGTCTGCTTCTGCAGGACGATGAGATCACTGCCCACGTCCGTTCCCGCATTGTCTGAAAACATACCTGATGGCAGTCGGAGAGCGGAGATAAGACGACTGTTCTGCATGAGATAACGGCGTATGGCTTCATTGCGAGGGCTGTCTAATACGCCCTGTGAGGTGATGAATGCCAGCAAGCCGCCTTCCTTGATGCAGTCCAGACCTTTCACGAAGAAGTAATTGTGAATGGCACGTGTTGACTCACGTTTAAGAGTGTCCTTGCCTTTGCTATACTCTCGGTCATAGACCATGAAATCTCCAAAAGGAATGTTACTTGTAATAAGGTCGTATTTGTCTTTGTTTTCTAACTCCCCAATAGCTTCAAAAGGCTCGTTTCGGACGAAGATATTGCCTTTGCCATACGGGTGCAGGGCTTGTGAGATGCGGGCTGTGAGCAGGTCTTTTTCCATTGCATCTACAACTCCTGCTTGCCTTGCAAATGTCTCGGCAAAGGCACCCATACCCATAGAAGGGTCTAAGCATCGTCTTACCTGCAGATTTGTGGAGGCAAGTGCACCTGATATAGCAGACACGATGCGGGTATCAGTATAGAAGGAGGTTAGCACGCTTGCCTTGATGCTCTCCCAATACCGCTTAGCGGTATTGGCATCTACGGCTTCACGATAAATCATCTGTTTGAGCTGCTGTGTCGGCTCAAAGAGATTCTGCTCTGACTTGCTCCAATAGTGTATGTCATCGGGGGTATCCGTACGGTTGAGTACACATTTCAAGCCACCGAAGCCTTGGTAGTTCCGTAAGATACTTTTCTCAGCTTCGGTGGCTTCGCGGCGTTCCTTTTCCAGTCGCAAGACCACACGGATAGCTTCCATGTTGGCTTGCAGGACTTCTTTCTTATTGTATGCCATAGTGTTTTCTTTTAATAAAGTGGAGGCAAAAAGGTCGGCAGATAATACCTATATCTCCCAATCTATATCTGTTCCTCTCTGTTTCTGTCGGGATTATCTCCCTTTTTGTTTTCCTTTATTGTTCTCAAATTCAAAGGAAGTGGCGTAGTCTTCACCCAAAACCAGTCGGGCATTAAACTTTTTGCCGGCCTTACTGGTCAAACCTTTGAGGACGGGCGTCCGACCTGTGGTTATCAAATCTCGGATATTGCCCTCTGTAAGAAGCGTTCCACAGACCTCACGAAAGATATGAAAGTCGCAGCCCTCGTGTCTGCATTTGGCAATCTTGGCATAGATGCCTACACTCTGCTGTCCGCACTTTGGGCAGCGGTAGACAGGATAGGACTTCTGCTCTGAAGAAAGCGAGAGGAGTTCCTCGCAGATTGTTTCCACGTATGAGTTAATGCCTTGCGCGAACTTCTCCGCCGGCATTTGTCTCGCCTCGATAGCGGCAAGAGCCAGTTCCCAACTGCCAGTCATCTCCGCATTGGCAATCTTCTTGTCCTTGACAATCTCATAGACTGACAAGCCTTTTTCGGTAGGTATGATAGCTTTCTTATTCCTGCGGATATAGTCACGGAGAATAAGCGTTTCGATAATGTTGGCACGGGTTGCAGGTGTGCCGATACCGCACTCTGCCATCGCCTTCTTGCTTTCAGCATCTTCGACATCTTTCCCAGCGTTCTCCATTGCAGAGAGCAGAGTTGCTTCTGTGTAGAGTGGTTTCGGCTTGGTCTTATGCTCGGTAATCTCTGCATTGAGAAGTGACAGGACTTCACCTTCCGTTAAGCTGGGCAGGGCGGATAAGGTCTGTTCCTCGTTTTCCTTTCCATTTTCATTTTGAGTGTCAGCGCCTTGCTGCACGTCTTTCCAACCTAAAGAGATTTGTCGGCACGCTTTCCAAGTAAAGGTATTGATGCCGTCCGTGAACTTCACCTGCATACGTTCTTCCTCTGAGTCGGGAGAGAAAGCCTCTAAAAAGCGAGTTACTATCATTTGATAGATGGTCGCCTCGTCCACCGACAAGCCCGAAGGGGTTTCTCCTGTGGGGATAATAGCGTGGTGGTCGGTAACTTTGGCATTGTCCACAGAATGGCGGTTAAGTGGATTGGATAGCACCTTGTCTATCTTGCGAAGCAGGACGGGAACTTCCTCAAAAACATCCTCACTGATATATCGGCTACCTGTGCGAGGATAGGTCGTGATTTTCTTTTCATAGAGGCTTTGGGCTATTGAGAGGGTCTTGTCTGCTGAAAAGCCGTGGCGTCTGTTGGCATCCTTTTGCAAGGCAGTAAGGTCGTACAAGAGTGGTGGTGCAGTTTGCGTTACCTTTATTCGCCCATGCTCATCAACCCGTCTTGTGACCGATTCTACTGTAAGCCGGCTCTGACTGCGGAGCGTAGCAAGAGCAGTCTGTGCCGATGCTTCACTCTCATAGTCTTTACTGCCAATGGCTTTCAGCGACATGCCCTCTTTTTCTGTAAAAACAGATAATTTCCAATAGGGCACGGAAGAAAAATCACGGTTCTCTATGTACCGCCAGCAGACCATAGCCAATGTCGGGGTCTGTACCCGTCCCAAGGAATAACCTCCCTTACGGGCAATGGACAGCGCACGGCTGGCATTGATACCCACGAGCCAGTCAGCTTCGCTTCTTGCCTTGGCGGAATGATAGAGATTGTCGTAACAGCTTCCAGGCTTGAGGTTGGAGAGTCCCTCACGAATGGCTTTATCGGTGAGGGAGGAAATCCACAAGCGGTCGAAAGGCTTATGGCAGTTTAAGTGTTGGTAGATGTATCTGAAGATGAGCTCACCCTCTCGCCCTGCATCGGTGGCAACGATGATGCGGTCTGCCTTGTCAAAACAGGAGCGTATCACCTTGAGCTGTTTTAGTGCTGCTGGGTCTGATACATACTCCTTGTCCTTACGTACTTGTCGTACCACTAACTGAAAAGGATTGGGACGAATAGGCAGGTCTTCAGCTTTATAGGCTGAAAAACCGTAGGCTTCGGGCATGGCAAGGGCTATGAGATGTCCTATTGCCCAAGTGACGAGATAACCGCAGCCTTCCATATATCCGTCTTGCTTGCTCATTGCTCCTACTATTCGGGCAATATCTCTGGCTACCGAGGGCTTCTCGGCAATAATACAAGTTGTCATAGTCGATAATAGAATTAAGGGTTACATCTTACGTCCACGGGACTTCTTCTGCTTGTTCTCGTCCTGCTTTTGCTTCTGCTCGGAAGTAGGTTGTGTCTGACCCGTCTTGAGTGGTTCTTTCACATTCTTGGTGGCTTCATTCGTCTTACCGTGGTTATTCACGGCTACCTGTATTTTGTGTTCTTCGGCTACGGCAACCACCTTTTCCTTGCCGGTTTCCTGCTTCTTGTCAGGATTCCACTTGTAAAAACGTGGGCGGTTCTGTTCCTTGTCCATACGAACATAGGCATTAAAGGACTGTCCCTCCTTATCGACCATGTTCTTCAAATAGAGCGTGCGGCCGCTGTCGAGTGTCTCACGCTGCTTGTCGGATAGTTCCAAGCCGCAGAGTTTACGGGGTACGCCTTGCTGCTGTACCAGATTGTGTTCCTGTCGCTCTCTTAAACTCTTGCCCTCGCCAAAGATAAACTCAATGCCCTTTCGCTCGGCATTCACCTGCAACGTGGCGTAGAACGTCTTGCCACTCTTGGCGGTCATACCCTCCACCTTCACAGCTTTGCCTTCCACAAGCTCTTTGTACTGTGTATCGGAGAGTGTCACGCCCTTGATTTCCTTGGGAATGTTTACCCGATCTGCACGCAGGGCGATGATTTCATTCGTTTGCGGGTCAATAGAAACGTATGCAGAGAAAGGCTTTCCGTTCTTGGGTGTCACCTCGATGGTCTTGCCGAGATTACCGGTAGTGAGGAGTTGCTCCTTTTCTTCGGGAGAGAACTTGTAGCCCATATAGGGAAAATCGAGTTGTGGCTCCTTGCGTAAAGGATGGATAGCCAAACCGATGTTGCCGTTGTCATCCGTGCGGAATGCAAGGCGTGCATCAGTATAAATGGTGGTATCACCCATCGGGATGGCAATCGTAATGAGGTTGCTCTTCTGCCAAGAAAGCATTTTTTCCAATTCTCCACTCTGCTCCAATCGTTCACGGGAAAGACCGAGATTGCCGAGCATCTTCCAATCCACCTTTTCAGGATCGATAGTGGTGGCATTCTTCTGCTGGGGCAGATAGTCCCCAAAGGGAATGCCCATCTCTGCTAGTTGCTGTTTGCTTTCGGGCTTTTCACTGCTTTGCAGCATGGTGCGCAGGTTGTCCACGCCTTGCTCCACATTGTCTGCCACGACCTTGTACAACCCGAAATGAGTCGGGTTATTGAACTGTTTGAGGAAGTTGGTCATGAAGTTCTTCAGAAGTCCGTCCTTGTTGTTGAACTTCAAGAACGCTGCCTGATTGGCAGCGGTAGCCTCTGTGGTCTTGAGGTTTCCCTTGTCGTCAATACCCGATACAACAGAAAGTTTGCCCGCTTCCTGTTCATTTTTTACTTCCGTGCGGTCTTCCAAGACCAGCACATAGTTGTCATTGTTGTTTGATTCCATTGCTTGATAATTTTAATGATGAATACTGTTATCAAGCGGCTAAATTATAGGTATATGAAGAGATTGGAAAACTTTTGGGAAAAGCGGGAAATACAGGGAAAAAACAAGAAACCATTATCCGAATCTGTATGGAAAACGGATAATGGCATGTTATAAATAAATATGAACGTTTCCGGTAGAGGAACTTATTTATTTATTTCCTCCTTTTTCGAATATTCTTTTTCTATCAATAAATTGATGAGAAATTTCTGCAAGTCTTGGTCAGTGGGTACATTGAGTTTCTTGCGGATGTGGTTACGCGTCACGTCGACGTTGTTTTCGGTTTTGTCGAGTAGTAGGCCGATTTCGCTCCGCTTCTTTCCCGCGAGAATGAGGCGGCACACATCCGTTTCTGATTTAGTCAGACAGGGAAAGTGGTGTCCCAGATTGCAGTCATCCATCAAGTGTTTTTTCAGATGCAGGCGCACGGCGTTGACGAGGTTCCGTTGCGATTTCGGCTTGAGCATGGAAAACAGGCAGTCGGTGTCCTCGGGCGATGGGTGGTCGTTGCTGCTCATGCGCAGGTAGGCCTCTATTTCCCGTTTATTCAGTCTGACGGCGCGCATCAGTGTCGTCTCACGGTGATGCAAATCGGTATTTTCCTTCGTTACACTCATCACATTATATCGCAGCAGTTCGCCCATCGCACAGAGGAAAAACTGCACGAAGAGGAAGAAACCGAACAGGCGCCAAAGCGAAGGCTCTTGAAGATAGGCTGCCACACAACCGTAGCTAACCACACTGATAGCAGAGACGATAAAGGGGGTGAGCCGGACAAAGCTCAACACAAGGAAGAAGATCGCCAGCAGGGATGTTATCTGATTGGTAAGGATGAGCTGCAGAAAATGGTCGGGGCGCACCGTAGCGAAATAAAAGAAGCGCACGGCGATGGTACACTGTGCCACGAGCGCCACGAGTGAAAAAGCCTTGGAAAGCGTCAGCCGCCGCGTGAGGTAGAGCGACAGCGAAAGGAGGCACATCGCCAGATGGATGCCGCTCATCGTCTGGGGCAACGCTTCCTGCGAACCTCCAAGCCCCATGAACTGCAAGGAGATGACGGTAACAACGAGTACAGAGTGGAGCAAATACACGATGACGCGGTGCCGCTCAATGGTGTTTGTAGTGCGCGACCGTAGGAATGCCGATACCTTTTCTGTGAGAAAATGAATGATCATTGTTGCCGTTTTTACTTTTTATAACGACTGCAAAGATACGTTTTTATTTTCTCTTTACCAAGCTTTTTATTAAGTGTTTTTAAGGGGATATTAAGGTTTTTAGGGGGCGGAAATACCTTTAAAATGCTCTTTTCTGTCATAATCCTTAAAATAACAATTCGCTTTATGTTATTTTTGCATCATCTTTTGCTGCTCTCGCAAAGATTTTTCTTGTGGAATTGCTCAGAAGAGCACCATTAGGCATGCGAAATTCAGCAGAAAGGAATGCGAAATGAGAAAATGAGAACGTAGAAATATATTTAATTCATAATTAGCAAAAAGAGTTATTCATAAAGAAAATGAGATTATGGCAAATGAAAAACAACAGGCATCATTCAGAGGATCAGGCTCTGCACCAATCTCTTTGTCCTGGTACCAGTGGTGCCGGCAGAGGTGAGAAACAGTTCAAACAGGGCAGTCGTTGCTACAACTTGAAGGGTAAACTTTAGGGAAAAGGGCAAGAAACCTGCTATGTCTATGAAACTGTAAAAACTGAATATATACTGAAAATGAAACATTTTATCACATTACTGTTTTTCATTACACTCTCCGCAGGAGAAATGTATGCCGCCACTCCGGCAGACTCCATCCGCAAAGAGATGAAGCACCTCAAAGGAGAAAAACTTTTGCAGGCCTACCATAATCTTTGCCGGTTGGCAGCTGCCGAAGATAATATGGGCTATGAATTACGCTGCATCCGTGAATATCTTGCCGAATCCTTACGCCAAAAAGACAAGGAGGCGGAAGCCCGGGCGCGTGTCACCCAGTTGTATTGCTATTACAACTACGAGAAGACCGACAGCATCAGCTACTATCTGCCCGAAGTCCTCAGTGCTATGAAAAAGAACGGCACATGGGATTATTACTACAATGCGTGGAACGTGCTGATTGAGAGTTATCTCTACGAAGACAAGGTGCAGACCGCATTGTTTGAAGCGCAAAAGATGTATGCCGATGCGCGAAAAAGAAAGAGCAACTATGGATTAGGCACTTCCACCTATGGCTTGGCATGTATCTACCAGACAATGGGGCGTTTCAAGGAAGCGGAAAAGACCATCGAGGAGAGCATCGCCGCCCTTTCCAAGGCCGATGAAATCTCACAATTGCTCTCTGCCTACAACGTCTTGGGCGAAACGCTCGACGGACTGCGGAAATATGAAAAGCTAAGGGCGAAATGCGCAGAATGGAAAGCGGTCATCGACAAATACAAGAACGAAGCCCCGCGAAAAGGCTATACACCCTCGCTCAACGGACGCTATCTCTATTGCACGCTGGCAACTGCCGTCGCTGAATTGGAAACAGGCCATTACGACCGCGCCAAGGAATTGCTGCAGCTCGCCGATAAATATGCCGAGGGACGCAAAGCCGTCGCCCGATTCAAGCTCCTTCAAGTGAAAGCCCGCTACTATGCAGCCACAAAACAGTACGACCGGGCCATTGCCTGCAACAACGAGAACATGGGCATCATGACTGCCGCCGGCGACTCCGTCAGCTTGCTCACCGTGCAGATGCAGCAAGCCGACCTCTACACGCAGGCCGGACGATACAAGGAAGCCGCAGAATTGTACAGCCTCGTCATCCCACACAAAGACAAACTGCGCAACACCGAGCTTGCCAAGCAGCTTGACGAATTGTGCACCATCTTCGAGGTTGACAAGCTCACACTCAGGAACGAGGTCATCACAACACGGCTCTATCTCTCACTCATCATCGTGGCATTGCTGCTTGCCGCCGTCGTACTTTACATCATCTACACCCGCCGCTTGCGCCGCAAAAACAGGGCTTTGTACGACTCCATTCTATTATACCGCAAGGCGGAAAGCGACATGGAGACCGCGGCAAGGCTCGTTCCCGAGGAAGAGCTCGACCGTGAAGGAAAAATCTACCGTCGGTTGTGCGAGCTGATACAGCATGAGAAAATCTATAAAGACACGGAGTTGAACCGCGATATTCTCTCAAAGCGGATTGGAACAAATGCCGTCTATATCACCAATGCCGTGCGCAAGTATGCCGATGGAGCCACGGTCAACGAATTTATCAACGGCTACCGGCTGCGGCACGCGGCTTCGCTGCTCACCAACAATCCCGACTTGAACATCAACGAGGTGGAATATAGGTCAGGATTCAATTCCCGAGCCACATTTAACCGTTGTTTTCGGGCTTTCTTCGGGATGTCGCCTTCAGAATACAAAGCCGTTTCCAAAGAAAAAAAGAAAACGCAAAAGGGCTCATCCGAAGAGAGGGCATAGGTGTTCCGGACATTTATAAATCGTCAATTCTTAGTGAATTACAAATATGATACAAGTTTTTGCAAATATGAAACGCCCTGTTGGTCTTCGTAGAATAATTTTGCAACAGAATCAACAAACAGCAAACATGAAAAAGAACTGTTGGGTATATATTTTAAAAAATAAAACCGGAGAATTCATCATCGGCTTTTCACTCGATATGGATAAAAAGTTCACCGAAATCTCCACGCGAAAGGAAAAGCTGTCTTATCTCCGTCCGTTTGAAGAACCGTTTGACGGCTTGGCGCATAAGCATCTTTTGGATTCCCTTTCCAAAGATACGATCAACCATCTTGTACGACGTAATCGGGAACAGACAGAAATATACAAGGAAGTCTTCCGGAAAACGCAGTAACTACCCCCTCCAAAAAAATAACCAAAAGAATTTTAATTTCAATTTATATGAAAACAAAAAACATCATTCAGAGGCTATGCCTCTTCTTCTTCGCCCTATTGCTGGCGCCGCCGGCAGGGGCGACAAATTATGGTCGTGAGGGCTATGAGACATTCCGCTCACGCAAAACCGTGGATGCGGTAGGCAAGAAAAGACCGGTAAGAACTCTCCGACAGGGGAGGGTGGAAATTAACTTCAGCAATTGTAAAACCACCGGCGGAACGGGCAGCGATGCCATTTACGAGTTGGCAAAGGGCTCTCGCATCACCGTAAAGGCCGACGACGGCTATTCCATCCGCTGGGTCATCCTGCGCGACACAGAGGGTGGAAAGCGCTATAGCGATCCTGAAGGCATCAAGCGCATCAGTAGCGTTACCTCGGGCTATAACTATTACTTCGAGAAGGAAGCCGTGTCGAATTCGGGGGTAAAAGGACACAATGAGAATAATCTCAATGACGATGATAACAACATCGTCGTCTACCAGTACGATGCCTCGGCACAAAGCGTCGAGATCCGGACCCACAACAACCGCAATTGGGACCAGTTCAAGGTGCGCGACATCATTGTGGGTTACGTCAGGGCACCCAAGGTGAGGTTCAAGAAGGACAGGTACGATATGTACTACATGCCAATATTTCATCCCCAAGCCAACTACGATGATCACAGCGGCTCTGTCGGGTACAAGCTGAACAACAACGATATTGCTACTGTCAACGCGAACGGACTCCTAAAGTTCAAGCGCCCCGGGACGGTAGTGCTCACCGCCACTTGCAGTGCCAGTGAGAACTGTGCCAAAGCGCAGTGCAAAACGACGGTCACGATGAAACGCGACCGCGTAACCTTTACCTCAGAAGGCCTGCCCGACGTGATTTTCAACAATACCTCTTACAGCATACGCGACTATCTCAATAATAGCAAAACAAAGAGCGGCGAGAATTTTGATTATAACGATGAGTCCTTCAGCGTTACCAGCAGCAACAACGCCGTCCTCCGCTACGATATGCCTTATCTCAAGTTCGGCGGCACGGCAGGCGAGGTGACCATCACCATCAAACAGGATCAGAGCAACTACTACGAGGCGGCCTCCCTCTCGCATACCATCATCGTGGCGCGCCGTGACCAAGACGGCACGATACTCATCAAGGACGCCAACGAATGGAAGGTGTTCTGTAAACTCGTCAACGAAAAGGGCATGACTAATCTCAACGCCCGGCTTGAAGCCGACGTCGACCTCGGAGGGGACATCGCGATGGTGGGGACTACCTCCCATCCTTATGCCGGTACGTTCGACGGACAGAACCATACGCTGAAGTTCAATTGGAATGGCGGCTCAGACTCTGACATAGCCCCCTTCAAGAAAGTGGGCAACGCCACTATCAAGAACCTGCGTACCGAAGGAACAATCAAGTCTAGCAGTTACTATTTGTCAGGATTGGTTGGTGACGCTTATTATGGCACCGTCAACATTTCCAACTGCGCTAGCAATGTGAACATCACGAGCAGTCATACCGGCGGCATATGCGATGCGGCGGGCATGATTTCTTATATAGACAGCCGTGCCAATGTCGCCATCACCGACTGCCTCGTCGAAGGCAACATCACTGCCATGACGGACGAAGGCAAGAAAAGAATGGGTGGATTCGTATTTTACCAGTACGGCTCCTGCACCCTGACTAACTGTCTCTACATCGGCGAGAACAACGCGGACAACACCAACGGCGACAGCAACACCTTCGCCAATAACGCCACCGTCACGAACTGCTACTACCTCAACGCCTGCAACAAGGTGCAGGGCACACAGATAACCAAGGAGCAACTCAAGAGCGGCGAAGTAGCTTATAATTTGCAGAACGGCAGAAACAACACCGTCTGGGGACAAGTGCTCGGCACGAACGACGAGCCCCTGCTCACCGCCGACGGCGCGAAGCGGGTCCGCAAGGTAGAGTTTACCTACAACAACCGGGTAAAAGCCACGCGCTACGCCACCCACGGCAAGGCCATCTACGGCTCCATGCCTACCTTTACACCAAAGGACCTCCTTGGCAGCGACTACAACGAGCACCATTATTACTCCGGAATCGCCTTTGAGGACGGCTTCAACGGCTCCACCACCGTAACATCCGACAAGCAGGTGCGCATCAACCTCACCGAAAAGGACTGCTACGAAATAGCCTCGGCAGACAACTGGAAGGAGTTCTGCAACATCGTGAACAACAGCGGACAGAACGCCGTCGACGCCAAGCTGACACAGGACGTCAACCTCGGCTCCGACATTTGGCAGGTGGGCAATCATTACGCCGGCACGTTCGACGGACAGGGACATACGCTGAAAATCAACTGGAATGACACATCAGGCTGGTTAGCCCCCTTCAAGACTGTGGACGGCGCCACCATCAAGAACCTGCGCACCGAAGGAGAGATTAAGTCAAGCTTGAACTTCTTGTCAGGATTAGTTCGCGAAGCCTATGGCAACACCACCATCTCGGGCTGCGTCAGCGCGGTGAACATCACGAGCAGCTATAACGATGGCGGATGCGACGCGGCGGGCATAATTGAATGTGTAAGAGACAATGCCAAGGTTACCATCACCGACTGCGTCGTCAAGGGCAAGTTCAACGCCACGACGGAGAAAGGCAGGAGATATATGAGCGGATTTGTAGTAAATCAGTATGGCACCTGCACTCTGACCAACTGCCTCTACGCCGGCGAGAACAACTGCTCCAGGGGCTACACCTTCTGCACGAACTCTTTCTCCAGCACCACCATTACCAACTGCTACTACCTCAACACCTGCGGCACGGCACAAGGCACGCAGGTAACCGAGGAGCAGCTCAAGAGCGGCGAGGTGACAAAGAAGTTGCAGAACAACCGCACCGACAAATGCTACTGGGCACAGCAGTTGGGTGAAATGCCCGACTTCTACAACGCAGCCGACAAGAGCAAGGCGAACTACGTGTATTACGACGCGGCAAAGAACGGCTGGACGTGTGACGACTTCCGCCTCACCGACGGCACGGCAATGCCCATCGGGCTCGACTTCACTGCCGCCACCGTTACCTACGAGCGCAACTTCAATGGCGCGCAGAAAGCCACGCTGTGTTTGCCTTACGACTTGTATGCTCAGGGCTTCAAGGCCTACACCCTCTCGGGCGGCAACAAAAACGAAGTCCATTTCAAGGAAGTGGACGACAAGCTCACGGCATACACGCCGTATTACATCACGGCCAACGGTATGCCACAGCTCGGCGGCAGAAACATCGAGGTGAAAGCCTACAAGGCCGACAAGATGACGACCCCCGCCGCAGGTTACAAATTCACGGGTACGGTAGCCGGCGTGAGCAACGCCACCGCTGCCGCCGACAACGCCTACATTCTGCAGGACGACGGCAAGTTCCACAAGGTAACGACGACCAATTCCGCCGCCACCATTCCTGCCTACCGTGCCTACATCATCTGTCCACCGCAGGCGTCAGGTGCCAAGCAGCTCTCTGTCGTCCTCGACGGCGAGACCACGGGCATCGGCAGCACGACGAACGAGGCGACCGACGGAAAGAACGGTCCGGTGTATGACCTGCAAGGCCGCCGCGTGGCCGATCGCCTCGATGACGCACGCCACCGGCTGCCCGCAGGCGTCTACATCGTCGGCGGCCGCAAGGTTGTTGTGAAATAATGTCTCTCTTCTTATCGGGGGGCGCTCGCCCACAGGCGGTGTGCTCCCCCGATACCCCGCAACCCTATATATATAATAAGATGAAAACGACAAACGCCGACATCAAGCGCTACAAGGAGCAGGTGATGACGCGCGGCAAGAAAAAGGACGACGACCGACCCGAGAAGTACGGCGGCGACAACACGACGACCGCCCGCACGGCCGACACGCTTACGGCAGCGGACGAGAATTCATAAAACAAAACTTTTACCAAAATAATAAATAAAATGAAAACAAAAGAAATGATTCAGAGGCTCAGCCTCTTCTTGCTTGCCCTCGTGCTGACGATGCCGACGTGGGCGCAGGGCGGCTCCGGAAACGAGAGCGAGACCATTACGATTGCATCGAAAGAAGACTGGAAAACGTTCTGCCAGCGGGTGGACAACGGCGAGACCACCCTCAACGTCAAGCTGACGCGGGACGTGGACCTCGGCGAGGAAATCGTGATGGTGGGCAATTATGACAAAATGTATTCCGGCACGTTCGACGGACAGGGACATACGCTGAAGTTCAACTGGAATCGCAGCGACAAGGGCAACCTCGCCCCCTTCTGGTGTGTGAAGGACGCCACCATCCGCAACCTGCGCACCCAAGGGAAGATCACGACGACGAGTGACCAATCGTCCGGAATAGTTCTGTTTGTCCGTGGCAACACCACCATCACGGGCTGCGTCAGCGACGTGGAAATCACGGGGGGCGGTGGTAGGTATGGATCCGAATCGGCGGGCATGGTTCAAACTGTATACGGTGGAGCCTCGGTAACCATCACCGACTGCCTCGTCAAAGGCAGCATCACCGACAATGCGGATGAAGACTATAGAATGATGGCCGGCTTTGTCTATTTTAATAGTGGCACCTACACGCTGACTCGCTGCCTCTACGTCGGCACCAACAACGCAAGCTACAACGGAAGCTGCTTCACCTTCGGCTATGACGGCTTCGGCGGCACCTTCACCCTCACCGACTGCTACTACCTCAAGCCGTGCGGCAACGTGCAGGGCGAGCAGGTAACGGCCGAGCGGCTGAAGAGCGGCGAAATGGCCAAGCTGTTGCAGGGCGACCGCACCGAAAACGTCTGGGGACAGACGCTCGGCACGGACCTTGAGCCGCTGCCCACCACCGACGCCAAGAAGCGGGTGTACGAGGTAAAGTTCACCTACAACGGCGAGGTAAAGGCCATGCGCTACGCCACCAACGGACAGGGCGTCCACGGCGGCCTGCCCACGGCGCAGGACCTCTTAGGCACGGGCTACAACCCTCATCATTATTATGCCATCGCCTTTGAGGGCGGCTTCAATGCCTCCACTCCCGTTAATGCCGACCGCAAGGTGGACATCACACTCGCCGAAAAGGACTGCTACGAAATCGCGTCGAAGGCTGACTGGCAGGCGTTCTGCGCCCTCGTGGAAGACGGACAGACCGCCATTGACGCCAAGATGACCAAGGACGTCGACCTCGGCACCGACATCGCGAAGGTGGGAACTGCCAACAAGCCCTATGCCGGCACGTTCGACGGGCAGAACCACACGCTCACCGTCAACTGGGATGCCGGCTCGGCCAACGACGTCGCCCCCTTCCGCAGGGTGGGCGGCGCAACCATCAAGAACCTGCGCACCGAAGGCTCCATCCGGTCGAACAGTTTCTATCTGTCGGGACTGATTGACGAAGCGATCGGCGAAAACACCGTCACGGGCTGCGTGAGCAATGTGAACCTCACGACCAGCTATGACAAATCCTCATGCGACGCGGCGGGCCTGATTTGCTGTTTGTTCGAGAGTGCCCGCGTTACCATCAGCGACTGCCTCGTCAAGGGCTCGATCAACGCCACCGCCGAGAAAGGTCAGAAAGGCATGGGCGGCTTCGTATTTATTCAACACGGTAGCTGCATCATGAACAACTGCCTCTACGCCGGCACGAACAACGCCAGCGGAGGCTACACCTTTGCCTCGGACTCTGACCCCAAAGCCACCACCACCCTCAACAACTGTTACTACCTCAACCCCTGCGGCAAGCTGCAGGGCGAACAGGCAACCAAGGCGCAGCTCGAGAGCGGCGAGGTGGCGCATCTGCTGCAGAACGGCAGAAGCAAAACCGTGTGGGGACAGGTGCTCGGCACGGACCATGAGCCGCAACTCACCGACAAGATAGAGAAGCGGGTGTACAAGGTGAAGTTCATCTACAACGGCAGGGTGAAGGCCACACGCTACGCCAACCACGGCGGCACCGTTGGCAGCCTGCCCACTGCGCAGGAATTCTTAGGCGAGGCCTACAATCCTGCCAACACCTACAAGCTCATCTTCGACGGCGACTTCTCGGCTTCCACCCCCGTCAATTCCGACCGCACGATAGATGTCGTCGTAGCCGAAAGTTGCGAAATCAGCTCCAAGGCCGACTGGCAGGCATTCTGCAACCGCGTGAACGGCGGAGAGACCGCCATCAACGCCAAGCTGATGAACGATGTCGACCTCGGCGAGGAAATCACGATGGCGGGCACGAGCAGAAACTACAACGGCACCTTCGACGGACAGGGCCATACGCTCACGCTCAACTGGAATAGCCAAAGCGGCGAGGTAGCCCCCTTCAAGTTTGTGAACAACGCCACCATCAAGAACTTGCGCATAAATGGAGCGATCAAGTCGAGCGGCCGCACGCTGTCCGGATTGGTCGGCAATGCCTTGGGCACCACCACCATTTCCAACTGCGTCAGCGACGTGAATATCACAAGCGGCCATAAGACGGGCGTATGCGAATTGGCGGGCATGATCGCGTATGTAAACGACAGAGCCGAGGTTGCCATCACCGACTGTGTTGTCAAGGGGGCGTTCAACTCCATGGCGGCAGACAAGAAAGGTATGGCCGGATTCGTATATCTTCAGACCGGATACTGCACCCTTACCAACTGCCTCTATGCCGGCACTAACAACGCCACCGCCGGTAGCTACACCTTCGGCTCCAACACCATCCGCAAGAACTGCTACTACCTCAACCCCTGCGGCAACACGCAGGGTGAGCGGATAGTCGAGAAGCAGCTCGAGAGCGGCGAAGTGGCCTATAAGCTGCAGGGCGACCGCACCGACAGCTGCCACTGGGCACAGGTGCTGGGCGAGAAGACACCAAGCCTCTACCGCGAGGCCGACAGGACGAAGCCGAACTACGTGTATTATAACAAGGAAAACAACGGCTGGACGTGCGACGATTTCCGCCTCACCGACGGACAGTCGCTGCCCATCGGACTCGACTTCACCGCCACGAAGGCCACCTACGACCGCACCCTCGCCGCCGGCAAGGCCACGCTCTGCCTGCCCTACGAGCTGCCCGTGCAGGGCTTCAGGGCCTACACCCTTGCCGACAGACAGGAAAGCCGCACCGCGGTGCACTTCAAGGAGGTGAACGGCACGCTCGGGGCCTACAGGCCCTACCTGCTCGTGGCTGACGGCACGCTACAGCTCGGCGGAGAGAACCTGCAGGTGAAGGCCGACCGTAGCAGCATCGTCCTATCTGCCGGCAACTACTACTTCAAGGGTGCGGTGCAAGACGTGGTGAACTGGTGGCTCACTTCCGATCACGCCTACATCCTGCAGGCCGACGGCCAGTTCCACAAGGTAACGTCCGACAACCCCTCCGTCACGGTGCCTGCCTACCGCGCCTACATCAGCTACAACAGCCATGAGGGTGCCAAGCCGCTCTCCATCGTCTTCGACGGCGAGACCACGGGCATCTACGGCACGACAGGCGGTGCGACAGACGGTGCGACAGACGGTGCGGCAGACGGTGCGGCAGACGGTGCGGTGTATAACCTCCAGGGACAGCGCGTGGCCGACCGCTTAGACGACGCACGCCACCAGCTGCCCGCAGGCGTGTATATCGTGGGCGGCCGCAAGATCATCGTGAAATAATGTCTCTCTTCTTATCGGGGGGAGCGTCCACCAAGAAGAGACGCGCTCCCCGATAGCACATAACTAATAAATTATAAGCAAAAAATATGAAAAAGTATATTAAACCGACCATGAAGGTCAAGCCTCTTGAAATGGAAAACTGCATCCTTGCCGGCTCCATCAGCGTGGGCATCAGTGAAGACCCCGCCACGGGGCCTGCACTCTCGAAAGGTAATAATATCTTTGGCGACGACGATGAGGAGGAAGATGAGGGCTATGCTGCTCCGATTTGTCGCTCGAAATCGCTGTGGGATGATTAAATCCATTTTTATCGAGGGCGTGGTGCATAACAGGTGCCACGCCCTTTTGATAATTAAAGAAAATGACGTACACATACAGTCCGAAAGATGTTCTCTCGAACATATATCTTTCTATTCCCAATGCATGGTAACTATTCTCTGACACCTTTGCAAGGAACAGATGCTCGGAGACATCGGTTGGTAAATGGTCTACTCCTTGTTTAAGTGGGCAAGAGTCGGATCCGCTTTAATGCGTTCCTTCTCCGATTCCACAAGTGAGATAATCTCTTGTTTGACACGTTTATAGTTGGCTTCGATAGTCTCTTTGAGATTATTGGAGCCGTCTTCGTTTGTAAAGTCCGCGATTATAGGGATTGGTTGATAGGCTTTCATCTCGGCGGAGATTTTGGCGCTATCCACGACTATCTCCGCATGGAAAATCTTTTGGTCGATGCGCTCATCGAAGTTGTCGGACACGGCACCGACAAACATGCCCTGCGTGAGGTTGGAAATCTTGCTTGCCGGAATAAGGCTGTCCATTTGTGTGGAGATAGAGGTCGATTTGTCATTACGGTTAATGGTCATGGACTGCCGTTGCTGCAAGACCTTACCAAAGCGCTCACTCAATGTTTTGGCGGTTTCGCCTACTACTTGCCCACTGAAAACGTTGCCTACGGTGTTTTGTATCACCTTACTTTCCTTGTCGCCATAGTCACGGGTGAGCTGTGAGAAGTCCTGAAAGCCCAAGCATACAGCCACCTTGTTGCTTCGGGCTGTGGCAATAAGATTATCCAAACCACGAAAGTAAATGGTAGGCAGCTCGTCGATGATTACTGATGATTTGAGTTGCTTCTTCTTGTTGATGAGTTTCACGATACGGCTGTTATACAGTCCGAGTGCAGCCGAATAGATATTCTGTCGGTCGGGATTGTTCCCCACAACAAGGACTTTCGGTTCATTGGGATTGTTGATGTCGAGTGAGAAGTCGTCGCCTGTCATCACCCAATAGAGAGCCGGACTTATCATACGGGATAGCGGTATCTTGGCACTGGCTATCTGTCCCTGCAACTGGTCTTGCGCTCCGCCCTCCCAAGCGTCCATAAAGGGAGAAAGATAATTGGCTAGTTCATCGTAGGAAGTGAGTATCGGAAATATCTGTGCATAGGGACGGTTGAGAAATTCGATGGCATGAGGGAAAGTACAATACTTCCCATTCTCATAGATTTTGAGGAACCATATAATGGCAGCCAAAAGAATAATCGGTGACTCCACAAAGAAATCTCCCTGTTTCTGTATCCACGAGCGGTTAAGGTTGAGCATAATCGTATAGGCACTCTCGTAGGCATCGGATATATCCGTCATAAAGGCTGGATTGATGGGATTGCAGCGATGTGACTTTCTCGGATCATCGAAGTTGATGACATAGAACTGCGGCTTTACCTTATAGGCATCCAAGTGATGAAGCAGGTGATTATAGGCAATCTCGGAAAGGTCGGGAAACTTGTAATCATAGATATACATGGCAAAGCCTTTCCGAATCTGTTGCTTGATATAATTGTTCACAATAGCGTATGACTTACCAGAGCCCGGTGTGCCGAGTACCATTGAGGCACGGAATGGATTGACCACGTTAATCCAACCCTTGTTCCACCTTTTTTTGTAGTAAAAACGTGTAGGGAGATTGACAGAGTATTCATTTTCCATCAATCGTGTTTCCTGCATGAAACTCTCGTTCTCCGTATTGAACACATCGTCCATCAAGTTGTTTTTGAGCAGTCGGCTCATCCATACGCCACCCATCAGCAGGCAGATATAGCCTATGGACAGCGTGAAGATATAGAGCGAAGCTGCACCAATCTTACCGATGGGCAATGCTAAGAGCCACCAGTTGAGAAAGAAAAAGACAAAGCCAGAGAAAAATACCGTCCAAATCTTTGGCCATGTGATTTTCTCTTCTTTCACGCCTTTTGTCCCAAGGCAGGATAAAGCAAGAAATACCACACAAAAGAGTTTCGTCCAAAGGATGGACGAAAACAAGCCTGTGGTACGTTGGAAGTTCATCAGTATTTTGCTGATGATACCGAGCGTGAAGTGCCACTCGTAAAACGCCTCGTAGCAGAACCAATAACAGTTAATCAGGAGGAATATCACCGATATACCTCGCATAAAGTCCATGACCTTACCTAATGCCCTTAAATCGTCTTCCTGTGCCATAATTGAATAAAAAATTGTATCCGTCCTTATGTCTAAAATTATCTTATAAGACAATTTTCGGGCGGTGGTTTACATTGTTGTTAGAATATTTTTTGATTGCTGTTTAAACGAGAGAATTACCGCTTTCTTCGTCTAAGATTTACCTTGCTCTGCTTGCGGAGTTTACGCTGCCATGCAGTTTCCTTCCAATCATCGTTGCCCATAGGTAGGAAAGAACCATCTGCCATATCCTCGATAAGTTCATCGACAAGGTTGTCGCTTTCCTCCGTATTTGGCTGCGAGGGTTGAACGATTGCCGATTGTTCCAAACGGACAGACGGACTGCCATACAATGTTTCGTCCAAGAATGGGTTATGGGCAGGATTGGAGAAATAGGCATTAAAAACATTGGCGGCATATCCTTTGCCCAATCGGGAGCCATTGAGCGCAATGCCCTCGTTGTCGTCAATGAAAGTAATACCATAGATGCGTTCGCTTTCGTTCTTTCGGATTACCACACGCAAGCCTTGTCCCTCCAACCGTTGCCGAAATTCTTCCGCTGTCCGGGGAGAGGTACACATCACCTGTAACACCCTGTTCCTTATGGTGGGTATCAGCGGCTTGACGGTTTGTTTCGACTTCTGCATCCTGTTCTGTACGGCAGTATAGCCCACACCACGACCGATGTCCGATGCGTTGATGGGTGTGCTTACTTTGCCTCCCTTGTCATCAGTCGGAACATAGACCAGTCCATCATATTTCTTTCCTCGAAACTCTGTTTTGACTTCCTCTACAGCAAGGTTATATTTGCTCAGAATGGCGTTCAGTTCTCCTAATGAACAGAACTTATAATGTTTCAGCACCATGCGGACAACATTTGCCACCTGTTCCTTGATATTCCCTTTTATGGTATCCACCTTGGGCGTTTCTGCTACTGCCTTCTCAGTAACCTTTGAACTTGGAATGAGACCAAATTTTCTTTCCAAGGCATCGGTAATCTTCTTGCTCCGCCGTTTCTCAAACTTATCATTAATCTTCTGCCCACGACTGTCCACCCGAAGTGATACGATGTGTATATGCTCACGGGCGATGTCGCTGTGCTTGAACACGATATAAGGTTGATTGCCGTAGCCGAGTGCTTCCATATACTCCCTGGCTACCTGCACGAGTTGCTCATCGGAGAATTTATCGTCCGGATGCGGATTGAGGGTGCAATGGAAGACCATCTTTTTTGTTCGGCATTTCTCTGGTATCAATGCCTCCATGTCGGCAAGCACGTCCTCCATCGTATAATGCCCTTCCTTGCTCTGATACAATTCAGCGGCAAGAAGAACGCTTGCTTCCCCTTTCTCCACCTTTTTGAAGTTATAGCCGAGTGCCCCTCCGAGGTTCTCTGTTGCTGAAATCTTCGCTATCATTTCTTTCGATAGTCAATGGTTAAACGGATAGCCTGTTCTTGCAAAGCTATGATTTGAGCCGATAGTTTCTCCAACTTTTCAAGCAGAACCTGTGCAGTCTTCACACTGTGATAACTGTTGATGGCACGCACGGTTTGGTTATACAGTACGCCAATCTTATGGATTTGTGCCGTCAGTTCGGACAGCTTTCGGTAGTATTCCACTGCGGATTTGTCCACCGTAATCACCTTGAAATGCTCTCCAAGAATACGAGCACGCACAAAATCTGACTTTGTTTCTGCACCCGAACGTTGAAACAAGTCAATCGCTCTTTGCTGGTCTTTGGGCTTGGGAAGACGGGTATCCCATCTGTCCCATCGTTCTATCTTTTCGTTCATTGTTTTTATCCTTATCTAATTACGACTTTGGAGTAATTCTCTCCCCCTTCGGGGCAAGGGTCTTTGTCGGCAGAAACGGAGTTTGTCGGACAAAGACACACCTTGCCAATATCAAGAGTTGATACGATTGAAGTATCCACCCTTTTGGGGTGTCTGCTTCGGGCTATTACCTCCATGTATTATTCTCGCCTGCAAAGTTACGGCGAGTTTTCAAATATCTCATTATCAGCGATATTCACTCTTTTTCCTCATATTTCCCTCCATTTCACAGGTATAGAAAAATCAATCGAAAAAGCTTTTATTTTGCAGACAGAACGAGCGGACAATCACTCGAACAAACGTTCAAAAGGACGATAAAAAGTTCGGAAAATAGATTGTTCGATTTATCGAGAGTTCGACAATTCGAGAAATCGACATCTCAAACTCTCGATAAACCGAATGGTTGATAGACTAAATGATTGACAAATCGAATGGCAGACAGGTCGATAAGACAAACGATAAAGGAAATTGTCGATAGTTCTACCAAACGATATATTGTTCAAATGAAAGTTCAACAAATAAAAATATCTATCGCAATGGAACAGACAAACTCATCGCCCATCTTTCTGGGCTTTTCCTCACAGAAGGGAGGTGTCGGGAAAAGTACGCTGGCAGAAATCGTCAGCAGCATCCTCTATTATGAGAAAGGCATTGAACTCTTCATCGTGGATTGCGACCTTTCTCAGGACTCCTTTTACAAGCTCCGCCAAAGGGAAAAGACCTTTGTCGAGGGAGATCCCTTGATTTCCCTGCAGATGAACAACTATTTCTCAACATTGGGACGTGTTTCCTACCGTGTGCTTAAGTCCGACCCGAAGAGTGCCATCGCCAAGGCTGACAAACACATCCGCAAAAATTTAAAGAAACGATTTGATCTGGTGGTCTTCGACTTTCCCGGACATGCGGGCACGAGCGACCTTCTGGAACTCTCGCTTGAAATGGACTATATCCTTTCTCCCATCGAGGCAGATGTGCAGTCAATGGTCTCCTGCCTTGCTTATGCCAAGACCATGCAGGACTTGGGAGTGTCGATGACCGGGGCACGCATCAAGGACGTCATGCTCCTTTGGAACAAGGTGGACAGGCGAGTGAAGAGTACGCTTATAGAGAAGTACAGCGAATATATCATAAACGAGGGCTACACGCTGTTTGACGAGCATGTCTATGCCACCCACCGTTTCAGTCACGAGTTGGAACAATACGGTTTCCGTGGGGCATTCCGTTCCACCTACCTTGCGCCAAGCAAAGCTCTGCGTGCAGGTACAGGACTTGACGAATTGGTAGACAACCTGCTTACGCATATCAGACTAAAGAAGGAGGCGGGCGATGGCACGGATTGACGAACGGAGAAAAATCTTGGAAGCCAAGCTCAAGGAAATGTCAGAGGACGGCGTGATGAAAGGAAAGCCCAAGGAAACACTTGCCTTCGACCCGCCCGATGAGGATGGAGAAAACGAGCTGCAAGAGACGAAGGGAAGTATGCCGGTTCAAGGAAAAGTCCCTGACCTCCAAGATACAAATACGGAAAGAACAAGGGAAATGTCGCATGAGACTCGAGTCTTTTCATTGGATGATTACCGGACACGCTATTTTCACGCTGTCCGTATCCGCGAAAAGACAGCCTTCACGATGAACGTGGAGACCTTACAGGTATTGAGGAACGTGCTGCAAGACTTGGACGAACGGATATCGATGGCTTCCTACATAGACAACATTCTCCGTGAGCACCTCCGTGGGTATAAGGAACTGCTCAACAATGCTACGGCAAAACAACGGCGTAAAACAACCATAACAATATAACATATTATGACAACAAACGATTTTCTGATTTTATTCTTGGTATTCAGCAATATTCTTCTGATTATATATTGCTGTGTCATTTTCTTTCAGGTTTACATCAGAGACATAAATACCAAGGAAGGCAACACGGACAATCCCACTCCGGTAAAGGAAACAGAGTCTGGTATTCAGCGTCTCATGGAGGACAGCAAGGATTTTACAGAGACGGATTACCTTGCTGACTTTATGCTGCAAAGTACAGAGGAGCAATGGGACGATTACAAATCCTTGTTCTTCAATCCAAGAAGATCCGGAAACAAATCGGGGTTTACGATCAATGCGGAGACATTGAGCATGCTCCGCAACGTTCTTCGGGACACAAAAGCAAAAGCGACATTGACGGCTTACATTGAGAATATCCTTATCAACCACCTCAAGGCCCATCAGGAGCTTATCAATGAAATTGCAAACAAGCAGAAACTAAAAAATACCTTATACCTGTGAATATGGAAACGATACTTTTATATATCATCCTTTTCTTGGGCATTGTATGGCTGCTACTCGGCATCGCATATCTCTGGAGGCTTTTCCAAGATTCAGCAATCCAATCAGAGAAAAACAATCCGAACCGAAAAGGAAACGGGCAAGGCGAACGTCCAAAGTCTTCCGTTTCCCAAGAGCAGATTGACAATGCCCGCCATCTTTTGGTGGGCAGGAGTAAACCTTTCGTTTCCCCGTCTGTCCCCGATGTTCCCGCTGTTTCCTCAACTGAAAATCCAGCCGATAATCCAAATACCTTTGCAGCGGAAAACTCACCGGTGCCCGAAGAAACAGAAGATGCGGAAGGTACAGAAGATGACAATGAAATGCAGGTTGACTACACAATGGACGAACCAGACGAAGACAGCATCGTTCGTGAAGAGCTGCAAATCGCTGACGCTGCTTTACCCGAAGTCTCACCCTCCGCTATTCTTGCACGGGAAGTAGTCCGTGTTACCGGCTGGCATAAGAATGATGACACGCTTGATGAGGAAAACGAAGCCGAAGTTCAGGATACGCTGCAAAGCATACGGGGCACACAGCTCATGGACTATATCAAGGAGGCAACGCTCAAGCAGGAAAAAGACCATCAAAAGCTGCTTGCTGCCATTCGCAAAGTGGAGGAAGCAGGATTAGAGGAAAGTAATATAGATACTTCTTCTGATTCAGAAACGGACTCAAACGTAGTGAACGGCAACAGCGATGTTTTGGAAGAAGCCGACCGTCCACTGTCATACTATCTGTAAGGCTAATGTTTTTATTCATATTGTAAAGTGATCGAGGGGTGGCTCAAAAGTAAAACAATCAAACTATATCTGTCATACGATAAAACCGAGCCACCCCTTACCATCTCTACCCAAAAGAAAACAATTCATTTAACAACATAAAATAAAAAGAACAATGAACAACAAAAAGAAAATCACAATGCTGCTCCTGATGGCACTGACCACAGCAGGAGCATACGCACAGGGCAACGGCATTGCCGGAATCAACGAAGCTACAAAAATGGTAACCTCCTACTTCGATCCCGGCACGAAACTCATTTATGCTGTAGGGGCGGTAGTGGGGTTGATAGGAGGCATTAAAGTGTACAACAAGTTCTCAAGTGGTGACCCCGATACGAGCAAGACCGCAGCCTCTTGGTTCGGTGCATGTATCTTCCTCATTGTGGCTGCCACTATCCTGAGAAGTTTCTTCCTGTAAGGCGATGGCTGCATTTGAAATCAACAAAGGTGTAGGCCGGACGGTGGAATTCAAGGGCTTGAAGGCACAGTACCTCTTCCTCTTTGCAGGAGGCTTGCTGGCTGTCTTCATTCTCGTGGTCATTCTCTATCTCTGTGGAGTCAGCCAAGTAACCTGTTTGGTCATAGGTGTAGTGGGTGCCAGCCTTGTGGTATGGCAAACGTTCACCATGAATAGAAAGTACGGGCAATATGGACTGATGAAAAAGGGAGCAGTGCGTATGCACCCGCGCTACCTTGTAAACCGCCGTACGGTCTGCCACCTTATCCGTAACCTTCAACCAAAGAAAGCGAAGCAATGAGAAACAAAAGTAAGATAACTACTTTGGAATCGAAGTTCCCGCTGCTCTCCGTCGAGCAGGGGTGTATGGTGAGCAAGGATGCCGACATTACGGTGGCATTCTGTGTGGAACTGCCCGAACTCTTCACCGTCACCTCTACCGAGTACGAGGCGATGCACTCGGCTTGGCACAAGGCAATCAAGGTGCTACCCAATTACAGCATCGTACACAAGCAGGACTGGTTCATCAAGGAGGACTATCAAGGTAAGCTCTCCGATGGCGGATTGAGCTTCCTTGCCCGTTCCTCTGAACGGCACTTCAACGAACGTCCGTATCTCCACCACTCAGTCTATCTCTTCTTGACCAAGACCAACAAGCAGCGTATAGCACAGCAGAGCAACTTCTCTTCGCTCTGTCGTGGACACCTGCTACCCAAAGAAATTGCCAACAAGGACGAGGTGATGAAGTTCATGGAAGCAGTAGACCAGTTTGAGCGTATCATCAATGATACCGAACAGATAAGGATTATCCGCATGATTGAAGACGAGTTGGTTGGCACAAATGAAAAGGGTGGACTACTCGACAGGTATTTCTCTCTATCTGAAGAAGGGCATGCATCTTTGGAGGACATCCGCTTGGGTGCTGACCTTGTGCGTGTAGGCGACAATATGCTTTGTCTGCATACACTCAGTGATACGGATGACCTGCCGACAACGGTCAGCACGGACAGCCGATATGAACGGCTATCCACCGACCGAAGCGACTGCCGTCTTTCCTTTGCCTCGCCTGTAGGGTTGATGCTACCCTGCAACCATATCTATAACCAGTACCTCTTTATCGAGGATAGCGATGCCAACTTGGAACGGTTCGAGAAGCAGGCAAGAAATATGCACTCGCTGGCACGCTACAGCCGTAGCAACCAAATCAACGAGGAATGGATACAGGAGTATCTCAATATTGCTCACTCACAGGGGCTGACATCTATCCGTGCCCACTTCAACGTACTGGCATGGAGTAGCGACAAGGAAGAACTTCGCCAGATCAAGAATGACGTGGGCTCTGCACTTGCTCTTATGGAATGCCACCCTCGCCACAACACCATTGATGCGGCAACGCTCTACTGGGCAGGCATTCCCGGCAATGCGGCAGACTTTCCTGCAGAAGAGTCGTTTTATACTTTCATCGAGCCTGCCCTCTGTTTCTTTACGGCAGAGACGAACTACAAGGATTCGCTCTCTCCCTTCGGCATCAAGATGGCTGACCGCCTTTCTGGAAAACCTATTCATCTGGATATATCGGATTTGCCAATGAAAAAGGGAGTCATCACTAACCGTAACAAGTTCATCTTGGGTCCTTCGGGTAGCGGCAAGTCTTTTTTCACCAACCACATGGTACGCCAGTATTACGAACAGGGGGCGCACGTCCTCTTGGTCGATACGGGTAACTCATATCAAGGCTTGTGTGAACTTATCCACCGAAAGACCAAGGGTGAGGACGGCGTATATTTCACCTATACCAATGAAAGTCCGATTTCCTTCAACCCATTTTATACGGATGATTACTTCTTCGATGTAGAAAAAAGGGAGAGTATCTGCACGCTACTGCTTACACTTTGGAAGAGTGCCGATGAGCATATCACAAAGACCGAAGCTGGCGAACTTGGTTCTGCCGTAAACTCCTATATCGAGCTTATATGTGCTGACCATAGCGTTATACCCTGTTTTAATACTTTCTATGAGTATCTGCGGGACGTGTACCGCAAGGATATGGAAAAGCGTGACATCAAGGTAACGCTCTCGGATTTTAATATCAACAACCTCCTGACGACACTCAAGCAATACTACAAAGGCGGACGATATGATTTCCTGCTGAACTCGGACAAGAACATCGACCTGCTAAGTAAACGCTTTATTGTCTTTGAAATCGACCAAGTGAAGGACAATAAAGACCTTTTCCCTGTGGTAACGATTATCATCATGGAGGCCTTCATCAACAAGATGCGCCGATTGAAAGGCATCAGAAAAATGATACTCATTGAGGAAGCGTGGAAAGCCATTGCTTCGGCAAACATGGCAGATTACATCAAGTATCTTTATAAGACGGTGAGAAAGTATTTCGGGGAAGCCATTGTCGTGACGCAGGAAGTGGACGATATCATCCAATCACCCATTGTCAAGGAGAGTATCATCAACAACTCCGACTGCAAGATACTGCTCGACCAGCGCAAGTACATGACTAAGTTCGATGGTATACAGGCGATGCTCGGCTTGTCTGAAAAGGAAAAGAGCCAGATACTCTCAATCAATCAGAACAACGATCCAAACCGACTCTACAAGGAAGTGTGGATAGGTTTGGGCGGTATGCAGAGCGCCGTCTATGCCACGGAGGTGAGTATGGAAGAATACCTCACCTACACCACGGAGGAAACTGAGAAGGTGGAGGTGATGCAGCGTGCAGCACAGCTCGGTGGGGATATCGAAACGGCTATCCGTCAACTTGCCATAGAGAAAAGAAACAATAAAAAGAAATAAGTACAAACCATCAAAACTATAGTAACAATGAAAAAGTACATTTTCATGGCTCTCTTAGGATTGAGCCTTTCTGTTCCCAAAGCCCATGCACAGTGGGTTGTAACCGACCCTGGCAATTTTGCCGGCAACATCGTCAATTCGGTCAAGGAGATAGCAACAGCTTCGAAGACAGTAAAAAACACCCTTGACGGTTTTAAGGAGGTGGAGAAACTATACAACGACACCAAGAAGTATTATGACGCACTAAAGAAGGTGAACAACTTGATTGGTGATGCCTACAAGGTCAAGGAGTGCATTCTGATGGTGGGCGACATCTCGGAGATTTACGTTACCTCCTACAAGAAAATGCTCTCGGACAGGAACTTCCGCCCTTCAGAACTCGCTGCGATGGCTTCGGGCTATGCCAAGCTCTTGGAACAGAGTGGGGAGAGTCTCAAGGAACTAAAGTCCATTGTCAAGTCGGGTGTCCTCTCAATGAACGACCACGAGCGTATGCAGACCATCAACCGCATCTACACCACGCTTAGGGAAAACCGCTCGCTCGTGTCGTATTACACAAGGAAGAACATCTCCGTGAGCTACGTACGTGCAAGGGAGAAGAACAACCTTGCCTCTGTTAAGGCACTCTACGGCAATACGGCAAGCAGGTATTGGTAAATCCACAGACAAAAAAAAGAACTTGAAAGAATTTTCATAAAACACACTTGCTTATGGATTTTGCCAGTTTACACGAGCTGCTACACTCAACCTATGACGAGATGATGCCGCTCTGTGCCCAGATGACGGGCATCGCTAAGGGCATTGCAGGCTTGGGTGCGCTCTTTTCCATTGCTCTTCGGGTATGGGCTTCCATTGCCCGTGCCGAGGCGATAGATGTCTTTCCCTTGCTGCGCCCTTTCGTGCTTGGCTTCTGCATCATGTTCTTCCCGACAGTCGTACTGGGTACGATGAATGCCGTTCTCTCACCCGTAGTGCAGGGAACGGAAAGCATGGTGCACCAACAGGAGACCAACTTGGCGGAGCTTACCGCCAAACGTAACCGTCTGCAGGAGGAAGCCTACCTGCGCAATCCCGAAACAGCCTACTTGGTATCCAACGAGAAGTTCGACCAAAAGATAGAGGAAATGGGTATCATCGGACCTGAAGATGCCGTGACGATAGCGGGTATGTATGCCGAGCGTGCTGCCTATCAGACCAAGCAGTGGGTGATGAAGCTGGTGCACGACCTCATGGAGCTGCTGTTCCATGCCGCAGGGCTTATCATCGACACGCTACGTACCTTCATACTCATTGTCCTTTCCATTCTCGGTCCGATAGTCTTCGGCATTGCCGTATGGGACGGGTTGTCGGGTTCGCTCACAGCATGGTTCTCACGCTATATCTCTGTATACCTGTGGCTGCCTGTCAGCTCTATCCTTACGGCACTGCTTACGAAAATACAGGTGCTGATGGTACAGAAGGACATCGAGGCGCTCAGCGATCCTAACTACCTGCCCGACGCGGGGACATGGTACTACATCGTCTTCTTCCTCATCGGCATCGTGGGCTACTTCTGTGTACCTACCGTGGCTGGCTGGATTATCGAAGCAGGAGGCGGTATCGGTGCATATGGCCGTAACGTCAATCAGACCGCACAACGTGGTGCACAGAGTGCCTACACGGGTGGACGATATGCCGCGGCAGGTGCCGGGTCGGTCATCGGAAATGTCGGTGGACGTATCAAGGGAGCATTGCTCAAAGGAAAATAATCATCAAAAAAAGAAAAAATGGAATTCAAATCACTCAGAAATATCGAAACCTCATTCAGGCAGATAAGGCTATATGCCTTTGTCTTCGCTATCGTATGCGTGGCGGTGAGCGGATATGCCGTCTATGCCTCGTACAGCTTCGCCAAGGAGCAGCGGGAGAAAATCTATGTGCTTGACCAGGGAAAGTCGCTCATGCTTGCCCTCAGTCAGGATGCAAGCCAAAATCGTCCCGTAGAGGCAAGAGAACACGTGCGTCGTTTTCATGAGCTGTTCTTCACCATTGCGCCTGACAAGGATGCCATTGAGAAGAATATGGAACGTGCCTTCGTGCTTTGTGACAAGTCGGCTTTCAACTATTACAAGGACTTGGCAGAGAAGGGGTATTATAATCGTGCCATATCGGGTAATGTCAATCAGCGCATAGAGGTGGACTCTATTCATTGCAACTTCAATACTTACCCTTATTCGGTAACGACTTATGCACGGGAGTTCATCGTCCGTCAGAGTAACGTTACAGAGCGCAGTCTTGTTACAACCTGCACGCTGCAGAACTCTGTCCGCTCGGACAATAACCCACAAGGTTTCCTGATGGAGAACTTCCTCGTCAAGGAGAACCGCGACATACAGACCTATAAACGATAAGGCTATGGCAAGGAAAAGAAACTTCTTACTCTCACGTCACTATCTGCGCTTTCACCTATGGCTCCGCCATCGGTGTGAACGGCTCACGATAAGGCAGAGAAAGGAAATCGTCTATGGGCTGAGTTTCATCTATCTGCTCTGCTCGCTTTGGATGATAGCGCAGTTCTTCCTTCCTCCAAAGAAGGAGAAACTACCCATCCCCACAGGAAAGCTGATGGACAGTCCCATACGGACGGACAGCACTTTACAAGCGTTACACGGCAATTTTTATCTACAACATCATCAAACAATCAAGGAAAATGGATAATAAACAGAAAGAACAAATGAAGAAAGGCTTGGTCTTCGGAGGATTAGGACTGCTGTTTGCTCTCTCGATGTGGTTTATCTTCGCACCGTCGGGCAAGGATAAAACTGCTGCAGAGCAGAGACTCAACGACAGCATCCCGCAGGCAACGACAGAAAAGCTCACCGAAAACAAGCTCAAAGCCTATGAATTAGGCGACAAGGCACACGAGGAGGAACAGACCCGCGAGGAGATGGGCAGACTATCGGACTATTTTGCACAGAACACCGCTCCATCAGAGGCGCAGCGTGCAGAGACGGCTGCTTCTACGGCAAAGATAGAAAGCTCCATGCATCGCTATGAAGAGAATAATCGCCTCTTGAACTCTTTTTACGCTCCCGATCCACACGAAGAGGAACGTGAGGCAATGAGACAGGAGATTGACAACCTCAAAAAGGAACTGTCCTCCAAGAGCAGCAGGGAGGACGATGAGGAACGGAAGCAACTTGCCCTGATGGAAAAAAGCTATCAGATGGCAGCGAAGTATCTTCCCAAAGCATCAACTCCACCTACCTTCAATAATGGTTTGACGGCAGGAAAAGAGAAGACGGAAGACACTGTAAGTGGCTCTGACGCTGCTAAGGGCAAGATCATGCAGAATGAGAAGCCTGCAATGGAAGTTCTGCCGGAGCGCAGGCAGGTCGTATCTTCACTTGACCAACCTATGAGTGATGTGTACTTTATGGAGGAATACGGCAAGAAAGCTCGGAATATGGGCTTTCATTCGCTTACCAGTAGTTCTCCATCTTTGATGCGCAATACGCTCAAAGTAGTAGTGGACAGGACTACTGTTCTTAAAGAGGGCGACAATGTGGTCCTTCGTCTGTTGGAAACTGCTAAGGTACAGGGACTGCACATTCCACGACAGAGCCGACTGATAGCTGTAGCCAAGATAGAGGGCAACCGCATGCGCCTGCTTGTCAAAAGCATAGAAGTGGACGGACATATCATAGCCGTCAAGCTCTCGGCATACGACACAGACGGACAGGAGGGGGTGTATATACCAGGTTCTGAGGATATCAACGCTCTCAAAGAGGTCGGGGCAAATATCGGTGGCTCGATGGGGACATCCTTTACCTTCGCTTCCTCTGCCAAAGACCAGATTATCTCCGAGGCTGCCCGTGGGGTGATGCAGGGTGCAAGTCAGCTGCTTCAGAAGAAACTGCGCACCGTCAAGGTAACGCTCAAGAGTGGTTACCGCCTTTTCTTGGTTCAGTCCAAATGAAACAATCGAAAAAGATAAGTAAAAAATAACATCAAATCAAAAGGAACAATGAAGAAAATTATTTTATCAATGGCTATGCTTGCCATGGTGGGAGCAACAGCCACAGCACAGGAAAACAATGATGGTCTGACACCAAGCCGTCCGCTTACTTCAGGAGAGCTTTTTCAAGGTATGAGCCGTGCCATTCCTAACGGGCGTGTCGTCCTGCCATACGGCTTGGACGTTACCTTTGACAAGACCGTGCATCTTATCTTCCCTTCTGCCATTCGTTATGTAGACTTAGGTTCGCAGAACATCATCGCAGGAAAAGCGGAGGATGCTGAGAACGTACTGCGTGTAAAGGCTGCGGTGAAGGACTTTGAGACGGAAACCAATATGAGTGTCATCTGTGAGGACGGCTCTTTCTATGCTTTCAACGTAAAGTATGCCGATGAACCGGAAAAGTTAAGTATCGAGATGAAAGACTTTCTCTCTACAACAGAAGGCAGGCTGCCAAGCAACCGCTCTGACATTTACTTTAAGGAACTCGGCAACGAGTCACCTGTATTGGTCAAACTGATGATGCAAACTATCTATCAGAATGACAGACGCTGCATCAAGCACATCGGTGCTCAGCAGTTCGGTATGAAGTTCCTGCTTCGTGGCTTGTATGCCCATAATGGCTTGCTGTATTTCCACACTCGTATGGAAAACAGCACGAATATGCCGTACTCAGTGGATTTTATCACGTTCAAGGTGGTGGATAAGAAGATGGCAAAGCGCACCGCCATTCAGGAGCAGGTGCTTCAGCCACTTCGTGCCTATCAGCAGGTGATGCAGGTGCGTGGTATGGGTAGTGAACACACTGTGTTTGCACTCGAGCAGTTTTCTCTTGCAGAAGACAAGCAGCTTGAAGTGACGCTCTATGAGAGAAATGGCGGTCGTACGCTGACTTTTTATGTGACGGCAGAAGACCTGCAACTGGCAAAGAAGATTGATAACCTCAAACTGAAATGGTAGACATTATGAAGAAGAAAATCATTTTATCGGTTTGTGCAGCGGTGGCAATGGCTTTTAGCTTGCCATCGCAGGCACAGCGACTGATACCCAAGCAAAGGGGCGTAGAGGTCGTAGGGAGTGTTCCGCTTATCAAGGGTGAAAAGTTCCTTGCTGCTGACAATTTCGGCATGGGAGCATCACTCACCCGATATTTGGGTCGTGAGAATTATACCTTTGTTATGGCAGAGTATGAACAGCAGAATATGCCGTACAGAAGTTATAACGTAAAACTCAAGGATGCTCTCTTGCAGGTGGGCTATATGCACCCTGTTCTCTCCGACAGAGGTAAAAACGTGTTTCTCTATGGTGGTATATCCGCCTTGGGTGGCTATGAGCAACTGAATGAGGACAAGAAGCTGCTGCCCGACGGGGCAACACTGCTCGACCGCTCCCGCTTTGTCTATGGCGGTGCCGTGCATGGTTCGGTGGAAGTGTTTCTGACGGACAGGGTGCTCTTTCTTGTAAAGGCACAGGGACGTTTCCTCTTTGGATCGGACGTGCATCGTTTCCGTCCGGCTGTTTCAGCAGGACTTAGGTTTAATCTTTAAGCAAGAATAGAAAATGAAAAAGAAAATATTAAGTTCGATATGGATAATGGGTGTGCTGACCCTTGCCGTGTTTTGCCTATCTGCTTGTGATAGGGATTT
>OIZR01000094.1_pt1 | contig 76853 bp, 70 predicted proteins | sample 1588591 | NCBI WGS metagenome assembly OIZR01 (sample SAMN03283249) | human gut metagenome | biome: human-associated habitat; material: feces | host: Homo sapiens | place: USA | collected 2013 | reverse complement strand
TATTCTGAATGTGTTCAATACTTTCGCTCTCTCTGTCCACAATTAAAGACTCTGTGTAATCCCAGGCAGCGTATTCTGCGTGTTCTGAAATAGGAACCTTTGGCTTAATCTTTGTGATTCGATGATATCCTCATGCTAAATATCTACGCATTGGCTAACTCACAGCATTAAATATGGATAGGTTACACTTAATTGGACAGTTATTTTAATTTTGTGTACAATGAAGAGAATATAAACCATCCAAAGATTGTACCTTTATGGAAAGCCAAGCCAGTGCATAGGGCATACCATCACACCCATTTTATTCTTGGCTATAAACTCTTGCGAACGAGATAATAAACTTAACTGAAATTAAAATTGTCAATAATGTAGCTAACAGTATCATCCAATGAACTTCAACTCCGGTAAGAATAATTCCATATATTAACGCACCAAAGGGCATGCCGCCCTTGCTGATCATTCCAACGATTGAGAACACACGGGACAGGTATTCGTTAGGAGTTTCCTTTTGAATAATCGTCTGTGTTGGAACATTTATAAAGATAATCGCAACGCTCAACAGACTGAGAATTCCTGCAAACAAGGCAAAATATATCATTGTACCATTACCCAGTGCCGATACAGTCTGCGGAAATAACAAAACTGTAAACACCAGCATTGTACCCATGAGAAGGCTGCAGCCTGTACGCAGTGCTTTGGTTACTTCCTTCCCTTTGTTAAACAGCATCCCCACTAAAATACTGCCCAGCAGTGTTCCAAATACAATAACTACCTGAAGGTAACCGTATTGAGGGTCTGAATATTCCAGACGGGTTCTGAAAAACAGAGGCAACACAACAGAAAATATCGGTTGAATTAAAGCCAATAGCATCAGGGAAAAAACACATAATTTACCAATTACTTTGTTGCCTAAAACGAACTTGACACCCTCAGATAAATCCCTTGATAACCCTGACACACCAACAGCTACATCCCGTTTGATATGTTTGTACCTTATCAACATTTCACTGCCGGCTGATAAGATAAATGAAATCCCATTGACTAAAAACAGCACCGCAATGCCTTGGCTTGCATAGACAGCAGCACCAATCACAGGACTTAGTAAACTGGAAAAAATCCTAAGTGATGCGACAGTTGAGTTAGCCTTTGTCAATTCTTCCTTCGGCACTACTTGTGGCAGCATGCCTTTGGTGGCCGGATCAAAAAAACCGTATAATATGGATGTCAGAACCTGCACAGTAAACAGTAAAGTCAAACTCATTCTTCCTGAATAGGCAGCAAAAGCCAAACCAAGTATTATCAGGCCATTGGCTAAATCTGTACCCACCATGATGCTCTTTCTATTCAGTCTATCTCCGGCAACGCCGGCAAAGGGATAAATCAATAGAATCGGTATCAAAGACAGGAAGGAAAATAATCCTACCGTAGCCGCCGATCCACCGGTGTCGATAATGTACAGGGGTATAATCATCGCCTGTATTCCTGTTCCAGTATCGGACACCATTCTCCCCAGCATTAAGAATATAAAATTTGTATTTAGAGGTTTCTTTTTTCTATTCATCATCTCAGCACCCTACAGAAGTTCCACATATCCTTCTGTCCCGTTTATTCGTATTTTTTGTCCGTCTTTAATCAACTTGGTGGCATTTTCTACGCTTACTACTGCAGGCAAACCGTATTCTCTGGCAACCACAGCACCATGAGTCATCATACCGCCCACTTCCGTCACCAAACCTTTAATGGATATAAATACCGGCGTCCAGCTGGGGTCCGTATAGGCGGTGACCAAAATATCACCTTCCTCTATGTCGGCATCCTCCATTCTTAAAATGACTCGTGCCCGGCCTTCAATGATTCCAGATGAGACAGGCACACCAGCTAAAGCACCTTGCGGAATATTGCCAGTGTCGTATTCACCGGATATCACTTCACCCTCGGAGGTAATGACACGTGGAGGTGTCAGCTTCTCAAAAACCTCATGTTCCTCTTTTCTTTTTGTTATAAGGCTATAATCTAACCGATTTGTCTTGACCACATCCCGCAACTCCAAAAATGTCAGATAATAGATATCTTCCTTTTCATGAATAATACCTTTTTGCACCAGATTGTCGGCTTCCTTCAGCAAGGCTTGCTTAATGATCCAAAAATAGCTTACAAGTGAATACTTGTTGTATTCCCTGTAACCGGCAAAATTTCGCAAAACACTGATCATCTTCTTTGTCTTCTTTACTTTTCTTTTGCCGCCGGGCAGTTTCTCCAGATGATTTAATATTTCTTGCTCCTTTTGCTTGGCTTCTTGCAGTCCTTGTTCAAACTTCATGCTGTGGGCATTGGGACCAAATGCCTTGATATTATTAAGAATCATGGGAACAAGTATCGTAGGCTTTTCACTCCACCGGGTTCTGGTTATATCAATTTCAGCAGAACAGCGCATGCCGTATTTTTTGAGGTACGACTTAATTGAATCAGCGACAGCTTTTCCACCTTTCAATTTCATTAAGTCATTAAAAAGGGTATCGTCATTGACTTGTTCAAAATATTCAATAACCTCCGGATACTGTCTTACGACATCTGCTACATCCAAAAGTTCGAGCCCCATTTCGGATGTAACATTATTTGCTACTGACTGAGCGAGAGTATCCGCTACATTCTTTTCGCCCAGCCACTTTTGCATATTCTTATTAATCCATGACGATGCGTAGGCTCCCGCAAAAACCGCTCCATATCCTTTAAAGAGCGTATTCTTTCTTTCTTCAAAATCTTTAAGTATAAAGTCAAACAATTCCACCCCTGATAAATTTGCAAATTTTACTTCCCTGCTTTGTATGAAGGCTTCGTTTTGAGCAATCAGGCTTTTGACAATCTCTGGGTCATTTTGTCGATAGACCTTGATGGTGTCAATACCCCATTTCAGCCACATAGAAGTGTCCGATTTGGAAGTCTTCCCACGATATAAATTTTTGACAAAATCCTTTCGTTTCATCAAATTGTATAAGGCCTTTTGCATCAAAACATCCACTGTCACGAGGCTTTTTAAATAAAATTTGGACATGAAAGGGGAAGCAAGCTCCCTTGACATATCCATATAAAGCCTTCCGCCCATTTCAGGCATCTCCGAACCGGTTATTCGCTTCATCAATTCCTGGTAAAATGTCCGTCCTAATGGCTTCATGGCTTCAGTCATCATCTGGCGATGACCAAAGGATATATATACATGGTTCTTATCGTCCTTTACCTCCGATACAGGATATAAAGTGGTGATGGGACGGCTTTGAACAATATAAAACTTATTTTCGTAAAGGCACCATTCGATATCCTGTGGATTCCCGAAATAGGACTCAATGGTTCTTCCCATGCGCTCCAGCTGTAAAATCTGTTCGTCTGTCAGGGTCTGCATATTCTGGTGTTCAGTCTCAATCTCTCTTTCTTCCGTACCGCCTTCTTCTATGGCGTAGATAGCAAGTTTCTTGGTAGATACCTTTTTATCGACGATTCTGCCTTCTCTTACTTTATAGATATCTGCATTTACCAAGCCGGAGACCAGAGCCTCACCAAGCCCTAAACTGGCATCTATTGATGATACCTTCCGATTGGAGGTGACGGGATCTGCTGTGAACATAATCCCTGATGCCTGGGGGAATACCATCCGCTGAACAATGACAGATAAATAGACCTTACGGTGATCGAAGTTATTGCGGATGCGATAGGTAACTGCACGATCGGTAAACAGTGATGCCCAGCACATACTGATATGCTTAAGAATCGAATCTTTTCCTTTGATATTCAAATAAGTATCCTGCTGCCCTGCAAAGGAGGCGGTAGGAAGATCCTCCGCTGTGGCACTGGAACGCACGGCATAAGCATTGTTCTCACCATACCTTGCGAGATAATGAAGGACTTCTTCCTCAATGTCCTTTGGAATAATGATTCCTTCAATAGCCCTGCGAATCATTCCGCTGATTTCACTGATTTTTTTTCTGTCCTCTGTCTTTAGTAGGGACAATTGCTCCAACAATGAGTCTAATTCCGGCGTTTCGTTGATTATCTTTTTGTATGCTTCGGTAGTAATGCAAAAGCCCTCCGGTACTCGTATTCCCTCAATCCTGGATAATTCCCCAAGGTTGGCGCCTTTACCCCCAACTGCCATGAGCTTATGTCTATCGATCTCCTGAAAACTAAGCACATATGAATTCATAAAACTTTCCCTCCTTCATTTTTAATGATCACTTATAAAAGTTTTTTCTAAAAAGTCTCAGGCATTCTTCAAACACCTTATATAATTCATCAAGATCACTTTCTCCCACACTTGCCATTTTGCTCATATAACCCTCAGAAATCCAGTCAATCATGTTCATGACAAGGTTTGGATCAATATCATCTTTAAATTTTGAAAAATCTGCACCCTCAAAAGCCATTTTCTTTCCAATGGTTCTGCCGTAGCCTTTGCTGAAAATCGTTTTTAGTTCTTCCTTAACTTCATCATCATTTTCAAAATAGGCACTCTGAATAAACGAAGAGACATAAGGATGCTTTTTCATCAAATTCATTTTAAGCTTGGATGTATATGCAATCCGATCAAATAAATCTGTCATACTCTCATCAAATTTTTCGACAACTTCAGTGCTAATACTATCAACACACATATTGACCAAGTATAAATATAGCTCCTTCTTTGTTCCAAAATAATGAAATACCATTGCTTTAGAAATACCTGCACTACTGGCTATATCACTAATAGATGTTTTCTTATATCCATGCACTGCAAAGGTTTTTAATGCAGCATCAATAATCAAATTTTGTTTTTCCACAGGTAAATTCAAAAATTTTTCCATATCATTGCCTCCTCATAAAAATTATATAAACCTATTCGGTTTATATAAAAATAACACAATCAACCGATTCGGTCAAGACTTTTTCTTGCTCATTCCAAGTTGAAGCATATACAGTTGCAAACCTAACTTTTTGTCTGCAAGTTTCCAACTATTACCGTTCTTCGCAACTGTTATATGGGATTAACGAATTTTGAGCCAATAAATCTTCCTGTACATATCTGGCGAGGTTCCAATCACATTGCACATCTTCAGAAACAGAGAAAAACTGGGCAATCTGCCGCCGCTTTTAATTCTACGGATAAGGCTCTCCTTTCTGGGCACAAAAAAAGCCGAAGAATTAGAATGCTAAAAATGCACTTCAATTCTCTAGCTCTTTGAATTTTTTAAATATAAAAAGGGCGATGATTCCTTTTGATCTATTGCTTAAGTCTGAAACCATAGCCCTTTGTTTTTAATATTAAATTTCTATAAAACGCTTAGAATGTTAGTTCAAATACTGTGTACACACGATAAATGACCGATGACATCCACGAAATTGATGATGTTTTGAACGGACATCTTGGGTCTGAAAATGCCCTGAAAACGGCTGAAGTCCTAAGCTTTTAGCTCAGGACTTCCATATACCGAATAAATTATGGCGGAGGCGGTGAGATTCGAACTCACGTGCCGATTGCTCGACAACCTGATTTCGAGTCAGGCTCGTTATGACCACTTCGATACGCCTCCATATTCTATTTTAATACACCGAGCCTTTCGAAAAAGTCAAGGCAAAGTGTAGAAAAACCGTAGAAATCGGTAAAAAGCTAAATTTTCAAAATCCCGCAAACCCGCGGAAACTCAAGGGTTTCCCGCATTTTCAAAGCAACTGACCGAGTGGATTTCGAGTTATTTGAAGGCAAGTTCTTATGAGTTTACGAGAGTAACTTTAGGAGAAGATAAAATCCTGCAAACCCGCATAAATAAAGGCTTTTCAGGCACAAACGCTGATATTTCCGCGCATGAACACACCGCCCTGATTTAGCGGTTTTCAGGGCAAAGTGTAGAAAAAGTGTAGAAAAACCGTAGAAAAACAACCGGCGAAATAACCTTAAGATACTTTAGTTTCCCGGCGATTTGAAAAAGCAAAACCAAGCGTATCCTACCATTGACATTGATTTTTAACAGAACATCCTGCAGCAGACAGAGCATAATTCTCTGTCCTAAGGATCAATGTGATGGGAGGAACGATGATGGCGACCGACTACTCTTACCTTCTGGCTGAATATCCGGAGAAGATAAGTCAAGACCAGCTTTACAGAATTTGCCGCATAAGCAAACGAAAAGCCACATGGCTTTTGGAGAACGGATATATCCCCTGCGAGGATACCGGCAAAAAGACCCGCAGGTTTAAAATCCAAATAACCGACGTTATTGCATACCTTACCCGCTTGGAAGAATCTCCTGAGACCCTGCTGACACCACCGGGGATATTTTCAAGCGGAATAAAATATAAACCGAAGCGCCAAACGGCGAAGGCAATCAACTCCGAGAAGTTTATGGCAATACTTAAGAACAAGTGGCACACCTTTCCGGATGCCCTCACGGTAAATGATGTCACAAAGCTAACGGGATACTGCCAAACCACAGTATCTGAATGGATCAAGGCAGAAAAGATAACGGGGGTATGGTATTATACCAAGTATTTAGTGCCAAAGGACAGCTTGATAAACTATATGGCAACAGAAGCTTGCCGCATCCATCAGAAGTCCAAAAAGCATATAGAGCTGCTGGATCAGTATCGAAATCCCTAAATGCTCGGCGCATCCATTTACATGAAAACAGGGTGACTACTTTGCATAGTGTCACCCTGTTCTTGTATCGATTATAAAAATCTGATCGGCGGCACAATCAGTTCACCGGTCGTAGTATCGTATCGCGAGACGAGATATGGAGCTTCTCCGCAGGTAATCTCAAGCCTTCGGGAGTCTACATATTTCTTCCAGGATTTCTTGCCGAAGTCAATCTTGCCCTCCGTAACCGTCCAAGTGTTGTCCTCGTTCTCATGATTGAAGACATCCTTACGCCCGAACCATTGCTCATCTGCATAGTTGTTCATCTTGTTGCAGAGCCAGACTGGTGTCATTACCTCAGCCTTCTTCCTTGTGCGGGCTTGCTGCTCTTCAAGGGACTTGCTGATGCGTGGCTGCAGGACAAACTCCTCGGATAACAGCTCTGGCGTTATGATGTTTTTATCGTCATATCCGGCACCAAGTTCTGCATAGGCATCCGTGGCCCAGATGATGTTCTTCTTCGTTGACTTATCCTGTAACAGAACTGGTAGAAGTTCCTTCACAGGTGAAGCCGTGATATCTATCAGCTTACCCAAAGACATCTTCCTTTCCCAAGCCATCTATATCTAATATGGCTGATTATCTTTATTTATTGTACCTTCTTTTGAATGAATTAGCAATACAATACAAGTCAAAAATTAAAAGGCCCTTCAAAGCCTCGTGTTCACCTTTTTAACCTGATTACGACCTGTTAGTCAGCTCCTTCAGATGAACCTCGTGTTCAGAATTCATGCTGCCTGTTCCAAGCAAAAGTTGGACACCTTCCAAAAACACTGTAAATAGAACTCGCCGCCCTTCACACCTTCGTAGGCAGCAAACTGGGCGATGCAATACTCGTAGGTTCTGCCCAGAAGATCTTTGCCTTCCTCTGTATCAGACATATCCATATTGGTGAACAGATCGACGACATCGCCCAGAACTCGCTTGTCCAAATCCGGGCTTGCGTAATTCTTCGGAAGCACATTTTTCAGAGATTTGTTTTCTGCTTCAATCTCTCGCATTGCTTCATCAAGAACTGTGCCGATTTCCGGAGTGTGAGCCGCAGCTGCAACGGTAGACCATCTTGCTTTTTCCGGAACGAAGAAAATATTCTCGCCCAAATACTCGTCACGATCTTCTTCAAAACCTTCGCCCTCTGCAACAAGCTCGTTATATTTTCTTTCAAATGCACTGGAAATATAGCGAAGGAAAATCAGTCCGATGATTACCTTTCTATATTCAGCAGCAGGGATGTGTCCCCATAACACGCAGGCAGCATCCCAAATTTGTTTTTCAAAGCCAATGTTGGCATTGTTCTTTTCAGCCATTGCCGATTCCTCCACTCTAACAGTTTATTGTAGTTATGCTTCTTCAGCTTATATTCTACTAAAGAGGCTATCCCATAAAACGGACATATTACTTTTCGTCCGGAACTATTTCCATAATATCGTCAAAGGTGCAGCCAAGGACAGAACAGATTTTTACGAGCGTATCCGTAGTTACATTCTCACCTCGATGCATTTTGTTGATGGTATAGTTACTCAGATTTGCCTGTTCAGCCAAATCTTTTTTCTTCATATCTCGGTCAATCAATAGCTTCCATAGTCTCTTATAGCTGACAGCCATCATTTCACCATTCCTTTCTTCCAGATATTTCGTTCAAAAAGTACCTGTACTTATAATTATAGCACGCAAATAGGTAAACTCAACAAGAAAGTGAGCTATCACTACATTTTATTTTCTTATTTCAAAGAATTATCCGAATTTTTGAAGCGGAAGGACTTTTAGAGCTTAGAGGAGCGGAATTTTGGGGTTTTACAAATTGGCAAGCAGTGTAAACCTGTACAGGTTCACTCATTTTCTCGATTTTCCCTTCGGTGCAATCTTCGCAAATTTGCTTGTTGGGGAAGCATCCCCAATCCCCTTTGAACGGTATCTGTGATACCGGCTGCTCGTTCATTCTGAACGCTTCAATATAAAAGAAAAGAACCTGGACTGCCATTTAGCTTCCAGGTTCAAGAGTCACTTTCATGTTATTAGTTTGTCTTTTCAATCCAGCCGATGAAGGTGCTGACCTTTTCGAGATCTTCCTCATTCATGGTTCTCAGCTTCTCGCACAATTCACGATACGGGGTATTCGCATCGTCCAGCGGGGCGAAAAATTCTGCCGGTGTCATATCAAAATACGAGATGATATTGAACAGTTCCCTGAGAGACGGCAAGGCCGCTCCGCTGGTTATACCACGAATGTATGAGCCACTTTTGTCCAAATCCAAACTCATCTTGTGTTCAGAAATATTCTTTGCTATTCTTAATTCAGTAATCCTGATACGAATAAATTCATCATACTGCGTGTTGGCCACTTCTGTCCCTCCTTCCTCAATTATTGTAGTATGAATTGGAAGGTAGTGTTGGTAGCAAGAAAATGAATTTTCGCTTTATCCTTTCTTGTATTGGTGATATAATTACCAATATCGAGTTTTGATTGGCGATACCAGTATGAAGTATCTCCAAAGGAGAGATTTTTATGAATTTATTCGCCGTCAGTTTCTTTGGACACAGAGAAGTTGATGATCCGTTTTTGATTGAGCGACAGTTGGAATCCATCATCCGTGAACTGCTTCTTACCAAAGAATATATCGAGTTCCTTGTAGGGCGAGACGGAGAATTTGACCAGCTTGTTTCATCAACGATCCGCAGATGCAAGCGAACGATCCGGGATGACAACAGTTCTCTCGTTCTTGTACTGCCATATATGACGGCAGAATACCGGAACAACGAACAGTCATTTCATGAGTATTATGATGAAATTGAAATCTGTCTCGAATCCGCAGAAAAGCATTTCAAGTCCGCCCATCAAGCCAGAAATCGGTCCATGGTTGACCGTTCGGATTTGGTTATTTTCTGTGTCGAACACGATTCTGGTGGAGCTTATCAGACCATGCGATATGCAAAAAAGGCAGGTGCAAAGATTATGAATCTGCCAGATGTACCTCGTTGACTTTCGCATTATTTTTTTCGGAAAGGAAGAACATGAATAAAAAGAAACGAATAGCCATTCTATTTGCCGTTATTATTGTTGTGGCAGTTGGAATCATAATTGCTGTGGCCTCACATCAGAAAAAGGAAATGGACTTCGATAAATTTGCTGACCGTTTTGAAAAGAGCGCAGAAGAAGTTCTTGGAGAAGATGTAAAGAAGGTCTACAAAACAGAACTCGCAGCCACACTTACCTACGGAGATCAAAACGACAAGGATAACAACATTTACTACCGTATCCTTAAAACCACCTTTTACGAGGGAGACCCAGCAGAAATCACCGGATTACATACCGAAGCTCTGAAAGTTCTTTTTCCGGTGGACAGCATGGACAGCTGTGAGGAAATGATGATCCAGGACTGGCCGGGCGCTCTTTACAAGAAAGATGATACGGCATTTCTCTGTTGGACGTATTCTCCAGAAGTCACTTATGTTCTGGAATACACTCCAAGCAAAATTGATGATTCTGAAATTATCAAAATGGCAGAAAGCGCAGAACCTGCAAAATAAAAAAGCCGCCACGATCTACACTCCATACCGGAGCATAGACCGTGGCATTTTGATTTACCGGAGAGGCTTCTTTTCCTCTTTTTCCTGTTCTTTTTTCTTGTCGATATTCAGAATCGTTTCAACCGTCTGTTTGGCAATCAGATATTCCTGCATCTCTTTCTTGACCTGACGGTACTCCGCATAGGCTTGTTTCTTCTCAACCAATAACCGGTTAAACTCCTCATGCAGAGCCTGACGGGAAGGAACCTTTTTTCCATCCAGCTGGTCAAAGGCTTGCTTTGCTGCCTTATGAAGCATCAGCTCGTCACGATGTTCTTCAAAGAACTTTTTGCTGTACCCGGACTTGCGGTATGCTTCGTAGGTCTTTCTGGTCTTGGAGTAATTGTTGATGTGGGTCTGCAATGCCCCAATCTCAACCATTCTCTTTTCAGCGGCTTTGATCGAATCCGAAAGCTCCGAAAAGCGAATGGTCAGCTTGTCTGTGAGAGCGACCAAGTCCTCATAGCTGTCCACGCCTTTTTCTTTCAGAAGGCAGACTGTCCTGGCAGCTTCTTTACGGTTGTATTTCTTTGCCCAGCGTTCATACCCAACCGTTTTTCCCTCTGCCATCTTAGATTGAATATCAATGAGAAGATGAAACTGCTTCTGTTCAGGAGTCTGCCGGAAACCACCCTTAGACTTGTGCAGGCTTTTCCCTGAGATAACGGCACGGAGTTCTTCTTCACTATATCCCTCGCCAAGAGAACGCAGACGAATAAACCGCTTCTGTTCCTTTCCCCGAAACGCTGGCTGCTTTCCATCCTTATACTCGAATCCCATATCAGCAAGAGCCTGAACAAAATCTTCAAAACTCTTGGGCTTCTCTTTGAGTACCGAGTCGATAGCTTCACAAAGCTCGTCACGCTTGGTTCGCTTTTTCGGGAAAACCGTCCGTTTCTGACGCTCCCGGTAGGGCTTCGGCGTGATAATGGACAGTCCATGCTCCGCACAAACACGGTCACTCAGCTTCTGTACCGCCAGCCCAGAAAGGAAGAAGTTATTGAACTTCCGGGAGCAATCAACGGAAGTTGAATTATAGATGATATGATTGTGTATATGGGCTTTGTCGATATGGGTTGCAACAATGAAAGCATGGTTGCCCTTCGTCCAGCGCATCGCCGTCTCATAGCCAACCTGATTTGCTTCCTCCGGTGTTATTTCTCCGGGCTTAAAAGATTGGCGAATCTGATAAGCGATGATATTGTTCTTCTGCTGTCTGCCGGTGATGTGCTGATATTGCCGTTTGGCAAGCAGAAATTCTTCATCAGCAGTCTTGGGATCGCACTCATAAGAACTGATAAATTCACCGTCATTGGTCTTTGACGCATTTTGTGAATAATCGGTGCGGTCAGCCAGACACTGGGCAACCGTTTTTCCTTTGTTTACATGGAGCGCAATCAGTCTTGTTGCCGCCACTCACATCACATCCTTTCCAAAAGAAAAAGCCACCCGTAGGTGACTTCCTCAAAATTATCTCAGCATCTTTTCTCGATCCTCCGCACCACGCAGATATGCCAGTTTTACCAGTTGCAGCTGAAGGGCATACAGGCTGTTTATGGTGTGTTCGCATTGTTCCCAAAGAGCTGTATTTGATTTTCCCACAATACCAGCCAAAGTATGAACAGCTTCATCTGCCACGCTTTGCAGTTCTGCATACCGTTCATCATTTCCGGCAATCTCTCCGATGGCATCATTAAAAGTAACATCAAAGTAATGCTCCATAAACCCTCTGTCCATCCGTTTCTCCCATCTTAATAACAAATAAATTCCTTGATATGATTTCCCAAAGTTTCAAGTTTTACAACCGCCCATACCAACAGAAAGATTATAAGGATTGCCGCTAATCCCATACCGGCAAGGATAGCCAGGGAAGTCCACAGTGCCTTTACGATGCAGTAGATGGAGCAACCTGCAATCACCAGGAGCAACAGAGCGATCACATAAGAGGAAATGTTAGTGATCAAATTTCCGAGGATACAAGCAACAGTTACAATGAACAACAACGGCAGTGCCAATACTTTCAATACTATCTTCATAGGAACAACCCCTTTCTTTTGACCATATTGTACATTGAGAAGTGACGAACTGCAATGATGTCACCACCTATGTAACAGCCAAAAGGCGTTGAGCATAAAAAAGGGCGCACTGGCTATTTGTGAACCAATGCGTCTCGTTCCTTCTGTTTTCAGTTCGACAAACTGGAATTTACAGTTATCTATACTCATTTGGAATTTCGATATGAAATGTCTCACACAATAGCTTCACATCATGTACATCATTCTCATCAAATTCATATCCCAAATGGAACATTACTTGACTATATGGTTCAATACAAGAAACCTCTATCTCCTCAATTTTTCCTTTACCAGAAAAAGTTTCTACCGGAAAGTTATCCCCCTCATAAAGAATTTCACCTTCGCCCGTATATTCAAAACAATGCAAATCAACAATCCTGTTTTTCGCATCTTTCCATACAGTATGGTTCAATGTTGTATATTCCATCTTAATCTCATAAAAGTCATTAGCTTTCATTATCTCTATAAAGTTCTGATAATCTTTCTTTTCTACAAAAATATCAATATCGTTATGGACTCTTGACTGATGTCCAAGCAACGCATCTACCCCCCAGCCACCATCAAGAAAGACTTTAATCTCGGCATCTATCGCAAGTTGAAGAATCTGTTTTACATCTGTAATATTGACCATCTTATCATCTCCACAAATTCAAATTTGTCGAACTATCAGGTTCGCTATTTGCTATGATTATAGCACGTGGATATGAATAATTCTACCAGCTAAACACGGTTGTTTTTCCCTATGTAAAGCCGCAGCCGAAGCTGCGACTTCCCGACAAATTGTCGGATTACTGAATGGAGGACAACCTGATAAGGACTTCTTTCATATCCGCCCAGATGGTCTCCAGACGTTCCTGCAAGTCCTTAATGTCAGCTTCGTAGATGCTGCCGGTTTCATTGGCTCGTTTTGCGTACTGGTTCAGGTTGTTGGAGCAGATTCGCAGAAGCGAAACCAGTGCTTTCACATCCTGCAAATCCAGATTGATACAGTAGCCGTCCAGAGCCATTTTTCTCAGATATGCCCCCATACTGCGGATACCAAGCTCGTCCATCTTCTGATGGATTCGCTCGACCTCCTCCTTGGATGCAAGGAAATGAACATCCTGGTCTCGCTTTGCCATTACAACACCTCCTCGTAGCCCTCTGAGCGTTTTGCCGGCGGGATATGCTCGGACTTGGATTTCAGATCAGCCAGAACAGAGGGGCGTTCTGCTTCGCTTTTTTCGGCTCGGTTTTCCACCGTATCTTCCATATTCAGTGCCGCATCCAACTCCGCAAGCCGCTGACTTTTTGCTGCAAGCTCCTCTTCCTGGGGGAATGGTTTTCCAAGTTCCGCCTTTGCCGCTTCCTGCTGATTGTAGAGATTGGTCAGCTGTTCATTGGCTCTTTCCAACCGCTCAGGAATGCCAGAAAGTGCGTTATCCAATCGGGTGATATTTCCTCTTGCATCCGTACCAAGGGCTACACGATGGTTCATAGAGCCTTTCAGAACGATGTCAAACTCACTTCTGAAGCTGTCATAGGAAAGCTCCATCTGGAATCCCCGGTAACTGCCCAGCGGAACTGGATCAGCACTTTTTGTCTCCTTGCAGGCGGCAAGAATGATTTCACCGGCATCGGCTTTTTCCGCATAATGTCTGCCCATGATTTCCATACCACAGAATCCATCGGAGATCTGCGGATGTGCCTCCACGGTCTTAATGTCTGCTTCAAAGCCATGGATATAGCCTGTCTGCTTTTCAATCTCAGCCGGGAAGTATTTCAGGAGCTTATCCTCCATGCGGTACTGCTGGCTCTGGTGATCGGCTTTCAACACCTTCAGACGGGCAACATCAATATCCAAGTCCATCTTTTCCTTGATGAGCGGATTACCGGCACATAATGCTTTGATCTCCGCATAGGAAAGTGCCTGCTCATCCACATCGTCACAGGAACGAACCGGAGATTTGGAGGTCATAATCTGGGAGATAAATTTCTGCTTATTCTCCAGGGTCTGGTACAAATATGCGTCGAAGGTTCCCTCGGTCACATACTGATAGACCTGAACCTCTTTATTCTGGTTGCCCTGACGGATGATACGACCGTTTCTCTGGGTCATATCGGACGGACGCCAGCCTACATCCAGATGGTGAACCGCTACCAGTTTGTCCTGTACATTGGTTCCTGCGCCCATTTTCTGCGTACTGCCAAGCAGCACACGCACCTGTCCGGTACGAACCTTGGCAAAGAGTTCTTTCTTCTTTGCTTCGGTATCTGCATCATGAATAAAGGCAACTTCCTCGGCAGGTACACCGTTTGCAATCAACTTGGTTTTGATGTCGTCATAGACATTGAAGGTGCCATCGTTTTTTGGTGTCGAAAGGTCGCAGAACAATAACTGTGTCAGCTTGTCTGCCTGACCTTCCTGCCAGATACGGAGGACATTTCCCACACAGGCATTGAGCTTGCTGTTCGGGTCATCCGGCAACAGCGGGTTCATCAGCCGCTGATCCAGTCCCAACTTTCGCCCATCGCTGGTAATCTTGAGCATATTGTCCACAGACGGGTCAATAATACCGGCATGAACATCCGCAGCTCTTTCGGAAAGGGATGCAACCATATCCTTCTGATACTCAGAGGGCTGCACCACAACCGTCTCAAATTTCGCTTCGGGAACCGGAAGATGCAGCTGGTCAGAGGTCTTAATGTCAGCTACTTCCTTGAACATATTCATCAGCTCAGGAAGGTTGAAGAACTTGGCGAATCGGGTTCTGGCACGATAGCCGGTTCCTTCAGGAGCCAGCTCAATGGCCGTCGTTGTCTCGCCAAAGGTGGATGCCCAGGAATCGAAGTGGGTCAGGTTCTTCTTCTGGAGCGTACCGTACTGGAGATAGCGCATGACCGTGTAAAGCTCGGTCATGGAGTTGCTGACCGGAGTGCCGGTGGCGAAGATAACGCCACGACCGCCGGTGATCTCGTCCATATAACGGCATTTCATAAACATATCCGAAGATTTCTGCGCTTCGGAGGTGGAGAGACCTGCCACGTTCCTCATTTTTGTGTAGAGGAACAAATTTTTGAACGCATGGCTCTCGTCCACAAACAGCCGGTCAACGCCCAGCTGTTCAAATGTGATGACATCATCCTTTCTGTCGGCGGCGAGAAGTTTATCCAGTCTGGCTTCCAGAGATTTTCTGGTTTTCTCCATCTGCTTGATGGTAAAATTCTCGCCACGCTGATATTTCAGTTCTGCGATTGCACCCTCAATCTCATCAATCTGTTCCTGCAGCTGCCGTTCCTGTCGCTCGGCAGACAGCGGAATCTTCTCAAACTGGCTGTGACCGATGATAACGGCATCATAGTCGCCGGTTGCAATACGGGCGCAGAACTTCTTTCGGTTTGCGGTTTCAAAATCTTTCTTCGTGGCAACAAGGAGCTTGGCACTCGGATAGAGGTGGAGGAACTCATTTGCCCACTGCAAGGTGAGGTGGTTCGGAACCACAAACATGGACTTCTGGCTCAGCCCAAGTCGTTTGCTCTCCATAGCGGATGCTGCCATTTCAAAGGTTTTGCCCGCACCAACTTCGTGTGCGAGCAGGGTATTTCCACCGTAAAGCACATGGGCGATGGCATTTCTCTGATGTTCACGGAGGGTAATGTCCGGGTTCATACCGCCGAAGCGGATATGGCTGCCATCATACTCACGGGGTCTGGTGGAGTTGAAAAGCTCATTGTACTTCGTAACCAGTGCTTCACGACGGCGGGGGTCTTTCCATACCCAATCCTGAAACGCATCCTTGATTGCCTGCTGTTTCTGCTGTGCCAGAGTGGTTTCCTTTTTATTCAGGACACGCTTCTGCTTGCCATCTGCATCTTCGATGGTGTCATAGATACGAATGTCTTTCAGGTTCAGCGTTTCTTCCAGAATGCGATAAGCATTGGCACGGTCAGTACCGTAGGTCACATACGCCGCCACATCATTGTAGCTGGGAGAGCTTTTCCCATTGATACGCCACTCTGCGGTCATTTCGGAGAATTTCACCTCAATGGAACGGCGCAGGTAGTATGGGGTCTCAAAGGTTTCCTCCATGAACTGCTGAATATAGTCTGCATCAATCCATGTGGCACCCAGACGGACATCAATCTCAGACGCATCCAAATCCTTCGGCTGTGCCTTTTGCAGTGCCTCCACATTGATATTGAAAGCGGAATCACGGTTCGCCGCCATCTGTGCGATACGCAGTTTGCTTCTCACATCACCAGAAAGGTATTCGTCCGCAGTCTGCCAACCGGCTTCCACATCATCAGGTGCCATCGGGTCTTTGAAGATCACCCCACGCAGCTCTGTTTGAATGGCTTCATAGTCCTCAGGGGTTCCCAGGAGCTGTGCCATGAAAGGAAGATCAACTTTACCACGCTCACCAATAGAGATTGCCAGAGCTTCCGATGGGGTATCCACGCTGGTCACTCTGCGTTCCGGCTTGATCGTTCTCTTGGTGAACATATCCGCCTTGCTCTTTAAGTTGCCGTCCTCATCCACATTTTCCAGAGAACACAGAAGGTAATAGGAGGAATCATCAGAGAAAGCCTGCCCATTTGCACGGTTGTTGATGAGACCGTTCTTTGCGGTAAACGCATCGTAGGCATCATTCAGTTCTGCCTGCTTCTGAGAAATCATCTCATCCGGGTAATCCTCCAGCTGATATTCGATCAGCTCATTGACGATACCACGGAGTTCCACCATGCCTTTCACACGGTCTTTTGCTTTCTCGTTCAGCTCCACATGGCGCATGATGGAGTTTTCACGGAAGTACACTTCGCCGTCCACCACAGCATAGGAGAAGTTCTTTACATCTGGGGTTGCAGGGATGGTTTCGGCTTCTTTGCCCTTATCAGCTTCGGGAAGCTCCACGGCCTGATAGGTTCCCTGAATGCGAGAAACCGCTTCTTTCAGAAGGTCGGACAGTTCCACACCCGGAATCGGACGGACGGTAATATCATCCTTGCCGTAAGGGGTGCTTTCCAGAACCGTATCGCCCAGAACCATTTCCGGGTGATCGACAAAGTAGCTGTTCATGGTGTGTCCTTCTTCGGTGCGGTTCAGATGCACCCAATCAGGAACGATGTCAATCGGATGGTCACGCTTTTGCAGGAAGATAATGTCGGACACGACTTCTGTGCCTGCGTTCTTCTTAAAGGCATCGTTTGGCAGACGAATAGCACCAAGCAGTTCCGCCCTCTGTGCCAGATACCGCCTTGCATCCGAGTTCTTGGAATCCATGGTATAACGGCTTGTCACAAATGCCACCACACCGCCGGGACGAACCTGATCCAGAGCCTTTGCAAAGAAATAATTGTGAATAGAGAATCCCAACTTGTCGTAAGGCTTATCCGATACCTTGTAGTTGCCGAAAGGTACGTTGCCCACAGCCAGATCGTAGAAGTCTCTGCGGTCTGTCGTCTCAAAACCGGCTACCTTGATTTCTGCATTGGGATAGAGCTTCTGTGCGATTCTGCCGGTGATGGAATCAAGCTCCACACCGTAAAGGCGGCTGCTCTGCATCTCAGGGGGCAGCATACCGAAGAAGTTACCGATACCCATAGACGGTTCCAGGATGTTGCCGGTCTCAAATCCCATCTGTCCCACTGCATCGTAGATGGAGTGAATGACCGTAGGACTGGTGTAGTGTGCGTTCAGAGTGGAAGCTCTTGCCGCAGCATATTCGTCATCGGACAGCAGATTTTTCAGAGTGGTGTACTCCTGCGCCCAATTTCCCTTATCAGGGTCAAAGGCATCTGCCAGACCGCCCCAGCCGACATAGTTCGACAAAATTTCCTGTTCTTCAGGAGTAGCGTTTCGGTTCTCGCTCTCCAACTGGAACAGGGTCTTGATGGCTTCCATATTTCTTGCAAATTTCTGTTTCGGCCCACCTTCACCGATATGGTCATCCGTGATGTGGAAGTTCATCGCAGGAACAGGAGGGACTTCTCTGGCTGCGAGGGACTGCTCAATCTGAGCGATGATGTCCATAACCTCAGGATTCTGCCAGCCGTCCACCTTGGTATAGTCCAGAACAATCGTATCCTGACCGTCCTTGCAATGAATGAGGTCGAGACTGCCCGGTAACGTTCGCCCGGTATTCATTGCACCCAGAGCCTTTGCCTGGGTGGAAGGGAGGGCGTGATAGGCTCTCAGGGCATCTTCAAAGGAACTGTATTCCTTAATGTCCAGCGCACCACGCTTCTGAACATCTTTGGCAACATAGAAGTGGTCGATAAAGTGTTCCGGCTGTACAGGCTCGGAAATGCCATAAACCTGTGCGTGTGCCTTTTCATCGGGATAGTCGCCATAGATACGGATACACTTATGCTCATGCTGATCGTAAACGGCAGCACCGTCATACTTGAACCCGTCATCCTCCATAGTTCCGTCTACATAGCCCTGGGCAGCTTTTTCTGCTTCCTCCAGAGTGTAGTAGTCCAGTTTGTCATCGAAACCATTTTCAAAGTGATGGTAAGCGGCAACCAGATAACGACGTTCCGGCTGTGCTGTTTCGGTGCTGATTTCGCCCTGAATTTCCTCTGTAACGGAGTTTTCTTCGGTATAGGCATCACCCCTTACCGCATGGTTTCTTTCGTCCTGAGAAAGCATTTCCTCGAATCTGGAACGGTTCTCAGCACGGAAGATAGGATAAAGCAGAGAGGGGTCTCTCAGCTGCACTTCCAGGTCAGTAATCTGCTCCACAAGAAAAGCGGTGTCGTCCAGATAGACCGTATCGCCAACCTGATAATTCCACGCCGGTGTTTCCTCAACCGGCTCTGCAATACTTTCTGCGGATTCTTCAGGCTGTACTGCTTCCATCGCCGCCACAGACTGACGGACTTCCTCAAGGTAGTCATTGGCAAGCCACTCATCGTCGAAGTATTCCGTAACGCCCTCATGGTCTACATAGTAGGTTCCGGTCTGTTCGTCCCAGATGGCATACTCGCCATCCTCGGTATCGACCACAGCAAAACGCTCATAGACATCTTCCAGAGGATTTGTTCTGGCATCTTCGATTGCCTGCCGCTCGGCTTCCTCCTCAGGAGTGAGAAAGCGACCTTTCTTCATCAGAGCGTCAATTCTCTGTGCCACCTGTGTCCAGGACATCTGCACTTTATCACAGCCACTTTTGGTGTAGCGAACGCCCTTGGCATCATGATCCTGACCGCTGTGGGTTGCACCGGAACAGGCATGGGAATGACCGCCGGTGCCGTATTCATGCTTCAGAAACTCGGCTTTGTCCTTAACAGAATGATTTTCCTGCCAATATTCATAGATACGGCGCTTTCCACCGGCGAAGCCGCTGCCACGGGTCAGGTCTGCATTGACCTCATCATCCGTAATAAACTGACGGACAAGGGGCATCTGCATCATATCGCTCTGATATTCCCTGACAGGGGCATCCAGTTCATTCAACCGCTTTTCAATGCCATCCAGCTTGTGATAGTGGAAACGAAGCAGAGAATGGTCGGCATCATGGGCAATCATAAACCCACGATACTCCTCTTTCATTGCCGCTACAAATTCAGACTGATTGAGCTGTTCTGCCAGCCATGCGGTTTCTTCCGGAAAGCCATTGCTGCGGATTTCCGACAAAGTAGGGAAGAATCCCCTTGCCTTTGCTTCATCAGAAAGGTCATGGTAAAGATACCAAATGGACTGAGCAGTTTTTTCACGCTCAAAACCGGGGGCTTCCACCAGTTCCACATTGGTAGCGTACTGCCCATTTTCCAACAGCTCTCCAATCCGCTTTGCGGCATCCTCCCAGGAAATGATCTGCGCTCTGGGACTGTCAATGGCAGAGGAACCTTTGGCAAGATGAATGCCGTCCTCGGCATACCATGCGGAAATATTGCCGCTGTCCTCTTTCAGACCGAAACCGCCGTGATAAACCCGCTTCAGAGCCGGGACAATTTCTTCCACAGGTTTTTGCTTCATATACTCCAGAGCAACGATTTTCCGGGCATCATCGGTATTACTGCCAAGCAGGAGAAAGTGGTCAATTTCTTCCTGAGAAAAAGAAAAAGCAGAGGGCTTTCGGCTCTCTGCTTCGTCGATAAATCGGATTTGCTGTTCTTCTGTGAGGAAAAGGTTCAGGGTCAGCTGTTGATAAGCTCCGTCATCACGACTTCCTCCGCCTGTGCTTTCAGGCTCTCCATGTGCTGCACCCACGCCATCTGCTGGGTCTCTTTGTCCGGTGCGGGGTTGTTCTTCAGATACTGGTTCATCAGAAGTTCCACTCTGGCTTTCGCCGTCTCCTCGATCTCCCACAGGTGGGGGAACAGGCTCTCCGTCAGAATCAGGTCGTTCAGGAGCATCGGATTGTTCTGCTCCAGAAACGCTCTGCGCATCCTGCCATATTTGCCCAAAGGTCTCGTTTCCTCGTTCTCCAGTCTGATGTTCGGGATTCTGTAATCCCCGGCCTGTCTGTAAGTCATTTCGCTCATAATCTGCGCTCCTTTCAGCAGCTCTGTTCTGCTCGTATTCACCAATCGCTTTCTCGATCTCCTGAAACATCCGTGAACTGATTGCATTGACTGCCGTGCCGAGGGTGTTTACCGTCTGGCGGGTGTTAAAATCAAAGACATTCAGGAAGTCCTCATGCTCGAAGTAGTTGTCAGGGTTCTCAACCAGTCGGCAGTACATCGCATAGGATACGCTGTTTGCAACCGCTCTCTTGAAAGCCACTTCGATGTTAAGTTCATCATACTCCTCAAGGAAGCTATTGGCAACGATGTCGAGGATCGGCCTCTTGTAATCCTCCCAATACTCCGCAGAAAGAGACAGCGCAATCTCCTCCAGCTGCGCCTCCAACAGTCCATCTGCGGCAACGCCAAAGGAACGCTCCATAGCATCCATCACATACGCACGGTTTTCCTCTGTGACTTCCCACGGTTTCAGTTCAGAGGATGAACGGCGGACACCAGTATCAGCCACATCGAACACATACCGCAGATAGGGCTTATCCCTGTTGGTCACAAACAGTGCGATGCCGGTGGAACCTCGTCTGACATATCTGCGGTACTTCTCGTCGTTCCACTCGTCATAAGGCTTGCAGAAGGTGGCATTGGGGCGCTGGGCATAAATCATCACCTGTTCTGGATAAGTGAACTCATAGTTTCGGGACATCGTTACCAGAAAGGAAGTCCAGTTATCCTTGTTCGATGTGATCTTTCCGATGGTCTCTCTTGCCAACCCGGAATAAAATCGCTCTTTTGCGTTCATCATTTCCCTCCAATCCTTAAAAATCAGGATAAAGATTCAGCCTATCAAAAGTCTCGTCATCCATACCGGACAACTTATTGAGAACAGAATCAGCCAGGGCACAAAGCTCGGCTTCCTCCTCGGAAAGCTGCTCCTTCATCTGTATGAGTGCTTCGCACAGCCCCGACTTTGTGCCGGGGCTGTATAGCATCATCAAGTTCCGTTCATCTTGTGTGAAATTCATCATTCCATATCCCTTTCCGGGTGGCTTCTGGGTGGTTTGTGGGGTGTATCGAAAACCGACATTTCTTTCAGCTGTTCCAACACGGAAGGTCGATCTTCCGCAGCTGGAGCCTTCCCGTTGTTAATGATGCCATCCAACATCCCATAATCGTCCTCCATAGCCATCTCTGCATTTTTCAGATAGTTTTCGGGTTTCATAAAGTCCTGAAGCTCCACGAAACCGAAGGCATCCACGTAATAACAGGATACTTCACCGGCGACCTTGAGCGCCACGATGTCGCTGACCGACATACTGTGACCACGGAAGTCCTCCGGGTGGTCAATATTGAACCTGGTATAAAGAGCTTCCAGCTGCTCGGCAGCACCGGCGGACTGCTCAAGCGGACCATTGTAAACCACCTCATAATGGTCAATGGTCGGCTGATTTTCCAGCTTCTGAATGTGCCAATACGGCATAAAACGAAACTCGTCGGTCTCGTCAATGCGCTTCAACTGAAGGACTGCGTAAGAGTCTGTGGAGCTTTCCAGAAAAGCCACCATTCTGTCATCGGAAGTGGTATTTCCATGAACATCATCCCATTTTTCAATTTTCATAGGCGACCTCCTTATCGTTCCGGTTCCTTATGCTTATGCGAGGGCGTGGCAGGCGAAGTCTTTTCTGCCGCCTGTGCCAGCTTTGCCATGACCGACTCACGCTTGGGCGGGTCGATCTTATCCAGCTGACTTCTCAGCACCTTGGCAACCTCTACGGCAGTTTCCTCACGAGACTCCGCAATGGCCGTATCCAGAAACTCACGGTACGGAGCAGTATTGCCGGCGGCAAGGTCTGTCTTGATTTTCTGGATATGCGCCTGCGCATCATCGACCTGATCCATATATTCATAGGGGTCGAAGTTCTCGGCAAAACGGTCGAGTTTGAACGCAAGCTCTGCAATAGGGTCGTTCATCACAACCGCCTGCCTGCCAACCTCAAAAGCCTGTTCCATCACATCCTCATAGACCATGGCACGAAGCTCCCTGTGTTCCAGACCAAAGGATTCCAGAATTTCTTTTCTGGCTTCGATCATGGACAAATCCGGATTATCCAGCTGACCACCATCTATCTCGTTGTAGTTTTCATCCAACAGAGTGTAATCGTAGCCATCCTCACAGGTCTGCACCGCCAGGATTCTGTCCCGACCGACTTTCCATGCGGCTTCATCACCCATGATTTCAGGCTCTGCCATATAGGTTGCGCCGTTACGCTCCATGATTTCTGCGAACTGGCAGATGTGGAACACATTGTAACCAACCTGGGTATGGTACTCGTCGATGAATTTGCAGGGCTTTACGACGGTTTCATCGGGATAATGAATTTGGACACAGCCACCGTCCGGAATACGGAACAAGTCCTTATAGTGGCTGTCAATAAATCGGATCTCCTTACCGTCCGGGTTATACTCATTCCTCATTTGCGTTTTCCTCCGTTATCAAATTCCATGTTAAACCTGATCTTTCCGTCCTCGAATACCTCCATATAGACCGTGGCATCAAAGGTGTTTCCGGTCTTAGCTGATTTACAGCCTTTCAGTTTGATTTTCCCAGAGCCAAGCAGTTTCTGTGCCGTGGCACTGGTCATGCTCTTGCCGATACTCTCAAAATAACGGTTGTTTTTCCAGAGGGCGAACTTGCAGCTTCGGTTAGAACAGAAAAATGCTTTCGCCTTTTCTTCTACAGAACTGCCGCAGACAGGGCATTTCCCCACGGCATTGCTTTCCTTTGACATCAGAACCTCAGAATCCCGAATGACCTCATAATTCTGAATCAGACCGGCAATCACATCTTTGATCTCGTCCATAAAAACCTCGCTGGCATATTCGCCCTTCTCGATGAGCAACAGCTTTTCCTCCCAATCCGCTGTCATAGACGGGGACTGAATCTGTTCGGGCATGACTGTTACCAGAGCCGTACCCTTATGGGTCGGAATCAGATGCTTGGTTTTCTTATCGCCTTTACGCTCCAGGAAACCGATACGCACCAGTTTTTCGATGATACCGGCACGGGTTGCAGGGGTTCCCAGACCTTTGCGCTCCACCTCATCGGGCATTTCATCCGCACCAGCAGTTTCCATGCTCTGCAGGAGCGTATCTTCGGTGTAGTGCTTCGGAGGAGAGGTTTTTCCCTCCTTAATCTCCGTGCTGATGACAGCCATTTCATCGCCAACGGAAACGGAAGGGAGCACCTGTTCCTTTTCGTCAGATTTTGTCGAACCACTTTTTCTGGCAAGTGCTTTCCAGCCATTATGCAGGATGGTTTTTCCCTTGGCAGAGAACGCTGTGCCGCCGCAGTCCAGTTCAATGACTGTCTCTGCGTATCGGTGCGGATCTCCCACAGCCACGAAAAGGCGGGTGGAAATCAACTGCAAAATTGCAAGCTCGCCCTTAGGAAGCTCATTCAGATTGCATTTCTGCAATTCTCTGGTAGGGATAATGGCATGGTGGTCTGTGACCTTTTTGTTATCCACAACCTGCTCCGCATGTACAGATACGTTATCCACACCCGGAGAGGGGAATGTGTGGAAAGCCATATTTACGAGGTCTGGCAGATTGTGTGCCATATCGTCTGTCAGGTATCTGCTGTCGGTACGAGGATAAGTGACCAGCTTCTTTTCATAGAGGTTCTGGGTGTAATCCAAGGTCTGCTGTGCCGTATAGCCCAGCACACGGTTGGCATCTCTCTGTAAACTGGTCAGATCGTAAAGCGAAGGTGGCTTTTCATTTTTCTCCTTGCGTTCCGCCTTTGTGACCGCAGCAATAGAACAATCTTTGCTGACAGCTTCGGCATCCGACTTCTTTTTGAAGCGTTCGCTTGCTGCCGTAAACCCATCCAGTCCAATCTGAACCGTATAGAAGGGTTCCGGTTTGAAAGCGGCAATGGCCGCTTCACGCATGACTGCCATCGCAAGGGTGGGCGTCATGACTCGACCAACATTCAGGGTCTGCCCGTAAAGGGTTGAAAAAAGTCGAGTAGCGTTAATGCCAACAATCCAGTCAGCTCGCTCTCGACACAGGGCTGCTTCATACAAAGCATCATATTCAGTTCCAGACCTGAGATTTTCAAAGCCCTCCCGGATAGCGGAATCTTCCATGGAAGAAATCCAAAGTCTCTCAAAGGGCTTTCTGCACCCGGCTTTATGGTACACCAGTCGGAAGATCAGTTCGCCCTCACGACCGGCATCTGTTGCACACACAAGGCTTGCAACATCTTCTCTGGCCATGAGCTTTTTCAGGATACCGAACTGCTTCTTTGTACCGGAGGACACTTCATACTGCCAGTCCACAGGGAAAATCGGCAGGTCATTGTATGTCCATTTGCTGTACTTTTCATCGTAGGCTTCGGGTTCAGCCAGTTCCACCAGATGACCTATGCACCAACTGACAATGTAGCCGTTGCCCTCGATGTAGCCATCTTCACGGTTCGTAGCACCTAAGACCTTGGCAATACTCTGGGCGACTGAGGGTTTCTCAGCCAATACTAATTTCATTTTCATCTGCTCCTTTCTCAAAAAAATAAGCAGCCTTACACCGAAGTGCATGACTGCTATGTATTGCGCCTATGGTTATTTCATTACTTTGATAAAATGGAACATTTCATCTGGTCCTTCATCTTCAGGAATTTCCTCTGGCATAGGTTCAGTAGGCTTGAAATACTCACACCAGAACTCATCAATATGAAAACCACATTTGTTCACATAGAAGTGAATGTTTCGTTTATCAAAATAAGGGGTACAGGTTTTCCATACTTTGGTTTCTGGATGCAGAGCTTCTACGGCTTGCCATGCACCATAGCCAACACCTTTGCTGTGAGCTTCTGGTTTAACAAACAGAATTTCTAATTCGTTGTGTTGTGTTTCCTGGTCAATACGCAAAATCACTCCACCCACATTCTCTCCATCAAGTACGATACGGTATACTTCTGTATCTACTGCATCAATACTTGCTTCAATAGTTTTTCTGGAAATGATTTCACCGTCAAAGTCCAAGTGGTTATCTCGCTCACCAAATTCAATCAAGGCACCATGCTTAAATGCCCATTGATTATCCAGAATAAATTGCTCACGATCATCCTCTGTCAGAGGAACAAGGGAAACTTTAGTATTCTTCATTTCAAATCCTCCTAAAAATAAAAATAGCTCAGCTATTACCTAATGTAATAACCGAGCGCACTCGACATCTTCTCTGACAGGCGGCCTGCAAGCATGACGCTTACGATCCCCTACACTACGGTGTACTGTCCTCCGATGAAAATATTCGATTTTCTAAAGAATAGCACTTTTATTTTGAGAAGTCAATCTGCAATAGGCACTATGTAAAGGCAATCCGAAGATTGCCCCAGGCATCATGCCTGTTCACCGTTATACGGGTTCGTTATCCTCATCGTCAGCGATGAAGTCCACATCATTGTCCTCGTATTCCTCGCTGTAGCCGTAGTCCTCATCATCGTCTACATAGTCCGCATCAGGGTCAGGCTTCGCAGCTTCTTTTTCCTTTTTCTTTTCCTGCATCTTCTTGAATACGAAGAAGCCACCGCCGCCGATCAGCGCTACCATTACCAGAACAGCAGGCATCATGTTGGTCTTAGGCTTCTCAGGTTCAGGCTCGACCACATCAGGCTCAGGTTCGGTTACATCTGAAGTAGGTTCGGTTACATCCGGTTCCTCAGTCTGGTCGATATACTGTGCTGCTTCTTCCTCGTCCATGAGCTTGAGCAGGTCAGCTTCATCCACCTGATTCAAGAAGTGGACAGTTTCATTGCCTTCATCGTCACGGTCGATGATGATATAAAAGTAGTTGCCGTTCTTTGTGACCGCAGTAATGAACTGCTTGCCATCTTTATCAGGAGAGCCGATGTCATCTACCAGAGTTAGATTGCCGTCGGGAGTAAGGGCAGGTTCACTTGCATCAGTGTCCATGTTCTGCATTAACATACTCATAAACATCATAAGCAGAGTCATATCCATTTCACTGTTCTGTTCAGCTTTCTCAATCAGTTCCAGATAGTCGCTGTGAACATAGCCATGCTTTTCGGGAACGGTGATCTGATACCAGTCACCCTCAACACCAACCACGACAACTTCTTCGCCGGGACGAAGCTGGTCGATGATCTCATAATTCATGCCTGCGCCGGTACGCACATTCAGGCGGGAGCCGTTCGTTACCACCTTGCCGGTTCCCATGCTGTCATCCTCAGATTCTTCGGCATCGTAAGCCCATTCCTCACCGTTGAAAGAAAAAACTACCGTGCCATCCTCATTGACAGTCACGGTGTACGGAACTTCATCTTCGGAAGTCCTCTCCTTGGTCTCCTCAGTTTTCTCAGGAACAGTCTCAACGGTTTCGGCATCGGGAACGGTGGTACTCTCATCAGAGTAGGCAAAAGCCGTAGTCGAGATAGTACCCACGCACATCACAAGTGCCAGCAATGCGGCACAGAGTCTCTTAAATTTCATTCTGCATTTCCTCCTCATTCATGGAATTGATAGTTTCAGGCTTCGGAACCATATCTCCTGCAAACATACGGAGCAGTTCAGAAAGCTGATCCGGGGTAAGGTTCGCAGCGTGAACCAACTCGTGAATCTCAGAGTTTTCTTCTTCACGGTATCTGCGTTCCAGGTCTTTTACTTTGGCATCCCATTCAGCTCGCTTTCGGCGGGCTTTTTCAAGGTCAGCGCCAATTCTGTCTAACTTTGCACCCAATAGAAAATCCTCCTTAGTTTCTGATTCTGCCGAAGCAGTAAAAATGCGACTGCCAGTAACTCGTTTCGATAGAAGCATAGGAAATCGGGTTTCCGCAATGAATCATCATTCCGTTGCCTACATAGATACCAACATGGGATGCACCGGAGGTATCATAAGTGCCTTGGAAGAAAATCAGGTCTCCCGGTTTTGCAGAACTACGAGGAATAATGTCGCAGACGCCCATCAGACCATTTGCAGTCAGTCTGCCGACGCTCCATCCGTTTCCGCAGTGATTGATAACCCAAGAAACGAAACCGGAACAGTCGAAGGAAGTGGACGGGCTACTGCCGCCCCATACATACGGGTATCCCAGATACTTTTCTGCTTCTCGAATCATATTGGCAAATCGTGTGTCCGTCAGAGCTTCGCCCGGAATGTCATAGTCGGTGTATTCGCCGGTGACTGCATAAATGTCGTCCCCGAAGATGTCCGGGCGGTTCCCGCTTGTCTGGAGGAGAATACGGTATCGCTCCATTTCATCCTCTGTCAGACCGGAGCTTCCGATTACACGGTTCAAGCCCTTGTTCACCAGCTTCACATTCAGGATATAATACTCATACTCAACCTCAACTTCGTACTCATATTCCTCCGTCGTGGTCTCGCCGGTTTCCGGGTCTGTGGATGTCGATGTGCCGGTACGAGTCTCTGTACGGGTTCGGATTTCCACTTCTTCTGTCAAAATCAGCTCATACTGCTGATCGAACAGCCACCGCAGAGTGCTTTGCACTTCCTCACGGGTGTAATCCTCAAACTTCACCGTCAGATACGCCGCCAACTCATAGGGATTGTGGTTGATCTCATCAAGGTCATAACGGTATTCATCATAACCGCTGTGAGTGCGCTCAATGTTGTTGATCTGATTTCTCAAGGCAGCTTCCAGAGCCTTGTAGTCATTGTCTGCCCCGATGATGTCCTCGTCCTCGGCAGTAAAGGAAGTCCCCAGAATCACCTGCGTCCCGCCCTGAAACATGGCAGCACAAGAGGAAAACATACTGGAGATAACCATAAAAAGCAGTCCCGCCACCAGAACAAGCAGAATGGCTTTGGAGTGCGTGGTGCAAAACTCCGTGACTCTTTCTGTGATTGTCTTGGCTCCCTGGGCTGCTTTTTCCGCACCCTTGGCAGCTGTTGTCTTTGCCGTACTGTTACCGGCTTTGGCAGCTGCATATTCTTTCTTGATTGCCTGTTTCTGCCGCCAGCGGGAAAACGGGTTGGAACCGGCATCGGGATTGTCCTTCTTGAACTTCTCATACAACGCATCCACATTGGCTTTATCTGACTTTTGCACCAACTTATCAGCCTTATCATGGGCTTTCAGTTTGTGGCTGTAGATGGCGTGATCGACGGTGTAGGCAGTGGATTCCACTGCCTTTGTCGTTTCCTGTGCGGACTGAACACCGACATTATCATCTTCATACTCCGATACCGCCCGATGCACCTTGGATTTGAGTGTCACAGCCGTGCCACGGGTGGCAAGCTGTTTTGCCGAAGATGGGCGATCCACAGCCACGCTGTTGTCTGTCTTGCCGAAACGGAGCTTTGCTTTCCGGGAACCGGCGGCATCCGTTTCCTGACGCAGCTTGGTTGCCTTCTTTTTGGAAGCCAGCTTATCCACCGCTTTTTCTGCTTTGTCAGCCGCTTTATCCGCACGGTCAGCAGCTTTTTTCACCTGAGAATCCGCAAGGTCATCTTCGGTGAAACGGAGTCGTGTCGGTTTCTTCGCCATGCCTTACGCCTCCTTTGTTGCCACCACCTCATTCAGCTTCGTGGTCATAATGCGGTAGAGTTCCGTATCGGTCGGGAACCGGTCAATAAACGGCAGGATCACATTGCCATAGAACAGAAGTCCTTCGCCCTCACCGGAATTGGTCACATAGGACAGCTGGTGGGGAGATATATTCAGACGCTTTGCCAGAATCCCTCTGTCCTCGCTTGCCTGATTCAACATATAGATGAAGTCAGAGTTTTCGAGGATATTGGCAATCTCCGGGGAACGAAGCAGGTCTTTGACATTCTGGGTGATGCCGGTGGGCAGGCCGCCCCATTTACGGAATCGCTTCCAGATTTCTACGGAATAGGTTGCTGTCTGCTCCTCCTTCAAAAGCAGATGGAACTCGTCAATGTAGTATCTGGTGGATTTACCGGCACTTCGGTTGGCTGTCACACGACCCCATACCTGATCCTGAACAATCAGCATACCGATTTTCTTCAGCTGATTGCCAAGCTCCTTGATGTCATAGCAGACCAGGCGGTTATTGATATCCACATTGGTTCGGTTATTGAACAGCTTCAAAGAACCCTTTACATAGATTTCCAGAGCCGTCGCTACATGATGGGCTTCTTTCTCGTCTTGTTTGAGAAGTGCGTTATACAAATCCTCAAGGATGGGCATATTTTCAGGAACCGGATTATCAAAATACCTCTGGTAAATCTGATGCACGCACCGGTCAATAACCGTCTTTTCAATGGGCTGCAAGCCGTCCTTACTTCCCATAATCAACTCGCAGAGGGAGAGGATAAAGTCCGCTTTCAGGGCAACAGGGTTATCGTCCTCAGAGTAGTTGATGTTGATGTCCATGGGATTGATATAGTTGGTACTGGAAGAACTGATCTTGATTACCTGGCCTTCAAACTTGTGAACCAGCGCCGCATATTCTGCTTCCGGGTCGCAGATGATAATGTCATCATCGGTAACAAGGAACGCATTGGTAATCTCACGCTTTGCGGAGAAGGATTTACCGGAACCGGGAGTACCGAGGATAAGCCCGTTTGGGTTTTTCAGTTTCTTCCTGTCCACCATAATCAGATTGTTGGACAAGGCATTCAGACCGTAATACAGGCTTTCGGCACCATTCTGGAACAGTTCCTGTGTGGTGAAAGGCACAAAAATAGCCGTGGAACTGGTAGTCAGACCACGACGAATCTCAATCAAATTCTGTGCCAGCGGCAGGCTGCTCATCAAGCCCTGTTCCTGCTGGAAATCCAGTCGGCGCAGGTTGCAGTTGTGCTTCTGGGCGATACTCTGTGCCTGGAACACATTGTTTTCCAGCTCCTGTTCGGTGCGCCCGGTGTTCATCACAAGGAATGTCAGCATGAACATCCGCTCGTTCTGGCTCTGAAGTTCTTTCAGAAGTGCTTTCGCATCTTTACCGTAGGTGGCAAGGTCAGAAGGAATGATGTCCATATCGTAGCCGGAACGGACAGCCTTTTTCTGTTCCTCGATTTTGGAACGGTCAAGCTCCGTAATGGTTCGCTTGATGGTCTTGATTGCCGCAGTCTGATCTACAGACTGGATGTGCATGGTCACGATCTGACTGGACTCCATATCCAGAAAATCAGCCAGCATTCGGTCGGAAAGGTCAGAGGCAATAATTTGCAGATAGGACATCGAACCGTAGATGCTGCCCATCTGGAAGGTACGGCTGTTCTTAAAGGCAAACGCTGTCGGTGCAATAAAATCCTTTACGGACAGACCGGACTCCACAAGATACTTCCAGTCAAAGAAGAACTTATCATTGTCACCCATGTGGAACATGGAGTGCATCAGACGAAGCCGTTCCTTGCCATTCATCGTGGATGCCATCACACCCAAACGGCGGAAGTTATTGAGCAGGTCATTTTCGATATGGTTCAATCTCGGTTTTGCCTGACGCATGGACTCTGCTTCAATGCCAAAGGTCAGGTACTTGGTCTTGGTCAGACCGTTATTGCCCTGTGACAGCTGCTTTTTCAGAATCTGACTGTACTCGGCACGGGAAGAATTGAAGTTATCCTTTCGGAACGGGATACGGATGCTCTTTTCAAAACTCTCCGCATCGGTACTCATGTTCATAAAGGACAGCTCAAACTGAACAGAGCTGTCGAAGAAATTCAGAAAACTGCACCACTCATCGAAAATGGCGGTTTTATCCTCCTGCTGTGCCAGCTGATAGTTGATGTCCTGAAACTGGATGGTCTTGGTGTAGTAGCTGTCTGTGACCCGGCAGATACCGTCCGGGAACATTCTCTGGAAAGGAATGGACTGCTGGGCGGTCTGGGGAATTCCGTTGTCTTTCTTTGCCCGTTCTACAACAGCCTTAATTTCTCGCTGCTGTTTGCGATTCAGATTTGCAGGCATTTTTATTTCCCTTGCCTGCGTTTTCTTCTTGAAAAACAATTCGCTCAACCTCCTTTTCAAGTTGATACTGACGCACCAAAGCGTCATAATAGTTGTTCGTCTGATAAGGGCGAACCTTGGGACGAATAAATTTTGCCTGAATGAAGTGTCCTGCAATGACTTCCAGCGGCTGACCGTCCTTTTCGTACATAGCCAGAAAGAACAGGGGAAGCATGACAATCATCATGGTCAGTGCCGCAAGGCTTACATTTCCTGTTCCTTTGACCAGAAAGAAAATCGGCACTCCAATGAGTGCCGCAGAGCCGAAACAGATCAGCTGTCGTTTTGTCAGATTAAAGAACACCTTTGTTTTTACCCTCGTCAGGTCACGGGGTACGGGGATATATGCTGCCACTGAAAACCTCCTTCCTTTAGTGGGCAGAGAACACGCCCTTTGCAAGAGAACCGGTCTTAAACAGGGTGAAGCAAAGAAGAACCGTGTATCCCATGACACCCCAGATCGAAGCGATGATGTCCTCGCTGAAAGCGACCGACTGCACCAGCACCGCATAGATGCCGACACAGATCATAATCAGGAACCCCTGGAACCCGATTGCAAAGAGTGACCTCAGATAGTTCTGTCCAACGCTGCTCTGTTCCCTGTTCCCGAAGGTGGCAAAAGGAATCGGGGCAAGGCTGACCATGAGGTAAATCTCAATCATTCGTCCGTAGACAATGACGAAGATCACGATTGCCAATGCCGACATTGTGACCTGGACGATCAGGGATTGCAGGAACAGCCCTAATAGCGGACCGAGATCCATTGCCATCAGCGTATCTTCCATCGTTTCAAGCGCCGCCGCATTTATGGCGGTGTCTCCCGCAATGATACCGGCACTGGCATTGATAACGTGCTGTGCCACATCGAACACAGCCATTGTGATATTGAATGTGTTTGTGATTAACATGACCGCAACGAAGGTCTTGAACACCCACTTGAAAAAAATCCATGTCTCAAAATTCGCCAGATTGTTGTGGTCGATAATCATTTGAATTAGCTCGTAACAGGCGATAAAGGTCAGTATCAAGCCTGCTATCGGGATAATCACTGACTCGGAGATGTTGCGTACCATGGCAAAGACACCCGGCGAGAAATTCGCCGGGGTCATGCCAACGGAGGTTGCTATCTCGCCAACCTGGTTGTTGACGGACTCAAACATCCCCGACAGATTTCCCATAATGGCTGAAACGAGCATTTCTTTCAGCCAGTCTGTGATCTGTTGGAGTATGCTGTCCAAAGGCGATTACCTCCTTTTTTACGGATTAACCAAAGAGACCGGAAAGCAAGGGTACGAGGGTGGTTCCGATGAGGGCAACACCGCCGCCTGCCATGAGCTGCTTCATGCCCTGGGACTTTGCGCCGGGGTTGTCGTTGCCGTAGCCTTCCAGAAGGTTGATGGCTCCCCAGATGCCGAGACCTGCACCGAGGGCGATAACGAGGGTCTGAAGAACGGTTACTGCGCTGTTGAAAAATGCCATATACGTTTCCTCCTTGATAGAAAATAGGGTTGGGAGCTTCTATCCCAACCCGTGATTGATTGGTTCGTAAGTTTCCAGCGGCTGATTAGCCAAAGAGACCGGAGAGCAGAGGTACAAGGGTAGTACCGATGAGAGCGACACCGCCGCCTGCCATGAGCTGCTTCATGCCCTGGGACTTTGCACCGGGGTTGTCGTTGCCGTAGCCTTCAAGCAGGTTGATTGCACCCCAGATGCCGAGACCTGCGCCGAGAGCAATCACGAGGGTCTGAAGAACGGTTACTGCGCTGTTGAAAAATGCCATATACGTTTCCTCCTGATATTTGAAATGGATTTTGAAATGAAAAAAGCCCTCCACAATACCGGAGAACCGGTCGGAGGGCAGAGACAACGAGACTATTCAACTGCAATCATATCTATCACCACCACCTTTCAAGGGAAATAGGGTCAATCATCTTTGCCGGTGCGATTCACCAGACCATCCCTTGCTTTTGCAATCTTCTGGATGCGGCTTGTCAGCTGAGCAATCGTTGTATTGATTTCATGCTGATTGTCCGCATAGAAGTAGCCATCATAATCGCTGCAAATGGGTTCCCCTTTGCTCCGCAGGGAATTGACGATTCTTCTGATTTCTGACCCTTTTACATGAAAAACGGCTTCAAGCGTTTTACTTGAAACCGGATTGTTGGAACCTCTGTAATACTTGGACAGGTATTCACAGAATGTTTCCTCAATATTGAATTGGGGAGTTTTTTCCATTAAGACCCTCCTTTAATCGGCATCGACTACTACAAATTCATCACCTGCCTTTAATTTCAATCTACGACTCAGAAACTGTTCGATGTTGAACTCATTCTTTTTGTCGAAGTCTGATGTGTACTTATAGTTCGGATGCTGTGTCAGATCGTACTTGTCAGACAGAAACGGTCTCACACCACGCAGCTGCAAGATGCACTTACCACCATCCAGAACTGCCAGCTCATCCACAGTAGCAAGGTCTTTTCCCAGCTTCTGATAATTCATGCCGTAGGACGGGCTGTTACCTCTGGTGTTTGATGTGTTGTAGGTGTCGATGGTCTCTTTCCCAAGTGCCTGATTCAGTTCTTTCAACGTGGTCGGTTCAGAACCGCCGAGGAAAATACGGGAATCCATGTTGCCAATGATGGTGTCTGAGTTGTCCTTATAAATGGCTTTCAGCTGAGACTGTGCCTGAAGGACAAGGCAGGCAGAGATTTCACGGCTTCGGATGGTCGCAACCAACTTTTCCAGATTGGGAATCTGACCGATATTTGCCGCTTCATCAATCAGACAGCGCACATGAACCGGCAGTCTGCCGCCGTACACATCATCTGCTTTCTCACAAAGCAGATTGAACAGCTGGGTATAAATCATGGAGATCAGGAAATTAAAAGTCGCATCCGTGTCCGACATAATCAGGAACAGTGCCGTTTTCTTGTCTCCGAGGGTATCTAACTGCAATTCGTCATAGGCTGTAATGTCCCGGACTTCCTGAATATCGAAGGGAGCAAGTCTCGCACCACAGCTAATCAAGATACTCTTAGCTGTCTTGCCGGCAGCCAGCTTGTACTTCTTATATTGGCGAACTGCAAAATGATTTGGCTTTTTCTTTTCCAGAGCTTCAAACATCAGATCAACCGGATTCTGGAACTCCTCATCGTCCTCACGCACCTCCATTGCGTTTAAGAACTCAATCAGAGTGGAGAAGTTCTGTTCCTCTACCGGTGCTTCATAGTGGATATAGCCAATCAGGGCACAGTACAGAAGGGTTTCTGCTTTCGTCCAGAACTCGTCACCGGCTTTCCCGTCGCCTTTGGTATTGGCAATCAATGTCGTCACCAGCTTCAGAATGTCTTTTTCTGAATGGATATAGGCGAACGGATTGTAGTGCATCGACTTCTTAAAGTTGATGGTGTTGAAAATCTTAATGTTATAGCCATGCTTCAACAAAGCATGGCCGCACTCGATGACAATGCTGCCTTTCGGGTCTGTGACAACATAGCTGGAGTGCATCTGGAGCAGATTCGGTTTCAGCCAGAACCTTGTTTTTCCTGAACCTGAACCTCCGATAATCAAAACATTTTTGTTTCTGGCATTGGCAGGATTCTTCGGTCGGTTGGACATCATCAGCCGTTCCGTTCTTGTCAGAATAATGTTGTCCTCAAACTTTGGAGCAGTAAATGGCTCAATGTCTTTGGCTGTACCCCAACGGGCAGAACCATACTCCACATTGTGCCGGTACTTCTTGGCGTTTTTGCTTTTCAGATAAACCGCAAGCCGAAGCCCTGCGCCACAGGCAATTCCCACCAGCAAATCCAGCGGATGAAAGCTGGGGAGTGGATTGCCCAGGGCAACCGGAAGGGCATAAAAAAAGCTGAGGATTTTTGCAGAAGAATCTGCACCCTCAGCCAACCGCCATGCTTCTCCAAAATTCGTTGCAAACAATCCCACCAGAATATACGGGATGTTCAGAATCAGGAGCTTTTTCAAATTGATTTTGCTCATCACAAATCACGCTCCTGTTTCTTTTCCCGAACCTTCCTGGGGATAGCTGCTACCATCTCTTTGAACTTCTTCAGCTGTGCCAGAACGCTCGGTTTCTTATCCTTCGTCAATGACCTTGCCTGATGTTCCTTGCAGATAGCATCCAGGGCATCTGCATCCTTGGAACGGACAAAGACAAGATAACGGGGAGGATCAACGGACTTATCTTTTCTTACGGCAAAGTCCACACCGTATTTCTTGGCGAGCCTTTCAAAATCCCGGATGCCATCCTTATCAATTTCCACATTGGTGGCACCCTGATTCTGTCCCAGCAGCTGTTTCACGGATTGCTTTCCGTGAACCGCCGTATCTCTGGTTCCTTTTCTCGCCTTGACCTTTTCCCGGTGCTGCAAATATTTGCGAATACCGGCAATGATACTTCGAGCAGTCAGCCTTGTCGTGCTGATTGCCAGATTTATCGTCCTGTTTTCAACTTCTTCCTGCATGAATCATCACCTCCTGCAAGCAGTAGAATGAGGGTCATCGTGCCATATCTCTGCGGTCGTAATACAGATTTCCTCTGGCAACATTGGCATGACTGATAATCTTGATGTTCCCGACTTTCTGGTTGTCCAGAGCTTTCTGATACCCGGCTTCACTCAGATACAGACGGTTTCTTTCACCTTTCCAGCCAACAGGAGATTCATTGGTCAGCACATCAAAGATAATCATGTGCTTTGTGGCTTCATCGAATCTTGCCAGGTCCATATAGGTGTGTCCCTGATACTCCTTGGCTCCTGCCTGTATCCTGCGGCGTTCCATCAGCTCTGCAATCGTTGAGCTTCTTTCCATGATGCCTCCTTACAGCGCATCTCGATCAGGGCTGCTCTTGCGTGGGGTGGGGTCAGCCTTGATAGGCGCATCTTCTTTTTTGACCATATCATCGGGCAACGGCAAAGCCATGATACTGCGCCCCATGCGGACGAAGGTTTCAGGCTGATGGAAGTGTTCCTCAAACTGCTTCATCAGCTCCGGGGAAAGGGAAGAAAAATCCTCCTCGCCCAAACCGACAACCAGAAAGTCACCGGCGATGATGTCGTAGATCTCGCCGTCTCCGTCCCGCAGCGCACGATTCAGGTCTTTCCCCATGATTTTTCCCTCATCGTGCATCACCAATGCGACAGGCTCATTAAAAGGGTAAACAGCTTCAATGTCGCCACCGACAGCTTTCTGCAAATCCTCCAAATCGCAGCCGATCTGAACCTGCTGGGGATACATGTGGGGCTTTACCAGAAGAACCGTCATTGTCTCAGCCTGTTCCTGCTGAATTTCACGTTCCTCCGTAGTGCCAAACTCGACGCCGGTAAAGTTCTCGGAGTCCAGAATGTACTCGGAATTGTAGTAGGCTGATCTGACCTGTTCTTCTGCATCAGCACGGGACTTGGCTTCCACCGTTACCGTCTTTTCCAGTGTCTCGGTGATCTTTACATCGTATTCCTTCAAACTTCGATACCTCCATTTCCTCAGATATAAGAAAAGCGACCATCCATGAACCTGTTACAGTTCATAAATAGTCGCTTCATGTTCCCACTGGGGGACACACATAGATTCCAGTTCCTCGATCAGTTCCTCCGGGGAAAAGAACAAATCCTCCGCACTTTTCAAAATCTTTTTGAAAGCCCGGTACTCCGTCACATAGCCGGTATCATCAGACCCGATCAGCATTGACACACAGCGGACAATGGCAAAATTCATATCTTCCATAAGCCACAGTTCGGTTTCATAGGTGGTTTTGATTTCATCTAAAACCGCCTGTTCCACATCGGAAATAATGAGGCAGGCACGCTGGTCAAACAGTTCCATGCCACGGTAATTGAAGCATTTCTCATAGCCACCGGCTACGGAATACTGATATACCGTCTGTGCCGCACCTCTCAATGCGGTGCAAACCTCCGGCAGACACAAACCACCGGCATAGCCGATCTCATCTTCATCATACCCCTCATAATCTTCGGGAGAAAACAGCTCAAACAGCCAGTCGATTGCTTTGCTCATTTCTCTTTCGTTAAACATCGGGATTCACCTTACCTTTCCATAGATTTCTCTCGTTTCTTCTGCCACTGTTCCAGCAGCTGAATGATTTTATCCTCCATCTGCTTGCTGGTATAGGACTTCGGAAAGTATTTCCGCAAGGAGTCCGTTTTGAATGTCACCCTGTCCAGCTCGCCCTTTTTGACCTCATTCATAATCTCGCACATAGCGTCCAGCGTACACTCGCCCTCCTGTGCGAGTTTTTTGATTCTCTGTGCCTGTGAAAGTGAAGGCGCAGCCTGGGCATAATCCATAGCAGAAAGAAAATCCTGCTGTTCTTCTCTTGCGAGATAGGAAAGCTCCACGGCGGGATTGAATTTAATCTGACCGTTATCCACCATATCCAGAAGTTCGGGGATAAGCTCGGTTAAACGAATATAGCGTTGCACTTGTACACGACTATCGCCGCTCTGTTCAGCAACTTGATTTACTGCCCACGACTTCTGCCCAAGTTGGGCAGAAGTTAAATCACTTCTTGCACCTTGATGTTTCAGGGCATCTAACTTCATTTTATAAGCATAGGCTCTTTCACTCGGCAGAATGGTTTCTCTCTGCAAATTCGCATCGACCATCAAAATAATGGCGGCATCATCATCCAAATCACGGACGATAACAGGCATAGTTTCTTTCCCGGCAAGCTCTGATGCACGGTGCCGCCTGTGACCGGAGATGATCTCATAACCGCCGTCCGGGTCGGGACGGACAATCGCCGGGGTGAGAACACCGAAGTCACGGACGCTTTCAACCGTTTTCATCATATCTTCATCGTCTACCACCCGGAAGGGATGTCCCTCAAAGGGGTGCAATTCAGAAAGCGGAATTTCCTGCACCCGCTCCTGCTGGGCTTCGGCTCGTGACTGGTCGGTAGAGAAAATATCATCGTACCCCTTCAAGCTGATGTTTGCGCCTTTTTTCTGCATTTTTTAACACCTCCTTTGTCAGAACCCGGTAGGCATCAGCGACTTTGCCTTTGGGATCGTGCTTAAAGATACTGGCTCCTTCGGCACTGATTTCCTCTGCACGAACAGAACGGGGAATGTCTGTCTTGTAGACTTTCAGCTTTCCTCCATAACTTTCCCGGATCAGATTGCTGATGTCCTTGGAATAATTGGTTCTGCTGTCCACCATCGTCAGAAGAATACCCTCGATTTTCAATTTTGGGTTAATCTGCCGCCTGACCTTATTGATGGTTTCCAGCAACTGTTCCAAACCCTTTGCCGGAAGATATGCCGCCTGAACCGGTATCAGCACATTATCCGCAGCTGCCAACGCATTGACTGTCAGCATACCCAAAGAAGGCATACAGTCCAGAAGAATGTAGTCATAATTCTGCTTGACCGTATCCAGGTACTGACGGAGAATGGTCTCCCGGCTCATGGCATTGACCAGGGAAACCTCTAAGCCTGACAGTTCAATATTGGCGGGCATCAAGTCCACACCTTCCGGGTGATGAAGAATGCCTTCGCCGGGGGCAATCGGCTTTTCCATCATAATCTTTCCCATCATGTCGGAAAGGGTGGGAGATAAGGTATCCGGGAACGGATTTCCCAGGCTGACTGTTAAAGAAGCCTGTGGGTCTGTGTCTACCAACAGAACTTTTTTGCCCTCCATTGCCAGTCCCACACCCAGATTTTCCGTGGTTGTGGTCTTACCCGTGCCGCCTTTCTGGTTGACTACGGCGATAACTGTCGCTTTTTTCGCCAAAATTCATCACCTCGCATTCTTTCATGTGTGCGCTTCATGTTTACCACCTCCCTCCAAGTTTCCCCGAAGCCATATCATGCCTGACCTTTGCGTCATAGTGGGCGCTTATGGTGTAGGGGGCATTGTATATCGAAGCAAGTAAATACTGCTTGATATTGCGAACATCGGTTGTGTTCTCTTTGAAAGAACTCATTACAAATCTGATGTGTTCAGAATCCAGCTTCATAAAACTGCTTTTTACAATTTCAATCGGCTTATCATCACTGGCAATTCGTATTTGCTTGCGGTTACTGCACATGATCTCAACAATCAGATGCAGTATCAGATCGAGTATCTCATGGTCATACGGATAATCCTGTTTCAGATAGTCCATAGAAAGCTGTTCGTAAAAATACTGATAATATCGGGTAAATTCGTCAGTCTCATCGACTTCCTTTCCACAAAAACCGGAAGGAAAGAAAGGATCAGTATCACTCAAATCAAAATAATTAGTATCAGTATTATTACCTTGTGCTTTTGACAGTTCTTGAATTGTGTTTTTGACAACTCCAGAATTGTCCTTTTGACAATTCAAGAATTGTCTTTCCACAGAACCGGAAATGAAGTTCTTTACATAGATCAGGTTCGGTTTCCCAAGTCCCTGTCGCTTGCGTTCTATCAGACCGCATTTCTTTTCCAGCTCATCCAGCAGCTTCACCGCTTTCTTTTCAGCACAGCCTAACGCACCTTTGATTTCTTCTATGGTGAATATGATATAGACACGGCCTTCCTCGTCCAGCCAACCGTTCCGGGCTGAGAGGTTCATGCGGTCAAGCAGAATACCGTAAAGCAGCTTGGCATCGGTTGATACATTCCAGAAGCAATCCTCGGTGAATAGCACCTTCGGAACACGGTAGAATGTGAACATCTCCGCTTGCTGCCCATAGAAATAATCATACGTCACTCATCCTCACCACCTCTTTCTGCGGGAAATACTCTTTTTTCAGAGGGGTTCTGCGGAAAGTCGTATCCTTCAGTTTGTACGGACATCTGACAAAATAGCAGAAGCGGTACTTCCATCGGGGTTGATAATACTCGCAGTCTTTGCAGCATTTCGGCTTGTCACGGCGATTGCGTTCATACTCATACATATCAACGCACCCCCACTTCCTTCATAATCTTCCTGGTACACCAGCCGATGCAGGGATGATCCCGCCCATAAGGACAACCTTCACATTCCGACTTCGGCTTTGGAGATACGGAGATTAAGTAGTAACAATTTTCTTCGCCCAGACAGCAGCCCGTTTTATTGTTTTTCCAGAAATGGCAGTAGCGGCAGTCGTTTGGCTTGTCTGGGGAATAGACGATCTTACTCAAAAATCAAACCTCCAATCTTTTAGATTTACCCATGAATTTTGGGCATAAAAAAAGAGCGTCTATCCATCCCCGATACAGGGGCAAATAGACGCTCTATGTACATGGTAATATTCAATTTTATTTCTTATAACGGCTTAGCACTCGGAACATCCGCCTTTTGAATTAGCAAGGTTTTTAGCACGTTTTTTCGCCTAATTAGCTGGAAGCGCATTTTCATTAGCAAAAACGTCCCTTTTTCTGCTAATGATTAGCAGAAATTTTTGTCTTATCACAGCAGTTCGATTTTTTATAGCTTGTCAAAAATCAGAATTTGAAGTGAAATTCGGAACCATAATTCAGTTTCCGTAATCACAACGGGATTTGATAAAAAAAGCCGAAAACCCTTGAAAACAAAGGCTTTCGGCGTTGTTAGCTGGCGTCCCAAAGAGGACTTGAACCTCCGACCCCACGCTTAGGAGGCGTGTGCTCTATCCAACTGAGCTATTGGGACGTATTTAATTTTTTTGTCAGCCTCCGTAATTATCGGACTCAGCTCCCAACTAAGGTTTTTCCAAGGTGAGCGTTGTAACGTAACCTTAGGAGGCGGACGCTCTATCCTGCTGAGCTACAGAAACATCCCCTGTGCTGCGGCCATAACCGCGCACAGGCTGTATATTATTATATTAACAATTATGCGTTTCGTCAAGTTTTACTTGAAGAATCTTTCACCAAATCCTTCAAAATCCCGCCGTCTAATCCGCCGCCTCATCAAAAACCACATTGCCCTGCATCCAGATCTGCCCCTTAAACCGTCTTCCAACCGCCGGCTCTCCGGTCAAATCCTGCTTGGCGATCCCCACATGGAATACAATGTCGCTGCATTCCAGTTTCAAATCATAAACCTCTTCTCCAGTGATCTGGTTCTTCTTTTCTACAATTTCTGTAATCTCACCGATCACTGAGTACTGGTCACATTCCACTCCGCAAGGCATAAAACAGGAATCAATGATCGAATACAAATCTTCCTTCATCACCCGTCTGGAGATCTGGGAATACATGTCGATATCTTCGATGGTCAGAGTCTCCATGGCATCCTCATCGCCATTCTTTGCCGCTTCCAAAAGCGTGTTACGCTCTTTCGCCGTAACCTTCGCGTTTTCCCGCTGCTTCTCCGTCTTCTGAATCGGCAGAAGAATCTTGCCGCTGACCGCCAGTCCGGTTAGATTGGCACGCTTAGTCTCCAGGGAACGCTGGTCCATGATTCTCTCCCTGCACTCGAATGAATTATCGATATAAAATATCAGGGAAATACCGACCTTATACTCATCAAGCAGTCCCGCATACGTCTCACGCTCTGTATGGCGCTGAATGGAACAGGACACATCTGATGTCATATCCTCGCTTCTTAAGTAAGGATAATAGTAGTTCCTGCGAAATACACCGTCCCGGTCCATCTGACCGAATACGGCGATACCCATTCCTGGCGCAACCTCTTTTCTGATCTCACAGAGGTTCGTCTCCTCATCCAGCTGAATCCGCTTCATTCCGGATACATCTTCTGTCATCTGATCTAACAATTTATCGATATCCCGGTCCTTCTGGTAGAGGCTGAATCCAATAGACCTTAAGAATTTATGCATAATGTCGTCACCTGCCTTTACTTATCTGAATTTTACTGCTTTCCTGTTCTTCTGTCTCTATTTTCTCATATTTCAGGAAAGAAAACAATGAGGCGAAGAAAACTCCGCCTCAAGTCTTATCGCTTATTATATACTATAATATGAGATAATGCCAGTAAAATTTTATAAAATTATTATGATTTTATCCCCATTTGCTGCTGTTCATACTCTGCCCGGGGCTCCCATTATAACCGGGTATCAAACAGGCCGCAGAAACTGTCTATGGGATCCGTCCCCGGAAATGCCTCCGGTCCTTTCATCAGCGCGTCCACGAGTGCACCCAGTGTATCATTGCGGGCATCATACGTATTGATGTAAGTCCTTGCCTGAGGAATGTCTGCCAGCATGGTTGGCTGACCGCAGCCTACCACTACGACCGGCAGTTCAAACACATACCATGGAATCTCCCCACCGCCTTTTGACATGCCAAACACCGGCCTGCCGCTTGGAACATCACAGAGGGTGATAACCAGGTCCATATCCTTTATAAAGTCCTTTACTGCATTCTTTCCCGCAAAATATAAATCCAGACTCGGTTTTTCTCCCTGTTCCATCTGCTTTTTCATCTTGTCCATGGGACTTTCATAGATAAATGCGTCAAATCCTCTGTCACACAGCTTCTGTTTCAGAAGTTCAGCCGGATTTTCTTTCGATCCGCCCATCAGCTTCATCAATTCCCCCATAGCACCTCCGCTGCCCTTTACATGAACAATCATAATTCTCTGATAGCGTTCAGGCGTAATCGGCAGTACCTCCCTGTCTTTATATTTTACCAATGTCAGACAGTCCCGGCTGATGGATTTTGCAGTTTCCTTATATTCCTCTTTTCCCAGTACTTTTTCGAGAAATTCCGGTGTCGGCACCAATTCCTCCGGTTTCCTTTTATTCAGTCCGAGATGCGCTTTCAGACCGAGTATCCGGGTGAGTGCTTCCGTCATCCGTTCTTCCCTGATTGTGCCATTTCTGTAAGCTTCCAGCATCACTGAAAAATCTTCATCCGGATCGTTAAAGAACAGGAACATATCACATCCGGCATTGATGGCTCTGGGAAGCATCTCGCTCCTCTTCATCCGGTTCGTCATGGCAACCATGTGGGAAGCATCCGTAACTACCACTCCGTTAAATCCCATCCGGTCACGAAGAAGTCCTGTCATAATTTCCGGACTTAAGGTGGCCGGCATCATATCTTCGTCCTTTAAATCCGGATTGATCAGCTTTGCATACTCAGGAAGCATGATATGGCCTCCCATAACTGCTTCCAGACCGTTGTCAAACATGGTTTTGTACACCATTCCATAGGTGGCATCCCATGTTGCGGGATCAAACGTATTGACATTGTTGGCTATATGGGCATCTCTGAAGTCCAGACCGTTGCCGGGAAAATGCTTAGCCGTACAGGCAAATCCCGGCGTCGAATGGGCGCCCTCCATATAAGCGGCGCTCATCTTTGCCACAAGCTCAGGATCGCTGCCGAAGCTGCGGGTGATGATCTCCGTATTCTCCCAGTTATAAGGAATATCGCAGATCGGCGCAAACGCCATATTGCAGCCGATCGCGGCCGCCTCTTCGCTGGACATCTTCCCGAGAGCACGGGCATAATCCTCATTGCCTGTCGCCCCGATTTTAATTTCAGAGGCAATTGGAGTTCCGTCAGCACAGGCCCCGTCTCCGCCCCCTTCCGTATTGCAGGCAATCAATACCGGAATTCTGGCATATTTCTGTAAAATTCTGTTCTGCTCCTGTATATCCTTTCCCGGCGCCGAATTATACCGGCATCCTCCCAGGTGATAGGTTTCCATTAACCCTTTTAAATACGCCTCATCACGGGACTGAGTCAGCTGAAAGAAAAGCTGTCCCACCTTCTCTTCCTCCGTCATGCCGGCAATAGTATCTTGAACCCACTTACAGTCTTCATCAGAAAGATAGTATGGATTCTTTTTTAAATCTGTCATAAGCAGTCTCCTGTCAATATATTTGTACGATTTTTGGTTACTCTTCTGTAAAATCAACTCTGCAAGTTGCGGACAAACTCCTCTGTTTTATTCTTCTGGTAGGTTCCTTCATAGGTACCCTCGATCAGCCTCGGAACTGCCTGTTCTTTAAACTCTTTCCAGGATTCCGTTTCGCGGCGGACCAGGATGGGATAATATAACACGCCATTTTCCAGCGCTGCTTTCTGGTCTCCCGGTGCATCGCCCGTCATCAGCACGTTATCCCTGTCATAGCCCTTTAAAAGAAGCTGACCAATGCAGTATGCCTTACTTCCTGCCTCCTGTGCCAGTACCAGATCAACATGCTCCAGCAGGCCATGGACCTCCCACTCCTCCAGTACCGCCTCCATATTTGCAGAGGAAACAATTGCGATATCCGCAAACCGGTGCGCGAAGTCCAGGCCCTCCCTGACTCCCTGAAACGGCTGTTTCTCCTGCTCCTCCAGCAGCCCGATCTTTAAATTCACGGCGGCTGACCAGTGAAGAGCCTTTTTCAAAACAGCACTATGATTTTTTTCTATCTCCGCTTCCAGGGCTGCCTGGGAAAGTTCCGGAGAATGTTCCACCCATTGCGCCAGTTGCTCAAGCCCTTCTATGGGCGTATAGCACTGATGGATTTCCTGAAGTGCTTTTAAAAGTCCGCAGAAACGGTTGATTCCCCTGGTCATCGAATAGAGATTGATGTCATTCCATCTGTCAAGAATTGTTTTTTCCCAGTTCTGGAGCCCCCATTCTTCCACAAGACAGGGACCGAAGCACCTGATATGCTTGATATTCATGGTATCCATGGCACAGCCGTCAGAATCCACGCAGATAAGATAATCCCTGTTCTTTTTAAAACCGTCGAATATAGACTCCATATGTGCCTCCTTTTATGCGTTTTTACTTCGGCGCAGCGCCAATTCCGCCGTATTTTCCTCTACTTTCTTTTTGTTAAGAGGGTAGATGAAAATCAATACGAGGGCAACTGCAATCAAACCTATAATAGGTACGATGCAGGACATGCGGAAGATTCCAGCCGTAACCTCCGCATCGAAAGCCGTAGCCTGCGTATATCCAACCAGGCTCAAAAGACCGCCCGTCAAGCCGGAGGCAAAAGCCTGGCCGAGCTTACGTGCAAAGGAATAGAGTGAGTAAATCGTTCCATCTTCACGAACTCCTTTTTTGACCTCTGCATCATCAATGACGTCTGTAATCATTGCCCATATCACGGTGTTAAAGAATCCCAAACCAACCATTGCCAGCGTATAGAAAGCTACATAAACATACGGATTCTGCGGCTTTACAATAAGACAGACGACGAAGGAAGCCGCGCCGGCAAGGCAGGATACGATCGATAACTCTTTTTTGCCGAATTTTTGTGCCAGTTTTACAGCAAACGGTGCACAGATAATCAGCACTCCCAGACTGCCTGCCATGCTGGATGCTGACTGAGCGCCTGCAGAACCGTAATAATTAGGAAATACGTAAGATGACATCCCCTGCATCCCCAGCTGTGCCAGAAGCAAAAGAATCGCCGCTGCAATGATTCCCATCAGCGCACGGTTTGAAAATAAACTTTTTAACAGTTTTCCGATATCCAGTTTTTCACTGTTGGCTTCCACCGGTACGCGCTCTGTAACAAGTTTAAAACAAAGCAGATAGCAAATAATTGCGAAGACTGCAAAGACACCTGCAATCATTGTCATTTTGGAACCGGATAATATGGTCTTTCCGTCTACCACCTCATATGCAAGCAGAGGCGTTCCCACTCCGATTACAAGGGAGGCAAGTGTCGCTCCAATTGTACGCCATACGGACAGCTGCGCCCTGTCTTTCGGCTCTGCAGAAATCGCAGATGCCATGGAACCATAAGGTATGTTGATGGATGTATAGAAGATGGAACCCCATAAAAGATAGGTGACAACCATCCATACAATCTTAAATCCATACGACATTCCTGAAAGTCCGGACTGATAGATTAAAAATGAGGCAATAGCCACCGGACCGCACATCCGTTTAATCCAGGGCTTGAATTTACCGTCTTTCGTCGGTTTGGACCGGTCTACAATCTGTCCCATCGTCACATCAGTAACTGCATCAACAAAGCGTGCCGCCATCATCAGCGTTCCCACAACGCCTGCTGCTATTCCCATGACATCGGTATAAAACTTTAACATGAACATGGAAGACAGTATAAAGGTAAAGTCATTACCAAAATCACCAAATGCATAGCCGATTTTATCGCTCATTCCAAATGGTCTGACTGTTTTTTCCTTACTCATAAGATACCTCCTTAATATTGGTCTTTTCTCTTCGTTTCTTATAGTAACTTAACATTAGAACAGCCCGAACCGTGAGTACAATTTTATCTTTTTTTCGCATATTTTTTAGATACACTTGAAATAAACGTAAAATTATACGATAATATAGTAAAATCATCTGAATAAAAAAGGAGGACGATATCATGCATTATGACAGTGTCCTTATGTATGTCAGGAAAGTTTTGGAGAACAGGGGCATCCCTTCCTTCCTGTTCCGGGAACCTTTTGAAGATATAGAATCTCTCGATATGGGACTGAGAGAAAGCTTAATGGAGGATTTTGACAAAAACAAATCATTTAAAAAGCTTACAGAATGCTGCAAGAAACATACTCTTTATTATTTTACAGACAATTACTACTGCACTTATGTCTGTATGTGGCTTCCCGCTTCAGATACTGCGGAGTTTTTTATTACAGGGCCATTCACATATGTTGAAATTAACAAAATGAATTATTATAAGCTACTGTCAAATTTGGAGGTACCGGCTGCGCTTCTGCCGATTCTGAAAACATATTATTATAATATTGCATTCGTCAGTTCAGAATCTCAGTTTAATAATCTTATGGAAACACTGGCTGAGATAATCTGGCAGGGTGCGGACCAATATACGGTTGCGGAAATTAAGGGGAATATATGGAACGCCCCCGATGATAACCACTACCTCACTTCACTTCCTGAAACGATTTATTTGTCACCGGTTAATACCATCTCCCTGGAAAAACGTTATGAAGCTGAAAATCAATTGATGCAGGCAGTCAGCCAGGGTAATCAGGAGCTGCTTAATCAGGCGCTGGCTTCCTTTGAAAACCGAAGACTGATCCCCCGTCTTGCCGATTCTCTGAGGGATTACAAGAATTATATGGTTATTTACAATACTATTTTACGTAAAGCGGCCGAACAGGGATATGTACACCCGGTTTATCTCGATAAGATTTCATCCAAATACGCTAAAAAGATAGAAAATCTGACCACACCGCAGGATACGTCTCTGATGAAGGAAATGGCGCGTAAATACTGCCTTCTTGTCCGGAATTATTCCGTGCGAGGATACTCTCCCGTGATCCAGAAAGTAATTAACCAGATCAATTTAAACTTAACCAGTGATTTAGGACTGAAAAATCTTTCAGAAATGTTCCATATCAGTGCAAATTATTTATCTTCTTTATTTAAAAAAGAAATGGGAATTACCCTGACCGACTATGTAAACAAAAGAAGGGTAGAACAGGCTGTTTTTTATTTGAACACCACAGATATGCAGATACAGACGATCGCGTCTTACTGCGGCATTCAGGACATTAACTATTTTACGAGGATCTTTAAAAAATTCATCGGGATGACACCGTCAAAATTCAGGGAGCAGATTTCCAGACATCACTAATTCTTTACTGACAGATGGATATCTGTTTGTTTATACCGCCTGTAAAAAATGAAAGGAACGTTAATAAAAAATGGACAGAGATAAGCCTTTCATTATCCCTGTCCATAAGGAACACTTGTCAATGCCCCTGTTATTCTATTATTATTCCTTGCAGGCAATGATAAGATAATCATGATTGTAGCGCAATTGCCTAAATGAAGTCACATGATTTTTCAGATAGAATATGGGATTCAAAGCCCAGCGCGTCTCCAGATCAACTGCATACACTTGATATCCTGTCAAATCAATATTAAGATTCACCGGCCAGGAAAATGGCAGATATATAACCAGTTTGCTTTGATCATCATTAGCCGCGCATCCTATCTCTCCGCACGGGTTATCCTGTATCATACCGGCAGCCGGTTTTAAATCATAAAGCCCTATCGTATCAGCCATCATCTTTGCAAATCCCATATCATACGCACCCGGCAAACGCAGATCATCCCGCCAGTCATTTACAAGTCCGATATCTGCTCTTTCGCTGCAGAAGTTCTGATTCTGCCTCCATAACCATACTCCACCGGCACCGTAGGTAAAACCGGCATTAGCCCCGTTAAGAACTCCCTGCCAAAAAGCTTTTCGTATCTGACGCTCATCAAATCGTCCCTGCGGGCTGTCAAAATATACATTGGCCTCATAACTGGTTTCACTGTTATATACAGGACGTGTTATGGGGTATAATCGAAGATCCTGTGCCAATGTGCGGTTAAGTTCTGGATCAGAATACGTATGACCCGGCTGATACATATAAAAATCCAGTTCCTCTGCCTCCTGCAGACACTGAGGCAATTCGACTTTTGGTGCAATATGAAGAGTCGTAAGGCAATCCGGTGCTAGCCTTTTTGTAATCTGCAAAGCTCTGTGATAGAATGCCACTGTCTCCGGATTTGCTTTTCTTTGATCTTCCACAGTATTATATTTTACATCATCTTCTGCAAGATTTACATCACCACTCACCAGGAATACCGGGTTGTAGCCCCGCAGTCTTGGAACTGCATACTGTAAAAAGCGCTCCATTTCCAATATAGTCATTGGCTGATAATATGGTTTATCTTCCACATTTGTGCGTCCTGCATCCCTGATTCCCTGCCAGGTGCCCGGCACAAAATTTCCCCATAGCAGAACAATCATGGGCAGCATACTTCTATTTTTCATTTCGTCAAGATATTGGCATACATGATCAAAGTACTCAGCTTTTATATTGGAATAGTCATAACTTCCCTCCTGTGTAACAGTAAATGGATGAAGCCACTGCCGGGGCATGCAGGAGTGGCGCTGTGGAAGCAGATTCATCTGTATTGCATTAAAATTCTGTTCGTTACGAAAATCAAGATACTCCTGCCATTCTTCAATATCCGGATGAGTAAATGCACTCCAACAGGTGTCTGCCATAAGAAAATATGGTTTACCTTCATTTATAAAATAATGGCTATCCGGTGATATTGTAAGTTTCATATTCTTCCTATCCTTTCGCTATCATTTATTAACGATCCCATTGTACCGCTCTAATTTTCTCCCCAGTTATTTTCGTCGCTCCATCCTTCTTTTTTTACATAATTCTCTTTGGCCTTGACCAGATCCTCCTGCAAAATCTTCGTGTACTCGTCCAATTCTAATTTATCCTGCAGATATAACTGTCCATACATAACCGAATCGTCAAAAAATTGTTTATCAAAATAGGTTTCATACAATTTTAACGGCGATACATCATTTTTAAACTGCAGCGCCTGCAGCAATGGATTCTCATTGCTTATTTGTACATTCTTTACCGGAGTAACTCCCCATAATTCATTTACATAAAGACTGGAATCTTCCAGGCCAGTCTTAAATTTTAGAAAATCTACAGCAGCCAGCAGCTGATCCCCCTTTGTAGTCGTTGGAATACAAATATTACCCTGAGGAGCTCCTCCTATTTCATATGCAATCCCTGAAGACTGTGGATGGCTCTCAGTTGTCAGTGTTGGAAACTCCGTAATACCAATTTCAAAGCTTAAATCAGGATTGCTGGACATAATCTTTGCATTACTGCCGACCGAAAAAGTCATTGCAACTTCTCCCCTCATAAACTGCTCCAATGCCTCATTATTATCCATAGCTGTAAAACCAGGATACCAGTACTGAGACAATTCCTTAATCATAGGATAAATATCCTTCCACGGTTCCTTCGTAACATCAATAACACCATTATCTACTCCACGCGCAATCTCATTGACCTCTATAAGGCCAGTCTTGTTAATATCCAGCTCTTCAATAAACTGAGTAGCAAGTGGGTCCATCATCATCCTCTCAAACCAATGATACCCACCTCCTTCTGAGACCTTCATACCTACAACCATAGGCGTAATCCCTGCCCCCTGTAATGTTTCACAGGTTTTTAGCAGTTCAGCAAAGGTTGACGGCATCTTGTCAACACCTGCTTTCTCCATCAGGTTTTTATTGTAAAATAATTTGCATAGAACACCATTCGTAGGCACACTGGCATATCTGCCATTGGTGGGATCCATTACCTGGGCCATTACTGATTCCTGTAATGTATCCATCCAGTTCTGATTCTCATTGTAAGGATTGGTCTCATTCATTAGGTAATCAGTCAAATCAATTACAGAGCCATCGCGTAAATACTGCTGTCCCCACGCATGACGAACCAGAAACAGATCCGGAGCCGTTCCGCCCATTAACTGTGTCTGCAGCCACGTCTGATACTGATCGTTATCAATGTATTCATATTCCACCGTAATATTAGGCTGATATTTTTTATACAAATCCAGTGACTTTTTTAAATACTCCTGCCCCTCCGTGTTATTGTACTCCCACGTAGCCCATTTAAGAGTAACCGGCTTATCGGGATGCCAGTTTCCATCAGAAGACTTTTCACTTGTAGTATCCGAAGATACCTCTGTGGCTGTGTTCGCTGTCTCTGAACTGCTTCTGTTCTCTTTTCCGCAGCCGCTTAAAGCTGTGAGCGTAAAGGCAGCCAGTGTAAAAGTCAAAAGTTTCTTTCCCATCTTCATCATATAAATATCCTCCTCTTATTAAAATAATTTTATTTAAGCTTTTACCGCTCCCGCTGTAAGCCCCTCTACAAATGGTTTTGTCGCAACAGTAAAAATAAGAAGCAGAGGTACTGATGCAATCACATAAGCAGCAAAGTTAACACCTGGCATTTGATAAGTGCTGGCAACCACCTTGGACACCTGTAAAATTACAGGCCGTACTTTCTCTGCATTGGCTGAAACCAAAGGCCAGATATAGTTGTTCCAGCTGGAAATTAAAGTCGTAATACATACAGTAGCCAATATTGGCTTACTAAGAGGCAGCGCAATATAATAAAAAATTTTAAAGTCACTGGCCCCTTCAATCGTTGCCATTTCAAACAAACTCTTAGGCAGAGATTCCATATGTGTCGTAATCAGAAATGTAGATAAAATCGCAAATGCTGAAGATGGCGGCAGAATCTGTACCGCATAGGTGTTCAACAGATGCATTTTCTGTGAAATGATAAATTGTGGTATAAGTATAAGAAAATACGGCACCATCATCATCATCATCATTGTCATAAACAATAGATTCTTCCCTTTAAACTGGAATCTCGCAAAAGCATAACCGGCCAGTGTAGAAATAATCAATGTAAGCAGTACATTGCCAGCTGTTATAATCAGTGAATTTAAAATACTCCTGTAAATTTGTCCAAATGCAATTTTATAATGTTCAAAATGTAATGGCAGACTGAAAAAGTACAAATTCTGGTAAATCTGAATATTTGTTTTCAGGGAAGATATGACCATCACAAACAGTGGATAAATCGTAAGAAAAAGTATAAACAGTAAAGTACCGTGTACAGCCAAACCAATCATACGTTTTTTTTGCATGTCATGCCTCCCCCTATTGGTTCTCAGCGCCTTTGATATATTTCATATTAAAGGCGGTAATACCTAATGTAATCAGGAACAAAACAGTACCCATAGCACATGCATATCCCATGTTATAATATGAGAACGTCTCATTGTACATATGCAATGCGGGTACTATGGTGGAATCACCCGGTCCTCCATTCGTCATAATAAGTACATGCTCAAATGTCTGGAAAGTAGAAATAATAGTTGTAATAATCAGATAACGAAACTGCCCTGTCAAAAGCGGTATATCAATGTAAAAGATACGGCTGACAGGGCCAATACCATCAATCTTTGTCGCCTCATAGATGCTGGTATCAATCCCCTGCAGTCCTGCAAGAAAAATCAGGAATTGAATTCCCGCTACCCATGGAAATTGATAAAAAACCAGAGCCCCCAGAGCTGTCGCCTGCTCTCCCAACCATGAATGCATGAAATTTTCAAGCCCCAATGCAGAAAGAAAGCCGTTAAGAAGACCATTATAATCGTAAATCCATCTCCACAGTAATATCATCACCACACCAGGTACTACCATTGGTATAACAAACAAATATTTATACAAATTACTGGAAAATTCTCGTTTTACACTCATTACCAGTTCAGCCACGAGAAGAGGCAATGTAACCACTTTAATGACAGAGGTCACCAATAGAATCAAAAGATTCAGCAGTGATTTTCCAAACGTTGCATCTGATAGCAAACTGATATAATTTTGTATTCCAATAAATACCGATATACGTCCACCATCCCATTCAAAAAAAGAACGGAAAACAGCATAAACAGAAGAGTACAACTTAAAAACACCAAGCAGGACAAACAATGGTAAAAGATACAAATATGGTTGTACCTTGCGTAGAATACTTCCTGGCATTGTCTTTCTCTCCAATGACTTTTTTGTATCCATCTACATCACCCCATAATTCCTTTATTCTGATTTTTCCTCAATCAATTCATTCACATAAGTTGTCAACTCCCCAGGTACTGCATACTGCAGAAAACATCTTCGAAACCATTCTCCTTCCAATGCCGTTTTAACCAGCTCTGAATCCAATGCTTTTAAAATGTCAACCGGTTCATTGCACAACGTACGTTTTACATTATTAAAAAACAGTTCATTTTTTCTTTGTATATCACGCATCTCAACGGGATAGCCGCCCCCTCCTTCACATGAAAACAGTTTATCAAAAATATCTTCCAATTTTAGTTCCGCAGCCCATCCAAAATCCTTGGCAAACGGCAGCGCAACCGCGTTTCCGTTATTAATCTGTGTAAACAGGTATGCGTCCGATGCATCCGTTATGTAACCGCAGTTCACTCCCGGATAACTGTTAAGTGACATACAGGCTCCCTGACCGGAACCACAGCCGGTAATTACAAAATCAACTGCACCTGTATTGAGAAGGACAAATGCCTGAATCCCCAGATGAATATAATTAAGCACTGGCCGGTCATTATCGGTTCTCATACCTGTATTAAACCATTCCACATGATATTTAGCAGCGCTTTTTTCCAGAGCCCGTACAATCAATGCATTTTTTCCAGCCTGGCTGAATTCATTCATCAATGCTGCCCTCATAATTTAATTCCTCCTATCATTGTCTTTATTATTAGAAAAAATCCATTACGGCCTTACGAATTGATTTACAGTCTAAACCAAACAGTTCTCTGTTATAACTGATTGGATTCCCCTGCGGATAACAATCCGGTATACCAATACACTGAAGTTTTATGCCCAGTCCCAGTTCTGCTGCTGCCTGTCCGACGGCACTTCCCAGACCGCCATAAATATTATGTTCTTCTACCGTCAGAAAGATTGAATGATTTTCTGATAACTGGCTTAACAATCCCTTATCAATGGGTTTAATTGTAGGCATATCTACAACAGTAACAGCAGGCCCTCCTGCTTCCAGCAGTTCTTTCTGTGCCGATACAGCCTCCGCCACTGCCTCTCCAATAGCAATTACTGCAATATCATGTCCCGCAGCCACCACCTTCCCTTCTCCGATTACAGCCTCATAATTCTCATCATATAAATCCGGAACTGGATTCCGGTCCAGCCGGATATAAGCCGGATTCTGAATTGATGACAACAACTCTATATATTTTGCTGCAGATACGGCATCTGCCGGAGCAATCATCACACTCTCCGGCATGGACCGGATAACACCGATATCTTCAAGAGAAAAATGTGTTGATCCTGCCTGTCCTGCACTCATACCACAATGTGTTCCTATGATCTTTACATTCGCCCTGTTATAAAATACATCCGTGCGGATTTGTTCGCATGCCCGCAGACTAGAAAACACCGAAAAGGTGTGTACGAAAGGCTTCAGTCCCTCATGTGCCAATCCTGCTGCAATAGAAATCATATTTTGTTCCGCAATACCGACATTTATAAACCTGTCCGGAAATCGATCTTCTATTTTTTTTAATTTACTGGAGCCTGCCAAATCTGCTGTCATAACAACAATATTGTCATCTGTTTCCATTAAAAATTCAAGCATAGCGGCTGATGCCTCAAGCTGTGAATGTACAGCTCTTTCTGCCTTTTCCTGCATACTTCCGCCTCCTAAAATGTAAATTTATTAATAAGTTCTTTATAACTTCCCGATATGTAGTGACTGGCTCCAGTACCGGCTATTTCATCGGTCAGACCATATCCTTTTACGGTATGTGCAATAACCGCATATGGTCCACTGCATTCATTTCGAAGTCTTAAAAACAGCCTGTCCATCTCTGTCACATTATGACCATCCACTTCTTCTACAGAAAATCCAAAGCTGCTCCACTTTCTTCCAAATGGTTCAATCTGAACCATTTCTTCCAACGGACCATCACATCCGACTCTGTTTTGGTCAATAATTACTACCAGTCTTTTTAATTTTTGCTGACAGGCATACATTGCAGCTTCCCATACACTTCCTTCACAGCATTCCCCATCACCAAGAATACAATAAGTAAAATATTCCTTATTTTTCATCTTCCCGGCTAAAGCGATTCCAACTGCAAGAGATAATCCATGTCCCAATGAACCAGTACTCATCTCCACTCCCGGTATCTGATGTGCATCTGGATGGTTCATCAAACGGCTTCCGGCAGTTCCAAATTCTGCAAGCTCGTCGTATGGAATAAATCTGCTGGCTGCCAGTGCTGCATAAAGAGCCAGTCCCGAATGTCCCTTTGATAAAATGAACCGGTCTCTTTCGTCCCAATCTGGATTTAAAGGATCATATTTCATAACTGTACCATATAAACTAGCCATGATATCTGCTACAGAAAGGCTCCCTCCTGCGTGTCCTCCTCCAGAAGAACATATTGCCAGCTTTATACCATCCCTGATTTGTTGTGTCAGTTCCATAAGCACTCCCCCTTTTTATATTCAAATCGAGTCTATTCTTCGTCCTATCTGAATTAAAACATATCTATTACTGTAAAGTCAACCACTTTTGTTCTTTTATTGTTCCTAGTTTGTTATTTTTGTCATATTATACAAGTTTTTTGTTCCATTTTTGTCTGTTTTTTTGTTCCGTTTTTAATATAAATGTATTGACTTTTTTACATACTTCTTCTAAGATTAATAACATGAATAAGAATGATCTGCTTACACACGAAAAATTAATTTTACAGCAAATTTATCTGGATGAGCTTGAAACAGGCGATACAATTCCTTCTGTACGCGAACTTCAATCCCGTCTCTGCTTGTCGCGCAATTCCGTACTAAATGCTATTCAGTCGCTTAGTGAGAAAGGAGTTATAAAGAAAGGAACTTCTCCACGGCAGGGGTATCGCCTTTGCGAAAAACCACTCAGACTGGATGGCAACCATAATCCTAAAAAGGAATTATCTGTTCAGTATCTACTTCCTTTTACAACCTGGAACTACACAATTAACAAATACTTATCAAGCTTTGAAAATATTTTCTCAAGACACGGTATTAACCTGATTTTTAGCAATACCCATAATTCCGCGGAAGAAGAGGGTCGTTTATTGGAAACGATTTACTCCAAACCAGCAGCTCTGCGGCCGGATTTTCTTTTTTTAACCACCTGCGACAGCACTATGAATCCTAACCTTGAGTTGCTTCAGAAGATCAGCAGAGAAATCCCCTGCATCCTGATTGATCGTTACTTTCACGGTAAAAATTTTCACTATATTGGTGTAAGTAACAATTTTATCGGGAGCCGGACTGCCGATTATTTATTGGAAAATGGCCATCGACATATTGCTTATATAAAGGCCTATGGAAAGATTTCTACCATACAGGACAGGTTTTCATCTTTTGAGAATGCCTTAGAACGCTCTGCTGTATTTTTAGATCAGCAGTGCATATTTGCCTTATCCAATGCAAATGTTGGATCAATCTCAGAGATACAGGAGGAAATAGACCGTATCGGTGCCAGAATTTTATCACTGTCACCACGTCCGACCGCCGTTGTATGCAGTTTTGACCGTATTGCGGTAGCGCTGATGAATTTCTTTTTAAAGAACAGTGTGCGTGTCCCAAAGGATATCTGTATTATCGGCTGCGACAATGACGTAGACGTAGGGGCCATGTCTCCCCTTTCTCTGACTACATTCCGCCACCCATACCGCGAATGTGCACGTGAGGCAATTGCCCGAATAGAAAACATTAAAAATAATCAAAAAGCTTCGCCGCATTCTGTAGAATTTTTTCCAGAATTTATTATTGGAGAATCAACATAACTAAAGTACTTTTCATAAACAGTCAGTCAAAGGAAAAAAAAGGCCTCCAGTTAAGCATATCAATCGCTTAACTGGAGGCCTTTTTTGCCATATAATTTAAAATTCTACATCTCAACCTTGTTGAAATCTTAATTCCTACACAACTCCCTGAGCCATCATAGCTTCCACAACCTTCTCAAATCCCGCAATATTAGCGCCCGCAACATAGTTGCCCTTCACGCCGTATCTCTCAGCGGCATCGGCTGCCTTTGCATAGATTCCAACCATGATATCATGCAGCTTCTCATCGACTTCCTCAAAGCTCCAGGACATTCTTAAGCTGTTCTGGCTCATCTCCAGTGCGGAAGTAGCTACACCGCCTGCGTTAGCTGCCTTACCCGGCATAAACATCATTCCGTTCTCCTGGAAGAAATCAGTCGCTTCCCTTGTAGAAGGCATATTGGCCCCCTCTGCCACTGCAAAGCATCCATTGGCCTTCAATGCCTTCGCGTCGTCTAAATTCAGTTCATTCTGTGTCGCACACGGAAGAGCGATATCGCATGGAATGGTCCAGATTCCCTTTCCTTCCGTATAAACGGCTGTCGGAACCGCATCCACATACTCTTTGATCCGTCCGCGGCGTACTTCCTTGATGTCCTTCACGATATCCAGCTTAATGCCGTCCTTATCATAAATATATCCGTTGGAATCGCTTAATGCAACCACCTTAGCGCCTAACTGCTGTGCCTTCTCTGTCGCGTAGATCGCTACATTACCGGAGCCGGAAACCACTACGGTCTTACCGGCCAGTTCCTTATCGTTGTGCTTTAACATCTCATCTACAATATACACAAGTCCGTAACCGGTTGCCTGGGTACGTGCCAGGGATCCGCCATAAGTCAGGCCCTTACCGGTCAGAACGCCTTCATATAAACCGGTCAGTCTCTTATACTGGCCATACATATAGCCGATCTCTCTTGCGCCCACGCCGATATCTCCAGCCGGTACATCCTGGTCTGCCCCAATGTACTTAAAGAGTTCCGTCATAAAGCTCTGGCAGAATGCCATAACCTCTCTGTCAGATTTACCCTTCGGATCAAAATTACAACCGCCTTTGCCGCCGCCGATCGGAAGTCCTGTTAAAGAGTTTTTGAAGACCTGCTCAAAGCCCAGGAATTTTAAGATACCCTGGTTTACAGACGGATGAAGACGCAAACCGCCTTTGTACGGTCCGATTGCACTGTTGAACTGCACGCGGTATGCCTTGTTCACCTGTACCTGGCCCTTGTCGTCAACCCACGGTACACGGAATGAGATAATTCTCTCCGGCTCTACAAGACGCTCTAAGAGTGCCATCTTACGGTACTTTTCCTCGTTGGCATCAATCACCAGCTTTAAAGAATCCAGTACTTCCTTCACTGCCTGGTGGAATTCCGCCTCTCCAGGATTCTGATTTACCACTCTCTCATAAACTTCATCAACATACGACATAGATTTTTCCTCCTTGTGATTTCCTCATGTTACCATACATCCGCAAAAAACGTAAATTTTGCTCTCAAAAGGGCAAAAAGAGGCCAGAACATACGTCCCGGCCCCTTTGCCTTTTGTAACTGATAGAAATTATAGCAAGTAAAGATTGTAAAGTCAATAATTACCAAAACTTTATTTTATTAAATTTTTTCTGCTTGCTGCCGGTTTGTTATTTTTTTATCATTATATCTCTCTTTACCGCCAATTGTTAACCACTATATTTTTATAGTTGACATTATTTTCTGCACATGATACAATTTTTTACATAAAGTGTTTAATCTGACACAAAGTAACAGAAGGGAGTTTCTATTATGAATTCATCACATACCACTCGCACTGCCGTACCATCCAGGCGCATTTCCACAAGAGATTTGGCATTTGCGGGAATGATTGCGGCCATTCTTGCCATTATATCACAGATCTCAGTTCCCATGCCAACCGGAGTTCCCATAACGATTCAGGTATTTGGAATTACATTGATCGGTGTCGCTTTTGGATGGAGACTGGGACTTTACGGCTCTCTCGCTTACATCCTGCTTGGTGCTGTCGGCCTTCCAATCTTTGCAAACTTCCGCGGAGGCTTTTCTGTACTGGTGGATTTAACAGGCGGATATATCTGGTCCTGGCCAGTCATGGCGCTACTATGCGGACTGCAGATTAAATCTGAAAATAAAAAACTGGAAACTGCCTCCATTTTTCTCTTTTCTTTCATTGGTCTGGCCATCAACGAAACAGCTGGCGGGCTGCAGTGGGCTGCTCTTGCAGGCGACATGTCTGTATGGGGAGTATTTGTCTATTCCATGACAGCATTTATACCAAAAGACATTGTACTTACGATTCTTGCAGTTATCTTTGGCATTCAGATTCGTAAAACTCTGAATCGCGCCGGTATAACCAGATAAAGCGAATGGTTCCATTTTACAGCGAATAACCCAGTCAAATGGGACAGGCGATATCATCCATTGACTTTCCGCTCCACATCTGCTATGATTTCCTGAATACAACCGTGATATGGTTTAAGATTATAGATAGAAAGAAGGCTTTTCACGCATGATTCAGGAAATCGCACCTCACCGGTTCCGGAACGAATTTTATATTAAAACTCCGTCTCCGGACAGTTATGTCCTGTTTTTCCAGGATGGTTCCATCCTGCTCAATCATACCGACTCATTGAAAATCCCGAAATTTTCCGAACTAAACATCGCTGATGCCGACATGATCTCCGGCCACTGTGATTACCTCTTTTCCATTGATACGAAAGAATACTATTTGCTCGATGAAACCAAAGTATCTCTGACTGAAGATGAGACGCTGGCATTCTATCCCACTTCGGTTATCCGCGATTTAGAACCGCTCTGGATTTCATTTGCAGCTGCCAACGGCGCAGAGCTTCACCGCTTCTACCACAATAACCATTTTTGCGGCCGCTGCGGCACAGCGAACATAAAAAGTAAAAAGGAACGCTCCATGGTCTGCCCGTCCTGCGGCAACACTGTCTACCCAAAGATCGCACCAGCCGTCATAGTGGCTGTCACCGATGGAGATAAGCTTCTTCTCACCAAATACGCAGGCCGTGAATACACCCGCTATGCTCTGGTAGCCGGCTACACAGAATTCGGTGAGACTCTGGAAGAGACTGTCCGCCGCGAGGTTATGGAAGAAGTCGGCCTGAAAGTAAAAAATATCCGCTATTATAAAAATCAGCCATGGGCCTTCAGTGATTCCATGCTGGTAGGTTTCTTTGCCGAGCTGGATGGTTCTCCACAGATCCGTCTGGATGAAACAGAGTTATCCACAGCCGTCTGGATGAAACGGGAAGATATCCCCGGAGATTATACGAATGTGAGTCTGACGCATGAGATGATTCTTTTATTTAAGAACGACAAGAATCTATATTAGTTATATAAAATCTGTTTAAAAACACAAAGGACCGTCCCGCGAATCGGGTACGGCCCTTTGCCACCTATTTAAACTTATTTACCGTAGTAAGCTTTTAAATACATTTCCTTGAGCTCGCTCATCAGCGGGTATCTCGGGTTAGCCCCTGTACACTGATCGTCAAATGCCTGCTCTACCATCGAGTCAAGTGTATCCAGGAAGTATTTCTCATCTACACCATACTCTTTGATCGTCTTCTTGATTCCAACTGCAGCTTTTAATTCTTCAATCTTATCGATGAATTTCTTTAATACTTCCGCATCTGTTTTGCCCTGGATTCCGCAGAAACGTCCGCATTCCGCATATCTGGCAAGTGTATGAGGATATTCATACTGCGGGAAAGTACCCATCTTGGTCGGTACTTCTGAAGCGTTGAATTCCATAACCAGCGTAATTAACAGCGCATTTGCAACGCCGTGCGGCAGGTGATGGAACGCACCCAGCTTATGCGCCATGGAGTGGCATACACCCAGGAATGCATTGTTAAATGCCATACCGGCCATACAGGAAGCGTCAGCCATCTTGCATCTTGCCTCAACATTAGATCCATCATTATAAGCTGTCGGCAGATATTCCAGAACGTTCTTCATTGCCTTTAAAGCGAGACCGTCTGTATAATCAGAAGCCATAACAGATGCATAAGCTTCCAGAGCATGAGTCAGAACATCAACACCGGAGGCACTCGTTAAGCCCTTCGGCTGGCTCATCATGTTGTCTGCATCTACAATTGCCATCTTAGGCATTAACTCGTAGTCAGCCAGCGGATACTTAACACCCGTATCCTGATCTGTAATAACTGCGAAGGATGTAACCTCGGAACCTGTACCGGAAGAGGTCGGGATCGCTACGAAATATGCTTTTTCACCCATCTTCGGGAAGGTGTATACTCTCTTACGGATATCCATGAAACGCATGGCCATATCCTGGAAATCTACTTCCGGATGCTCATACATTACCCACATGATCTTACCTGCATCCATTGCAGATCCGCCGCCCAGTGCGATGATCGTATCCGGCTGGAATGCTCTCATGGCTTTGGCTCCGGCCTGTGCGTTGGCAAGCGTCGGGTCCGGCTGAACATCGGAGAATACCGTGTAAACGATGCCCATCTCATCTAATTTATCTGTAATCGGTTTTGTATATCCGTTCATGTAAAGGAAGGAGTCTGTTACAACAAATGCTCTCTTCTTGCCATATACATCCTTTAACTCGCTCAGTGCAACAGGCATACAGCCTTTTTTGAAGTAAACCTTTTCAGGATTTCTGAACCACAGCATGTTCTCTCTCCTCTCGGCAACGGTCTTGATATTTAACAGATGTTTTACACCTACATTTTCAGATACGGAGTTTCCGCCCCAGGAACCACAGCCTAATGTTAAGGATGGTGTCATCTTGAAGTTGTAGATATCACCGATACCGCCATGGGAAGAAGGAGTGTTGATTAAGATACGGCATGTCTTCATAGCTTCGGCATGCTTCATGATCTTCTCATGTTCATTTACATTCACATACAGGGAAGCCGTATGGCCATATCCGCCGTCTGCAACCAGCTGAGCAGCCTTTGCAAGCGCCTCATCAAAATCCTTAGCCTTATACATGGCAAGAACCGGAGACAGCTTCTCATGTGCAAATTCTTCTTCTATATTAACAGATTCAACCTCACCGATTAAAATCTTGGTATCTTCCGGTACATCGACACCTGCAAGCTTTGCAATGGTGTGCGCTTTCTGTCCTACAATCTTGGCATTTAAAGCGCCGTTGATGATGATGGTCTTACGAACCTTCTCAATCTCATCGTCTTTTAAGAAATAGCAGCCTCTTGCTGCAAATTCATTTCTCGCCTCATCATATACACTTTCCAGGACCGTCACAGACTGCTCGGATGCACAGATCATACCGTTATCAAATGTCTTGGAATGGATAATGGAGTTAACTGCAAGCTTAATATTAGCTGTATCGTCGATGATAACCGGTGTATTACCTGCGCCTACGCCCAGGGCCGGCTTTCCTGAAGAGTAAGCTGCCTTCACCATTCCAGGGCCGCCTGTGGCCAGAATAATGTCTGCGCTTCTCATAACTTCGTTTGTTAATTCCAGTGAAGGAACGTCGATCCAGCTGATGATTCCTTCCGGAGCACCGGCCTTAACAGCAGCCTCTAAAACTACCTTTGCTGCTGCAATGGTACAGTTCTTCGCACGCGGATGTGGGGAAATGATGATCGCGTTTCTTGTCTTTAAAGAGATCAGTGTTTTGAAAATCGCGGTTGATGTCGGGTTTGTTGTAGGAATAACAGCTGCTACGATACCGATCGGCTCTGCCAGCTTCTTAATTCCATATGCCTTATCCTCTTCAATAATACCGCAGGTCTTTGTTTCTTTATAGGCATTGTAGATGTACTCAGCTGCGTAGTTGTTTTTGATAACCTTATCTTCCACAACACCCATGCCGGTTTCTTCCACTGCCATCTTGGCGAGAGGGAGTCTCATCTTATTGGCTGCACTTGCTGCTTCATAGAAGATCTTGTCCACCTGTTCCTGTGTGAAGGTTGCAAATTCTCTCTGAGCTTCTCTCATTGCATCCATCTTTGCAATCAAAGCGTCTACATTGTCAATGATTTCCGGAACTTTTACCTGTTCTTCTTTCTTTGCCATCCTGACTTACCTCCAGTTTTTTAATAAGTTTAATAGGTTTTTTTATGTTCGATATTTTTTTAACGAACTTTGTAGTATCATTATATGATTTCGTTAAATAATTGTCAATATTATATTTGACAAAAAAATAACAATATCACCTCCTTTTTTATTCAAATCTAATAAATACTTTTATACTGATATAATTTCCAGTTTGAACCAGCTGAATTACCAGTGATTTGCCCCCTTTCTCAACACAGCCAGCTCTGCAATGGCCTTGGTATACTGGTCCTTATTAAATGTCAGCTTTCCCTTCACGATCCCGATCATGCCTGTATCCTTCAGCTTCTTCACCGTACGGTTCAAGGTCTTAATGTTGATTCCCAGCTCCTCCTCCAGCTGATTCCTGGTAAATGGAACGGTAATGCTGGTTTTATTGCCTGTCATATGTTTGTCCGCATACTGTACCAGATACTCCAGGAGAAGAAAGTTCGGCGGATAAAACAGTGTCGCCCCATTCTTTGAGGAAGAACGGTACAGCTTAAATGCCACCTTGCTGGCAATTAAGTACAGAAGGTCAATATCTTCCTTAATCCACCTTTCAAAGTCTTTTCTCGGCATCTGAAGAAGGACACATTCTGTAATCGTCTCCAGAGTAACAGAGGTCCTCTCCTGCCCCGCCAGGATAGTTACCTCACCGACAAAATCAATGGCTTCGTTCTTCTCGATCATATACACGTTTCCGTTCTCGAATTCATTGATGGCCCGGTGATCACCACAGCAGACAAATGCAAAATAATCCAGTTCATAATTTTTCTGGTGAATGATCTGTCCCGGTGGTATTACCTTTATGACGCAGCGGTTTTTGATATCCGCCGGCATATTCTTGACATAGTCTATAAGCTTTGGCGCTCGTTTCAGCAATTCCTCCCAATTCATGTTCCGGCTCCTTTTCCGATGTTTTCCTTTTTCTATTATACAGCGTTAAAAAACAAATGTAAAATATGGAATAAAATAATTTTCAGAATTGCTTGACAATTTTCCATCCATGTGATAGGATAAGAGAGTATTTTAATGAGATTTTGATTCACATATTTTTGTAAGTCATTATTTTCTGATGATGATTTACAAAAATATGTGATTTTTAGTTTCAGAACAAATATAATAATTTTAATTCAGGAGGTACCTCAATGAATAAGGGTACAGTAAAATGGTTTAACAGCTCTAAGGGATATGGCTTCATCACAAACGACGAGACAGGAGAAGAAGTATTTGTTCACTTTTCCGGAATTATGACTGATGGTTATAAGTCTCTGGAAGACGGCCAGAAAGTTACTTTCGATACCACTCAGGGCAACCGTGGAATCCAGGCTGTTAACGTATACGCAGCTTAATCAGCTTCAACGCTTGAACTGATAAAGAAAGGTCTGATCAGATGTCAGGAACTCCCTGCTGTCTGCTCAGACCTTTTTTACTGCCTTTTTCTTTCATTTTCCTCTGCCGTTTTAGTATTATCTTATAATATTCGAAACATTTTCCCCTGTTTTTGTGCAAAATATCTCATTTGTCCTTTTTTATCTGCTTCTCTTCCGCTAGAATGGAGCTAACAAACATATCTGAAGCGAATGTTACCATTTTACAAAAAGGAGCGTAAGTGTATGAAAAAAGAAACCTTCCAGTATTCCTCCCTAAAGGAGCGGATCAAGACAGAGTACCGCGTGTACATCTTAGCCTTCATCTTTATCCTGATTGCAGACAGCATCGGGCAGATTAAGATTCCTCTCGGCCCCGGCATGCTGATCCTGTTCCCCATCTTCTATTCCCTCTTTATGGGGATTTTATCAGGACCTCAGATCTTAAAGATTATGAAAGAGAAGGAAGTAACCGCAGCGTCAAAGCTGGTAATAGTCGCCATATGTCCTTTTATCGCAAAGCTCGGCATTAATGCAGGCGCCAGCCTCTCAACAGTGATTCAGGCCGGCCCGGCCCTCTTATTACAGGAAATCGGCAACCTGGGTACAATCTTCCTTGCCCTGCCATTTGCACTTCTCCTCGGTTTAAAGCGCGAGGCGATCGGTGCAACGCATTCCATCAACCGTGAAACCAATCTGGCTTTGATCACAGATATGTACGGACCTGATTCAGCGGAAGCCCGCGGCAGCTTATCCATTTACATAGTCGGCGGCATGATTGGTACCATCTATTTCGGATTTATGGCTACCATGGTAGCGGCTTTAAATATTTTTCATCCATATGCACTGGGAATGGCATCCGGCGTCGGTGCCGGCATCATGATGGCGTCAGCCACAGCCAGCCTGACAGAGATTTATCCGGCTATGGCCGATAAGATATCGGCTCTTGCCAGTACCAGCGAGACACTTTCAGGAATCACCGGCATCTACGTTGCTATCTTTATAGGAATTCCGCTCTGCAACAAACTGTATGCGTTTCTGGAACCCAAAATTGCACGCCTGCGTGGAGAGAAATAAGGAGGACTGACGATTATGAGATATAAAGAATGGGGTTTTTTACTGATTATTGCCTGCCTTGGCATTATGACTGCAAACTTTGTTGGATTTAAGGTAGCGTTTCTCGATTCTCTGCCTGGTGTATGCGTGCTCCTTGTCATCTCCTGCATTGGAGTTGTATTGAGCAAGATTATTCCGTTAAAGCTTCCGATTGTAGCCTACTGCTCCATCGTGGGACTCTTAGCGGCCTGTCCGATCTCACCTGTTTCTTCTTTTGTCATTGAGTCTGCCAACAAAATTAATTTTACGGCTCCTCTGACTATGGTAGGCGCATTTGCCGGTATTTCCATCGGAAATGAAATTAAAGCATTTGCAAAACAGGGCTGGAAAATGATTATTATCGCGCTTCTGGTTATGACAGGCACCTTCTTCGGCTCAGCTCTGGTTGCCAATATCATCCTGTCTCTGACCCACGCAATCTAACTTGCCCTGACACAATTGATTTATGGAGATTATTATATGAAAGAACCTGTTTATGATATATTGATTAAGAACACCCGCATCCTCACTGAGGACATGAAGATCCGTACCGGTGTGGATGTGGCTGTGAAAGACGGTATCATTGCCTCTATCTGCGATTCCGGCTCTCACGCTCCTGCGGAGGCGGACCAGACTGTCGACGGAAGCCGTCTTCTCTGGATGCCCGGCCTGACAGACGGTCATATGCATACCTGTCAGCAGCTGCTCCGGGGGAAGATACTGGATGCACTGCCTATGATATGGACCCGGATTATGCTCCCGTTTGAGAGTACTCTGACTCCGGAGGCAGTATCCTTAAGCGCCGCTCTCTGCTCCCTGGAAATGATACGCGGCGGTACTACTGCCTTTCTTGATGCAGGCGGTATTCATATGGATCAAGCGGCCGAGGTCTATATAAAATCCGGTCTGCGCGGCACGCTTACCCTGTCTACCATGGATGATACGAAGGTTCCTGACTCCATGAGGGCTGATGCGGCTGAATCGATTTCCCGTTTAAATGAGTATTACGATACCTGGAACGGATCCGGCGACGGTAGGCTGAGCGTCTGCTATTCACTCCGCTCCCTGATCTCCTGTTCCGAGGAACTGATTCGCGGTGTATTTGAGGCTGCCGCCGAGCGCAGTGCCATGGTGGAAGCCCATATGAATGAATATCCGAATGAAATCAACTACCACCTGGAGCGATATCAGATGCGCCCTGTAGAGTATTTAGACAGCCTTGGAGTGCTCTCTGAACGTTTTGTCAGTGCACACAGCATTCTGTTGTCGGAGCATGAGATCGAGCTTATGGCAGCGCATGGAGTAAAGGCCGTCCATTGCCCATTCAGTAACTGCGGCAAAGGAGTTCCCAATACCCCAAGGCTTTTGGAAAGCGGAATATCCGTCGCCTTTGGTACAGATGGAACCGCACATGGCGGCATGAGCCTGTTCCAGGAAATGAAGATTTTCCGTTCGATTATGAATATCCGGTACGGTGTTACGGATTCAAATCCTGTAATTATGCCCGCTGAGACGATTCTCTCCATGGCACTGAAAGGCGGGAGCAGCGTTTTAGGTTTACATAATAGAACGGGTGTATTAAAAGAAGGCTGCTGTGCGGATTTCATCGCAATCGACTTAGACCAGCCCCATCTCTATCCTACCAATAATCTGGTGCACACCCTGGTTGAGAGTGTTTCTTCTCAGGATGTAATTCATTCTGTTGCTGCTGGGAAATTTCTGATGAAGAACAGGGAGATTCTCACGCTGGATGAAGAAAAAATACGCTTTGAGGCGCATTCCTGGCTTACGAAAAACCATCTTATGGAGGACGAATTATGTTACCGGTAATAGCAGTCATGAACCTGATTGTCGGCACCCTGGTAGGAGTCTCCGGCATCGCCGGATTCCTGCTTCCCATTGTATTTACGGGCTATTTAGGCATGGATTTAAGCCTCTCTTTGGCCTTAAGCTTTATTTCCTTCCTCACCTCGGGAATCATTGGTTCCTACCGCTATCAGAAGCAGGGACAGATGGATATAAAATTCGGTGTTCTGGTAGGAGCAGGAAGTATAGCGGGAGCGGTACTTGGTGTTAAGCTTAACTTTATGATTCCACTGACTACTGCCAAGATGTTTCTCTATCTGGTCGTGCTGGCTTCCGGTCTTTCTATTTTACTTAAGAAAGAAAAACCAGAGACTAAGTCAGAGACACCACAGGAAGCCCAGCCAGCCTCTCCGGTTTATACCGGGTTACTTGCCAACAAGCCATTCGTACTGTTGTTCGGTTTTATTACAGGCGCTATCTGCTCTCTTTCCGGTGCAGGCGGCCCGATTCTTGTTATGCCAATCCTGGTTACGCTTGGCATGCCGGTCCGGACAGCCGTTGGTGTCAGCCTGTTCGACTCCATTTTTATTGCACTTCCGGCCTGTGTTGGATACCTCTCCAATTGTCCCAGAGAAGGGCTTTTGGTTCTCTGTATGGTCAGCTTTATATGCCAGGCGATCGGCGTCTTCTTCGGCGCCGGACAGGCAGGACGCATTAATGTAAAAATTCTAAAGAAGGGTGTGGCCGTCTTTTCAATTGCCATCGCCGTTTATATGATCATTGGATTGATTTAAAAACTTTGCATTCTGAATAATCTATGATATACTAGGGTCACTGAAAACAGTGACCCGTTTATTTTTGCATACAATTGCCGAATACACACGCCAGCATCTCCCTTCACAACTGCCGCCGGGGTAAAAAACCGCTGCTTGCGGCGCTGCAGATTTGATGTATGACTGCCTGCGGCAAAGTTTTTGATCTTTATACAGCATGCGTGTCACTGCTACAATCAAAGGAGATTCTTGCTTATGGGAATTATCATAGGAATTGATATTGGAGGAAGCACCACCAAAATTGTTGGTTTTGATAATAATAACCTGAAAATTCCAACATTCGTGAAAGCTAATAATCCTATCGCATCTCTCTTCGGTGCTTTTGGAAAATTTATTTACGACAATGCAATACAACTGGGTGATATTGAAAAGATCATGATTACAGGAGTAGGAAGCGCCAATGTAGAACAGCCGCTTTATGGAATCCCTACTTTTAAGGTAGATGAGTTTACATCCAACGGATTAGGCGGCCGCTACTTTACTGGCCTGAATGATCTAATTGTTGTCAGCATGGGGACCGGTACCTCTTTTGTCCAGGTAAATGGCGATAAAATCGTACATACCGGTGGTATCGGTATCGGCGGCGGCACGATTATTGGCCTGTCCAGCCTTCTCTTAAAAACCCAGGAGATCAGTAAAATTATGGAACTTGCAAGCGGCGGCGATTTAAGCCACGTAGATTTACAGATCTGTGATATATCAAAGGAAGCGCTGCCGGGACTTCCTCTTACAGCCACAGCCTCCAATTTTGGCAAGGTAAGAGGGCAGGTCAATGAAGAGGATATTGCCATCGGCCTCATTAACATGGTGCTTCAGGCAATTGGAAAATCCGCTATTCTCTCCTCTCTCAACAGTGAGATCAACAACTTCGTCATGATCGGGAATCTTGCGAAATTCCCTCAGTGTAAGGATATTTTCTGTTCTCTGGAAACCATGTTTGATGTTCATTTTATTATACCGGAACAGGCAGAGTATGGAACCGCCATCGGTGCTGCTCTAACAGAATCGCATCATGCGAATATGACTGAGATTCTGTAAATACAAAACCCCTTTTCATTTGTGAGGAATCATCTCCTCCCAAATGAAAAGGGGTTTTTATTTCACTACACGGTTTGTCCTTGTATTACAGAAATCAGCCAGGGTGACAAAGTCAGTGTATCTGGATTCAACTCTAATGGTATCCCAGTGCCTGCTCCAGAGCGTCTTTTTCTTCACTTCCTAACAACACATCTGTTTCTCCCCGTTCTACTTCCTTTATATAGACGTAGCAGCCTTCTCTGCTGTGTACAGAGTTCAAAACAAAACCTGTGTTGGTATAATCAAGAAGAGCCATTGCAAAACTCAAATTTCCGCCCATACCTTTAAAAGCATTGTATTTCACGAGACCAAATTTCTGGAAAGCGCTTCTGTAATTCTTGTTTGTATTGCGGATCGAGTCTTTATTTGCACGGTCTTCCGCTTTCAGCGCCTCGATATCCCCCATCTGCTCCATGATGATCTCCTCAAGGGTTTCCGCGTCCTTACCTCTCATAAAATAATCGTATCTGCGGTAAAGCCGTCTCATCTGAATCAGGCAGATGATTACGATAATCAACAATATTAGTGTAAGTACAGCCAACCCCAGAATCATATAGCCCGGGTCGACCGGCCATAAATCCATCATACTGTTTTCCATTTCTTTCGTCCTCACTTCCGTTACTACTATCTTATGGATTCTATCAATTCTACTATTCTTTCCAATTCTGACTCAGAATAGTACTCAATTTCTACTCTTCCTTTATTTTTGTCTTTTCTGTTAATGCTTACTTTCGTTCCCATTGCAGATTTCATCCGTTCTTCCAGATCACGGAAAATCAAAGTAAGACTCTCATCTTCCACTTTCTTTTCTTTGGGATTTTTCTTTTTTGATAACGATTTAACAAGCTTTTCTGTCTCCCGTACACTCAGATTCTCAGCAATAATCTTGCCTGACAGTTCATACTGAAGTTGTCCATCCTCTACCGACAGCAGTGCACGCGCGTGTCCGCCGGTAATCTGGTTTTGAATCAGCAGATCCTGTACCCGTTCATCCAGCTTCAGTAATCTCATACTGTTCGTAATGGTTACACGGTTTTTACCAACTCTGGCCGCAATCTCCTCCTGCTTCAGTTCGAATTCCTGAATTAAGCGCTGATAAGCTTTAGCCTCCTCAATCGGATTCAAATCTTCACGCTGGACATTTTCTATGAGGGCAATCTCCATGGTTTGTTGTTTCGTATACTCACGGATTACGACCGGAACTTCCTTCAGTCCCGCCAGCTTTGCCGCTCTCCAACGGCGTTCACCTGCGATTATTTCATAATAATCGCCTTTTTTCTGTACCAGAAGCGGCTGTAATACTCCATATACTTTCATGGATTCAGCCAGTTCCTCCATTGCCTCCTCGTTAAAGTCCTTTCTGGGCTGTTCCCGATTCGGCTCTATGGCTGTAACTTTTACCATTAACTCCTTGCCAATATCATTTTCTTCCTCTTTTTTTTCCTGTTCCTGAGCACTCTTACTCTTAGCCTGATGTTTTGCTTCCTGCTCTTCCGCCGCAGACTCCATCACTTCATCTCCGAATATTGCTCCAAGACCTTTTCCTAATCCTGTTCGTTTCGCCATAACTAAATATCTTCCCCTCTGCTTATCACTTCAGCTGCTAACAGCCTGTAACTTTCCGCGCCTGCCGATCTGGAATCATATAAGTTAATCGGCATTCCATGACTTGGCGCTTCTGCAAGTCTGACGTTCCTCGGTATAATTGTTTTGTAAATATTTTGATTCAAATTATTTTTTACACTCTCCACAACTTCCAATGACAAATTCGTCCTGGCATCATACATGGTAAATACAACTCCTTCCATCTCTAACGATGGATTCAGCTTCTTTTTTACCAGATTAACTGTTTTTAACACCTGATTTAAACCTTCCAATGCATAATATTCGCATTGAATGGGCACCAATACAGTATTGGCAGCCGTCAGGGCATTGATCGTTAATAAGTTTAATGATGGTGGACAGTCTATGATGATGAAATCATAGTTGTTCTGGATTTTAGAAAGATATGTCTTTAGAAGAGCTTCTTTATTTTCTATTTCTAACAGTTCTATTTCAGCTCCAGCCAGATCTACATTGGAAGGCAGTAGATCCAGGTTTTCCTGCATATTAGAAATAAGACATTCCTCAATATCACACTCTCCAACCAGCAAATCATAAACGGTTTTATCGATTTCGCCCTTTTCAATTCCAAGGCCGCTTGTGGCATTACCCTGGGGATCAAAATCTACAGTTAATACTTTTTGTCCTGATTCTGCCAGACATGCGGACAGATTAATTGCGGTCGTCGTCTTACCGACACCGCCTTTTTGGTTTGCAATAGCAATAATTCTACCCATTTTTATATTTCCTCTCCCTGTAGCAACCGGAAAATACGGTTCAAAATAGAGTATAGCACATTTCAATTCTTTTTCCTATGCTTTATAAGAAAAAAATAGAGAAATAGGATAAAAATGTTTCACGTGAAACATTTTTCTTAAGATTAAGAATTTTTTAATATGTTCCCCGTTGTAACTGGGATTCTATTATATTATAATAGGTATATATCTTGTACGGACTGGTGCATGGAATGGAGGAAATCATGAAAACAAAAAATAAATTACTTACACTGCTAACCCTGGCAGCCGGCGCTGCTGCTGCTACTGCAGTAATCAATAAATGTATTAAAGTATCTGCCACCTCCAAAAATATTCTGGCAGAATCTAAATCACTTTGTTATAAATGGCGCTTCGGAAATATCCATTATACCAAAACAGGATCAGGAAAACCTATTTTACTGGTTCATGATTTAACAGCATTTTCCAGCGGCTATGAATGGACGCAACTGGTTAATTATTTAAAAGATCAATATACCGTATATACAATTGATTTGTTAGGCTGCGGACGATCAGAGAAACCTGATTTGACTTATACGAATTTCCTATATGTACAATTACTGTCCGACTTTATCAAATCAGAAATCGGGCATCGAACAAATGTAATCACTTCCGGTGCCTCAGCTGCTCTCGTAATTATGGCCTGCAATCAGTCATCAGAGTTATTTGATCAGATCATGCTGATTAATCCGGACAGTATCGTTACATGCAGTCAGATACCGAATAAACATGCAAAAGTTTATAAGTTTATTCTCGACCTTCCAATTATCGGAACTTTATTATATCATATTGCATCCAGTAAACAGGCCATCACAGAGGAATTCACACGGGATTATTACTTTAATCCGTATTCAGTAAAATCTTCCTATGTAGATGCTTACTATGAAGCAGCACATTTGGGTGAGTCTCCGAAGTCGCTGTATGCCAGTGTAAAGTGTAATTATACGAAATGTAATATAGTCAATGCATTGAAGAAAATAGATAACAGTATTTATATTGTCGGAGGAACAGCTATGGATTCTATCAAGCAGCTGATTGGAGAATATCATGAATATAATCCTGCGATTGAAAGTTCGTTGATCAGTGAATCCAAGTATCTGCCACAATTGGAAAATCCTATGGAGTTATACAAAACCATCCAAATGTTTTTTGTATAATTATAGAAAGAAATAGGATGTATTTTACTCTCGTTCTCTGGATGGTTTTGCCATTATAAAAGCGGATGTTTCACGTGAAACATCCGCTTCTCATTTACTCACTTTAAAGGTTCTTTACCAGGTACCCCTGCTTTGCGTGGATACTTTTTTGATATCTCACTTACTTTTTCAATCTTTATTAATGTACGCTCTGCTTCTGCTCCATCCAACGTAAAACTTTCAATCCCGTTAACTTTTCCGCCAAGTAAAAAAATCGCATGTTTCGCAGACGAAAGCTCCTCTTCTATTTTCCCTGATTTATAGGAAATAAAGAAACCACCGGGTTTAACAAAAGGCATACAGTATTCCGAAAGTGTTGATAAATTGGCAACTGCTCTGGACACCGAGAGATCATATTTTTCCCTGTAATCTTTATCTCTTCCTAAATCCTCGGCTCTGCTATGCATCGCAGTAATTTCTTTCAACCCTAATTGCTCAATCACTTCATTTAAAAACTTTATTCTTTTATTCAGTGAATCCATTAAGGTTATTTTTAATTGTGGAAATGCAATTTTCAACGGAATTCCAGGAAATCCAGCTCCGGTACCTATATCGATGATTTTATATTCCTTCGTGGATATTTCTCCCATTGCTTTCACCAGGGCCAGACTATCAACAAAATGCTTTGTAATCACCTCTTTCTGATCTGTAATTGCTGTCAGATTCATGACCTTATTCCATTCATCTAATAATTCATAATATTGGTAAAATTGATTTATTTGTAAATTTTCTAAAATAATAGAAAATTGATTTAATTCTCGACTTAATCTATCCTTAAATTCTGCCGTCATCTTACACTTCCTTCCACATCTTCTTATATTCCCTCAGATCATGCTTGCTGGCTTCTGTTCCTTACTATTGCTCCTTACTTTTCTTCACTCTTTTCGTCCCTTTTTTGATAACGCAGCTGCTCTAAATGAACCAGAAGAACAGAGATATCAGCAGGGGATACACCGGAGATTCTGGATGCCTGTCCTATCGACATGGGTCTGTATAAATCCAGCTTCTGTACTGCTTCCTTCCGAAGACTCTTTACACTGCTGTAATCAAAGTCTGCATCCAGTTTTTTATTTTCCAGTTTTTTATATTGAGCCACCTGTTGTTTCTGGCGCCGGATATAACCGTCATATTTTATATTTATGTCAACCTGTTCTATGACATCCACCGGTAATTCCGGTCTTTTAGAATCTAATTCAGTTAACATAACATAGTTCAGTTCCGGTCTTCTAATCAGTTCAGCCAGCGTCGTTCCTGTTTTTAAAAGGGTACTTCCATTTCTTTCCAAAAACTCCTGAACTTCTTTTGATGCACCGATATTGGTGCTTTCCAGACGCTTTATCTCCGTCTCAATAGCTGACTCCTTTTCCAAAAGCTTCTCATACTGCTCATCACTGACAAGGCCGATTTCGTGACCAATCCCCATCAGACGCAGGTCGGCGTTATCCTGACGCAGAAGCAGACGATACTCTGCCCGGGATGTCATCATGCGGTAAGGCTCATGGTTTTCCTTCGTCACCAGATCATCAATCAGAACACCTATATATGCCTGAGACCGGTCCAGAACAAAACTCTCTCTTCCCAAAACCTTCATAGACGCGTTTACACCGGCCATAAAGCCCTGTACCGCCGCTTCTTCATAGCCGGAACTGCCGTTAAACTGGCCGCCGCTGAACAAGCCGCTGATGGCCTTAAACTCCAGCGTGGCTTTCAGCTGGCGGGAATTAATGCAGTCATACTCAATTGCATATGCATTCCGAACAATTTTTACATGCTCCAGTCCCGGAACGGTCCGGTACATCGCATGCTGCACATCCTCCGGAAGAGAACTCGACATACCGCCCAGGTACATTTCATTGGTATACAATCCTTCCGGCTCCACGAAGACCTGGTGACGGTTCTTATCCGGGAACTTTACCACCTTGTCTTCAATCGAAGGACAATATCTGGGGCCCGTTCCCTCAATCGCACCGGAAAACAGCGGAGACCGATCGAGATTGGCCCGTATAATCTCATGGGTTTTCTCGCTGGTGTACGTCAGCCAACAGGAAACCTGCTCCTTCTGGATGGTTTCCGGGTCCGTAGAGAAAGAAAACGGTACTATTTTTTTATCCCCAAACTGCTCTTCCATCCTGGAAAAATCAATGCTGCGTTTGTCCACTCTGGCCGGTGTTCCCGTCTTAAACCGATACATTTCAATACCGTGTTCCTTCAGTGAATCCGTCAGATGATTCGCCGCCTGAAGACCATTAGGCCCTGTGGCATTGCTCACATCGCCGTAGATGCATCTTGCTTTTAAATACGTTCCAGTAGCCAAAACAGCCGCTTTACAGTGATATACCGCTCCTGAAAATGTCTTTACCCCGGTAAGAACACCATTTTCTACAATTATATCGGTCACCTCAGCCTGGCGAATGGTAAGGTGATCCGTATTTTCCAGTGTATTTCTCATTTCCCTGGAGTAATTCTGCTTATCCGCCTGAGCCCGCAGGGAATGAACCGCGGGTCCCTTCGATTCATTCAGCATTTTAGACTGAATAAAAGTCTTATCAATGTTCTTTCCCATCTCTCCGCCCAGGGCATCCAGCTCTCTTACCAGATGTCCCTTGGAGCTGCCGCCTATATTGGGATTGCAGGGCATCAGCGCGATACTGTCCACGCTGACTGTAAACATGATGGTCTCAAGTCCCAGTCTGGCTGCAGCCAGAGCCGCCTCACAGCCGGCATGTCCGGCTCCAACCACCACAACGTCATATGATTCTTCTAAATTTGGCATAACAACCTTCCTTCTCTCTATTTGCCCATACAGAACTTACTGAATATCTCATGAACCAGATCGTCTTCCACCGCTTCGCCTATAATGAGGCCCAGCTGCTCGTAAGCATCCATCAAGTCGATGGAATAGAAATCCTCCGGCATACCGTTTTGGATGCTCTGCTCCACCATTTCCAGGCTGCTGTACGCCTGTTCCAGTGCATTCTTATGTCTTACATTCGTAATCGTGACTTCATCATTAAAATCAATCTCACCATGATAAAACATGGTTTTAATCTCATCCTCCAAAAGTTCAATTCCTACCCGTTCTTTTGCAGAAATGGCAATCACACGGTGTGCCGTCCTGGAAACCAGCATATCAGCAGTGATTTCCATTGTCAGGTCCGATTTATTCAAAAGTACGACTGCTTTTCTGTCTTTGATAAACTTAAGAATCTCCTCATCGTTTTCATCAAGAGGGCAGGAACCATCCACCACATAGATAATTAAGTCGGCGGCATCGGCAGCATTTCTTGCCTTCTCCACTCCGATTTTTTCTACTATATCATCCGTATCTCGAATTCCCGCAGTATCAATCACATTTAGTGTAATATCTTCCAGACGGATGGTTTCCTCCAGCGTATCCCTTGTGGTACCCGCTACATCCGTGACGATGGCTCTCTCTTCTCCCACCAGAACATTCAGCAGAGAAGATTTTCCCGCATTGGGCTTTCCCAGAATTACAGTCTTAATCCCCTCAGTCATCACTCTGCCGTTATCAGCTGAACGGATCAGCTTCCATAAGCCTTCCTTCAGCCCCTGAATCACCGATAACAGTGACTCTCCATATCCATCCAGAGATATATGCTCCGGATCATCCAGCGCCGATTCGATAAACGCAATCTGATAGATAATCTGCTCCCGCAGTTTCTTTACCGCATTTGAAACTGCTCCATCCAGCTGGCTGACAGAGGCCTTTAACGCGTAATCATTTTTGGAATTGATCACATCGATGACCGCTTCCGCCTGGGCCAGATCGATTCGCCCGTTTAAAAACGCCCTCTTCGTAAATTCTCCGGGCTCTGCGGGCCTTGCTCCATATTTTAAAACCGTTTCCAGTATTTTCTTCGTAATCAAAACACCGCCGTGACAATCAATCTCAACCGTGTCCTCGGCCGTGAAACTCTTCGGTCCCCTCATTAACATGACCAGAACCTCATCAATGATTTCATCACCATCTGCGATATACCCGTAATGGATGGTATGGGAAGGAGCATCCGATAACTTCCTGCTGTTTTTCCCTTTTCCCCTGTAAATCTTATCTATAATTGTAAATGCCTCATCCCCGCTGATCCTGACGATTCCGATTCCTGAACTGCTCATGGCAGTGGCAATTGCTGCAATTGTATTCATCTTCATATTTTTCACCT
>OIZR01000093.1_pt1 | contig 76900 bp, 63 predicted proteins | sample 1588591 | NCBI WGS metagenome assembly OIZR01 (sample SAMN03283249) | human gut metagenome | biome: human-associated habitat; material: feces | host: Homo sapiens | place: USA | collected 2013 | reverse complement strand
CATAAACTTTACGCCTTTGCCAAAGCCTCTCCCTTTCGGGAGAGGTGGCACGGCGAAGCCGTGACGGAGAGGGTTGGTTCCGGGAGGAACCCTCACAGCAGCTCCGCCAGGATCGTGTTCTGTACGATCATCCCGGCAGGGGTCAGGGCCAGGGTCTCGCCGTCAAACCGGGCATAGCCGTGGCGGACGCAGTTTTCCACAAAGGAGAGCTGCCGGGGGGAAAGTTCCCGCCCATAGCGGGCTTTGTACTGGGACAGGGATAAGCCTTTGCACAGGCGCAGCTGGAGGATCAGGTAGTCCTCGGCACTGCAGCCGCCGTCCATCACCGGGGCGGCGTTGTCCTGCAAAAAAGCCTCGGTGTCGGCGGGGTAATAGAACCGATGCCCCCCCATGCAGGAGTGAGCCGCCGGGCCAAGACCGAGATAGTCGCCGCAGTCCCAATAGATCAGATTGTGACGGCCCTCATAACCGGGCTGCGCAAAGTTGGAGATCTCGTACTGGCGGTAGCCGTGGTGCTCCAGCTGCTCCACAGCGTATAGGTAGAAGTCGGCCGCTTCATCCGGGGTGGGCAGTCCCTCCGGCGGCTTGCGCCCAAAGGCAGAGTCCGGCTCGATCTTGAGCAGATACGCAGAGATGTGGGTGGCGCCCCCCTGCTGGATCAGCTCCAGGGTCTCATCAAACTCAGCCTGGGTGTAATGGGGCAGTGCCAGCATGATGTCGCCGCTGATGTTTTCAAACCCGGCACGGCGGGCGGCGGTAAAGGCGGCCCGGGCCTGTTTTGCGGTATGGGGGCGGCCCAGTGTGCGCAGCTGGGTGTCCCGGGCGGACTGCACCCCAAACGAGATGCGGTTTACCCCGGCTGCACGGAACTCCCGCAGGGTCTGCTCCGTCACGGTCTCGGGGTTGGCTTCCAGGGTGATCTCGGCGCCGGGCAGGGGCTGCGCCGCTTCGATCAGCCGGGCTGCATCCGCAGGGCGCAGCAGGCTGGGGGTGCCGCCGCCAAAATAGAGGGTGTCCGGGTGCAGGGGGGCATCCGGTGCAAAGCGGGTCAGCTCCCGCAGCAGGGCGTCGGTATACCCGGCAGGCACGCCCCGCACACCGGGGGCGGAGTAAAAGTCGCAGTACCTGCATTTGGAAAAACAATAGGGAATATGGAGGTAAAGTCCGAGAGACATTAAAAATCACAGCCTTTTTCATGAAACGTTCATTTCTATGGAGTATACTATATTTCGTAGACCGGGACAAGGGCAACCGCCCCGGTATGGACAAGAAGAAACCGGAGGAACACAGTATGGACTATAGAAATTACGACCGCGGATATGCGGAACCGGCGATGACCGCATCGGATTATATGGCCCGCACCTACCGCTGGATGGGCGTGGGCCTGCTGGTCACGTTTGCAGTGGCATATCTGACCGCCACCACCCCGCTTTTATATGTAGTGGATTCCCTCTATCTGGTGCTCACCATTGCAGAGCTGGCCCTGGTGTTCATGCTGAGTGCCCGGGTGCAGAATATGTCGGTGGCTGGTGCGCGGGGCTTGTTCTTTGCGTATGCAGGGCTGAATGGCATGGTGCTGAGCTACTATTTCCTGGCTTTCTCGGTAAGCACGCTGGTGCTTGCCTTTCTGGCAACGGCGCTGTATTTTGGCCTGACGGCTGCTTACGGCATGACCACCCACCGGGATCTGACCGGCTGGGGGCCCCGGCTGATGATGGCGCTGGTGGCTTTGATGGTCACCAGCCTGGTGGGCGCACTGTTTGGCTTTGGGTTTGGCGCAACGGCGCTGTACAGCGGCATTGGCCTGGTGGTCTTTATGCTGCTTACTGCCTATGACACCCAGAAATTGCAGCAGGTGTACGCTTACTATGCCGGCAACAGTGAGCTGGCAGAAAAAGCCTCCATTTACGGCGCACTGACGTTGTATCTGGACTTTATCAACATCTTCCTGTATGTAGTGCGTCTGCTGGGTGTGAGCCGCAGCAACAACGACTAAGAACTCCCCTCAAAGGGCCTCCTGTTCCGGAGGCCCTTTTTTCGTGAAAAAGCAGCAAAATCCGGCCCTTTCCCCTGCAAAGCGGGCCAAGCTGTGATACAATAGAGACATCGATACTTACAGACAAAGGAGCGACAACGCGATGAAGCAATATCCCGGTTATACCCTGGTGCGCACCGAGCCTTGCCCGGAGCAGCACGGCACCCTGACCCTGCTCACCCATGATATCAGCGGCGCCACCGTGCTGCTGGTGGAAAACCAGGACCCCAACAAGGCTTTTGGCATCGGGTTTGGTACCTTCCCATCGGATGACACCGGCGTGTTCCACATCCTGGAGCACTCGGTGCTGTCTGGGTCGGAGAAATACCCGGTCAAATCCCCGTTTTTGCAGCTGATGAAGGCAAGCATGGCCTCTTTCCTCAACGCCATGACCTTCCCGGACAAGACGGTCTATCCCTTTGCAACCCCCAACGAGGCCGACTTCAAAAACCTGATGGACATCTACCTGAATGCTGTGTTCTGCCCGCTGGCGGTCACCGACCCCAGCGTTTTTGAGCAGGAGGGCTGGCACCGGGAGGCGGACGGCAGCGTCAGCGGTGTGGTGTACAATGAGATGCAGGGCTCTCTGGCTGCGCCGGACGCCCAGCTGATCCGGGCGCTGAACCGAGCTGTTTATCCGGACAACGCCTATGGCTTTGTCTCCGGAGGCGACCCGGAGAGCATCCCTGCTTTGAGCTACGACCGCTTCTGCCGGGTGTACCGGCGGTATTACAGCGCCTCCAACTGCTGCATCACCCTGTATGGACAGATGGAGATGGAGGACAAGCTGGCCCTGCTGGACAGCCGCTACCTGAGCCATATGCCCCGCACCACCCGGCCGCAGCTGACCCTTCAGACGCCCCAGACCGGGGTCCGCCTCACCATCCCTTATTCCACCGAGAAGCCTGAGCCGAACCAGGTGCAGTGCGCCTTGTCTTGGTACACCGGCTCCTTTGCGGACCGGGAGCGGCAGCTGGGGGTGGAGATCCTGCTGGATGCCCTGATGGGCAACAACAATGCCCCGCTTCAGGCCGCACTGCTGGCCGAGGGTCTGGGCGCAGATATCGACATGGGCTTTGATGACAGCACGCTGCAGCCCACGATGGAGCTTGTGCTGCGGGGGGCTACCCAGGAGACGGCGCCCCGGTTTGCAGCTGCTGTGCGCAAAGCGGTAGACGACCTGCTGGCCCAGCCGCTGCCCCAGGACCTGCTGCTGGCCTCGCTGAATGCGGCAGAATTCAACTCGCTGGAGCGGCCGGGCAGCCTGCCGGACGGCGTGCTGGATGCGATCAATGCGGTCACGGGCTGGCTCCATGCCGGGGACCCCACCCTGCTGCTCCACACCAACCGGCTGTTTGATGCCCTGCGGGAGAAGCTGGAGACGGGCTGGTTTGACCAGCTGCTGCGGGAGCTGTTTGCACCGGCTCCGGTGGAGGTGATCCAGGTGCCTGCGCTGCCGGCTGCCCAGGAGGACAAGACCCCCATCCGCCGGGATGAGAAGATGACCCTGGACCACCCGCTGACCGTGGCGGATCTGGGCGAGGGCGAAAAGCTGGCCCCTGCGGTCTGCCAGCAGATGGCGGGGGCAGAGCTGCTGCACCGTCCTTCGGCAGGCAGCCTGTACCTGAACTTCTACTATGACCTGGGCCAGCTGACCCCGGAGGAGCTGACTGACCTGGACCTGGTCACCGACCTGCTGGACGAGCTGGACACCCCGGCGCACACCGCCCAGCAGCTGAACACCCTGCGCTCTACCTGGCTGGGAGAAAGCCGGGTGAGCCTGAGCCTGTGGACCGGCCGGCAGGCGGGCAGCCCCTGCCACGCCAAGCTGACGGCGGCATTCAGCCTGCTGGAGCGCAACCTGGATAAAGCGCTGGAGCTGGCAGCTGAATGGCTGTATGATACCCGTCTTACCGGCTCCACAGCACAGGCGGCCATTCAGCGGGTGCTGAGCCAGCAAAAGCTGCGGATGGAGCAGATGTTCCTGCAGCAGGGCCATTCCTTTGCGATGACCCGGGCGGCTGCCCACTACTCGGTGGAAGCAGCTGCCGCAGAGCGGTGCAGCGGTGTTACCGCATATCACCGCCTGTGCAACCAGCTGGAACAGGGAGACTTTGCCGCTCTGGGCGCCCGGCTGGAGGCCGTGCGGGCCAAAGTTTTGCACGGTGCGGCGCTGACCATCAGCCTCCACGGCAGTGAGGACGCCTTCCAGAAGCTGTGTCAGAAACTGCCGGTCAGCGCTTTTGCGGAGGCCAGCCGCCTGGCGGCGCAGCCTTACACCGAACCGCTGCCCCAGCCGGTGAACGAGGCGTTCATCATTGACGGCGGGGTCAGCTACGATGTGCAGAGCTGGCCGATGGAGCGTCAGGCCAGCCGCAGAGTGCTGGCACGGGTGATGAGCTACGAATACCTCTGGCACGAGATCCGGGAAGTGGGCGGCGCTTATGGTACCGGTATGCTGGCCGATGAGACGGCAGAGGCTTTGTACACCTACCGGGACCCCCAGATGAAGCAGAGCTACGAGACCTTTGCCAAGGGCCCCGCAGCCCTGGTGCAGCACAGCTTTACCGAGGCAGACCTCACCGAACTGATCGTGGGTGCAGCGGCCAAGCTGGACACCCCGCTCAAGCCCTGCCAGGAGGCAAAGGAGGCGGACCGCCGGTATTTCTGCGGCATTACCGATGCAATGATCGCGGCGGACCGCCAGGCATTGTGTCAGATGAACGTGGAGACCCTGCATCAGCAGGCGGCCGCTTTGGAGCAGGAGATGGCCGTGGGCACACGGGTGGCCTTTGGCCCCCGGGAGGCTGTGGAGGCTGCAAAAGAGCTGTTTGACCGGGTAGAGCAGCTGTGATGTGCAGCACCCTCGTTTTTGAAATTGTTTTCCCCATAAAATAAGACTGAGTCCCCCAGCTGGCGTAAAAAAGTACGCTGACTGGGGGATTTTTGCTGCCTTTTGAAATTACGATTTGGATTGAAATACATAATAAATACTATTTGTTGCTAAAAAGGACGGGCTGAACCGGAACAGAAAGCTATGATACACTGTGGGCAAGCCAAAGGAAAGGAGGCAGGACCCAAATGGAAAATGCAAAGCCGCCCAGGAGCCTGGCAAGTCTCTCCCGGGCCACCGACACCCTCAGCACCCTGCTGGCCCAGCAGGTCCGGGAGCTGAACCTTCAGCAGCGGGCGGCCCGGCGGGAAGGAGGCGCAGACCCTGGCGGGATGAAGGGATTGAAAGAGGCTACGGCGGTGCTCAAAGATCTGGCAGCGGTGGCCAAGACGCTGAATGAACAGGGAAGCGGAGCGGAGGCAGCCGCAGGCGGTGTGGTGCTGCTGCCCGCCGTGGAGGAGCGAACATGAGCGCCCCGGTGATCTGGAGACCACAGCCCAAGCAGGCCGCTTTTATGCGCCGCCCGGAGCCGGAAGCTCTGTATGGGGGCGCAGCGGGAGGCGGCAAGAGTGATGCTTTGGTGGTGGAGGCTCTGCGGCAGGTGCACATTCCCCACTACCGGGGACTGATCCTGCGCAAGACCTATCCGCAGCTGTCCGACCTGGTGGATAAAAGCCTGGTGTACTACCGGCAGGCGTTCCCCGCGGCACAGTATAACGCTACGGGCCATGTGTGGACCTTCCCCAGCGGGGCAAAAATCTATTTTGGCTCGATGCAGTATACCAAAGACCGCACCAATTACCAGGGCAAAGCCTTTGACTTCATCGGGTTTGATGAGCTGACCCATTTTGAGTGGGAAGAGTACAGCTACATGATGAGCCGCAACCGTCCCACCGGACCCGGCACCCGGGTCTATCTCCGGGCGACCACCAACCCCGGCGGGGTGGGCCATGGCTGGGTCAAAGCCCGGTTCATCACACCGGCGCCTCCGGGCACCCCCATCGTGGAGGAGTGCTCGGTCCAGCTGCCGGACGGCAGCACAAAACTGTTCCGGCGGGCCAGGGTGTTTATTCCCTCCAGCGTATTTGACAACCCTGCGCTGCTGCACAACGACCCGGACTACCTGGCCAGTCTGGCCAGCCTGCCGGAAGCGGAAAAGCAGGCGCTGCTCTATGGCAGCTGGGACAGCTTTTCCGGGCAGGTGTTTACCGAGTGGCGCAACGACCCAGCCCATTATCAGGACCAGCGCTGGACCCATGTGGTCGCTCCGTTTCCCGTCCCGCGGCACTGGCAGATCTGGCGGGGATACGATTTTGGGTTTTCCAAGCCTTTCTCGGTGGGGTGGTATGCGGCAGATGAAGAGGGGCGGATCTATCGGATCAAGGAGCTGTACGGCTGCACCGGCCGCCCAAACGAGGGGCTGCGCATCGACCCGGTGGAGCAGGCCCGCCGCATCCGGGAGGCAGAGCAGCAGGACCCGCTGCTGCGTGGGCGCAGGATACGGGGCGTGGCAGACCCGGCGATCTTCAACGAATCCCAGGGGGAAAGCATCGCCGCTATGATGGAGCGCGCACCCTGTTTTCTGCACTGGATGCCGGGGGACAACACCCGTCTGGCCGGGAAGATGCAGCTGCACTACCGGCTGGCCTTTGACCATGGAGGCCGCCCGATGTTCCAGGTATTCAACACCTGCCGCCACTTTATCCGCACCATCCCGAACCTGGTGTATGACGAGAGCAATGTGGAGGATATCGATACCCGGCAGGAGGACCATATCTATGATGAATGCCGCTACGTTCTGATGCAGCACCCCATCAGCCCGACCCCCAGCCCGGCCCAGCCGCCGGTCTGGAATGATCCGCTGGAGCTGCACCAACAGGCAAGGTTCTACCGGATCTGAACCAGTATAAAAGGAGGAGAGTATACACGATGGAATACGAATGGGAACATACAGTGCCCATTGGCCCGGAGCAGGTAGCCCAGGCTGCGGCGATCTTGCAGCGGTACAAAGCGGGCAAGGCAGGGCTGGACCAGCGCATCCTGGACAATGAGCAGTGGTTCTGTATGCGGCACTGGAAAAATCACCGCAATCCGATGATGGAAGGCAAGCCCCAGCCAGCCTCCGGGTGGCTGTTCAACTCCATTGCCAACAAGCATGCGGATGCAATGGATAATTACCCGGAGCCTTGCGTACTGCCACGGGCAGCGGACGACGAAGCCTCCGCCCGGACCTTGTCCAGCATCCTGCCGGTGGTGCTGGAGCAGGCGGATTACGAGCAGGCGTACAGCGATGCCTGGTGGCGCAAGCTCAAGCAGGGCACCGGAGTAAAAGGCGTTTTCTGGGACCCGGAGAAGAACGGCGTGGGGGATATTGCGGTGCGCACCATGGACCTGCTGATGCTTTATTGGGAGCCGGGGGTCATGGATATCCAAAATTCCCCCAATCTGTTCTCCCTCAGTCTGGAGGATACCGCCCAGCTGGTCCAGCGCTGGCCTCAGCTCAAGGGCCATGAGGGCAGCACCCTGGATCTGCCCCGCTATGTCCACGACAGCACTTTGGACACCAGCAGCAAGAGCGTGGTGGTGGATTGGTACTATAAGCGCCGCGGAGCCGATGGCCGTACCCGGCTGCATTACTGCAAGTTCTGCAACGGGGTGGTGCTGTATGCCAGCCAGAATGACCCGGAGCTGTGCCAGCGTGGATTTTACGATCATGGGAAATACCCCTTTGTGTTCGACCCTCTGTTTTTGGAGGAGGACAGCCCCGCCGGTTTTGGCTACATCGATGTGATGAAGGATTGTCAGACTGCCATCGACAAACTGAACCAGGCTATGGATGAGAACGTGCTGCTGGCGGCCAAACAGCGGTATGTGCTCAGCGACACAGCCGGTGTCAATGAGGAGGAATTGGCAGATCTGTCCCGGGATATCGTCCATGTGGCCGGACGGCTGGGGGAGGAGGGGTTCCGTCCCATTCAGGCGGCCAGCCTGCAGGGGGCTAGTCTCAGCTACCGCAACAGCCGCATCGAGGAGCTGAAAGAGATCAGCGGCAACCGGGACCTGACCTCCGGGGGCACTTCCGGAGGGGTGACCGCAGCTTCCGCCATTGCTGCATTGCAGGAGGCAGGCTCCAAGCTCAGCCGGGATATGCTTAAAAGCGCATACCGGGCGTTTGCCAAGGAGTGTTACCTGGTCATTGAGCTGATGCGTCAGTTTTACGACGAGCAGCGGGTGTTCCGCATCTTGGGGCCGGGGGGCGGCAGCCAGTTTATCCGGTTTTCCGGCGCAGCGCTGCGGGCAAGACCCGCCCAGACCCTGGCGGGAGTGGAACTGGCGTCCCGTGTGCCGGTCTTTGATATCCTGGTATCGGCAGCCAAAAAGTCCAGCTTCAGCCGTCTGGAGCAGAACGAGATCGCCAAGGAATGTTATCGCTTGGGCTTTTTTGCGCCCCAAAATGCGGATGCAGCGCTGGCGGCACTGGAGATGATGGATTTTGAAGGTGTCGAAAAGGTGCGGGAGCGGGTGCGGCAGAACGGGACGCTGGCCCATCGGCTGGCCCAGGCACAGCAGCAGCTGGCGCAGTTGGCTCCGCCGAAAAAACCGTCTGTTCCGTTGCCGGTACAGGCGGCAGACCGGGCGATGCACCCGGAGAGAAAGGAGGTGAAATGAGATGATCCAGATCTGTTATAGTGAGATGGACGGCCCCCATGGCCCCACCTGCCGGCTGGAAGCAGCCGGACACGCCGGTTATGCGCCTGCGGGGCAGGACATCGTCTGTGCGGGAGCCAGTTTGATGATGCAGTCGCTGGCTGCACTGCTGGCCGGACAGGCAGACGCAAAGTCGGATGCGTGGGATGAGCCGGAAGGCCCCCGTCTGGCGGTGTCGGCGGCAGCGCCCCAGGAACCTTGGGTGGAGGGGGCGTTTGAGCTGGCAAAGCAGAGCGCTGCCCTGTTGGCGGAGCGCTACCCGGACCATGTGAAGTTTGCGGACACCAGTCGCCGGGCCAAACAGGGCATGGTGGACCTGCAGCTCTTTGCAGAGCAGGCAGCCCCGGATGCGGCTCCGCCAGCACTGAGCCGCGCCCAGGCCCAGCAGGCAGCGGCTTCCGGAACTTTGAAACGGACGGCAGACGAGGGGGCAGCCCCGTCTCCGCAGCCGTCCCAGCAGATGCAGCCGGAAGCAGAGCAGCCGCCCCCTGCACCACCCCGGCCTTCGATGCCGCTTCGTCAGAATATGGCGGGCCGGGCTGTCCGGCAGCTCCACGCCCGCTGGGCGGCCGAGGAGGCGATGCTGCGCCGCAGCCAGCCGGGGTTCAGCCTGCAAAAGGAATTGCAGCACCCGGAGATGCGTCGGCTGATGTCGCTGCCTGGGATGCGGATGGCGGACGCCTACCGTCTGGCCCACTACAACGATGCGATGCAGCGCACAGCGCAGGCCGTGGAGCAGGGCGTGGTGGAGCGCATCCGCCAGCGCAGTGCCCGTCCGGCAGAAAATGGGACGAACCCCGGCCCGGCAGCCGCTGCGGGGCCGGATGTGTCCCGGATGACCCGGACCCAGCGGGAAGAACTGGAGCGCAAGGCGCTGCACGGCGCCCGTATCGAGCTATGACCACAGGGCAGCCCTTTGGGCGGCCCAACAAAAACAGAAAGGAAGTTATGCGATGGATACCAAGACCCTGAACCTGCAGTATTTTGCGGATGCCGCCTCCAGCCTGGAGAACACCACGGCGACCATGACGGCAGAGATGAAGACTTTTTACGAAAAGCGCCTCATCGACCAGGCAGAGCCCCGGCTGGTCCATGACCAGTTTGCGGATTACTACCCTGTGCCCCAGAATGGCGGCAAGAGCATCGAGTTCCGCAAGTATGACAGCCTGCCGAAAGCCTCTACCCCGCTGACGGAGGGTGTGACTCCTGATGGCCAGGCGCTGACCGTCAGCACCATTACCAGCGACCTGCACCAGTACGGCGGCTGGACCCCGCTGACCGATGTGCTGCAGATGACGGCCATTGACAACAACGTGGTGCAGGCCACCCGTGTGCTGGCCAGCCAGGCAGGGCGCACCATGGACAGCATCACCCGGGATGTGCTGGCGGGCGGCACCAATGTGCTCTATGCCCCGAAACTGGGTCCGGACGGGGCCGAGACCCCTGTGACCAGCCGCAAGGCACTGGACACCAGCTGCACCCTGACCCCGAAGCTGTTCTTCCAGGCGGCGGCGCAGCTGGGCGCAATGAATGCGGACCCCATCGGGGACAGCTACATTGCCATCATCCATCCCTATGCAGCCTATGACCTCAAGACCAGCAAGGAGTGGATCGAAGCCCACAAATATGCCGACCCGGAGGCCATGTACCGGGGCGAGATCGGCAAGCTGGGCAATATCCGGTTCGTGGAGACCAGTGAGGCCAAGATCTGGAAGGATGATACCTGCCCGTCGGACGGGAGCAGCGGCCACCTGGCGGTATTTGGCACCCTGGTGCTGGGCGCCCATGCGTATGGCGTCACCGAGCTGGAGGGCGGTGGCCTGGAACACATTGTCAAGCAGCTTGGCTATGGCGATGATCCTCTGAACCAGCGGGCTTCGGTGGGCTGGAAGGGGATGCGGGCCGCCGAGCGGCTGGTGGAGCAGTATATGGTGCGCATCGAGAGTGTGTCCAGCTACTCGAACGCCGCCGCAGCCAACTAAGGAGGATGCCATGGAAAAACAGCAAAAGAGCGTGCGCATCCGCTTGTTCCAGGATAACGGCCGCTACAAGGGGGACCTGTTCGTCAGTGTCAACGGCGTGAATTACAAGATCCGCCGCGGCGTTGAGGTGCAGGTACCGCCCGAGGTGGCGGAGGTGCTGGAGCACAGCCAGATGCAGGATGAACGGACCGCTGCCCGGATCGCCGCAGCGGAGAACGCCGCACAGTAACGACACAATGGCCCCGGCGGGAGGTCCGCCGGGGCTTTTTAAGAAAGGAGGCCCATGGATGACGGTAGGACAAGCGCTGGAACAGACCCAGCAGCTGCGCCCGGGCAGCCGTATCCCGGCATTGACTTTACAGCACTGGCTGCGGGATCTGGATGGAACCCTGCGCTGTCAGGTATTTGCCCGCAGCAAAAGGCCGGAAGAAAGGACGCAGGGGGCAGACCTTGCCTGGGACGATGGACTTCGGGAGGAGGATGTACTGCTGGTCCACGCGCCCTATGATGGGCTGTACCCTCACTATCTCTGTGCGCAGATCGATGGAGCGCTGGGGGAAGCAGACCGCTATGCGGGGGAGAGGGCACAGTATCAGGCGATCTTGGCAGAATTTCGGGCCTGGATGCGCCGCACATACCCGCCTTGCAGCCAGGTCCGCTGGCGCTGGTAAGGGGGTGAGAATATGGAATTGGCACAACGTCCGGGTTTGAAAAACGACCGCAGACTGCTGCGGGCCTTTGGGGGGCTGAATGAGGGGTACGCTTGTACAGAGGCAGAGTATGCGGCAGGAGAGAATTTTTCTGCACGGGATTTTCCGGCGCTGAGCACACGGCCGCCCCGCTGCCGCTTGCGGACATTGCGGGATGTAAACGGACTGTACTGCCGCAGCGGTCTTTTGGCTGTGTGCGGCCGGGACCTGCACTATATACCGGAACAGGGGGAGGAGGTGACCCTGCCCCAGGCACTGACCGATGGACCCAAGACCCTGGTGGGTCTGGGCGCCAAGGTGCTGATCTTTCCGGACAAGGCGGCTTTTGATACGGCGACCGGTCAGCTGACCCCTTTGGGTGCGCTGTGGCAGAGCGAAAACGCCCAGAGCATCGAGTTTGCCCCCTGCGATGGAGCAGGCAGGGTGTATGCGGTGCACAGCTATGGCGAGACCGAGCCGGAAAACCCATCGGATGGACAGGTGTTTTTGAAAACACGGAATACGGAAACCCCCTGGCGGGAGGACGGTGGGCTGGAGATCTACAGTGCGACCTCCGGCAACTGGTCGGCGGTGACGCTGGAATACTGCCGCATCCGGGCCAAGGGGCTGGGCAAGCTGTTCCGTCAATGGGACACTGTGACCCTGACCGGCGTGCCGACAGGGGCTGCCGGCCAGTGGGAGAAGCTGGACGGAGACCAGATCCTGTATGCGGTGGAAGAAGATTGGATGGTGATAAAGGCACTTCCACAGGGAGAGCGGTATTATGGACGGTTGGTCTGCACGCCGGGCGCTGCCCAATGGACCAGCCTGGACGGAAAACAGACCCTGCCCTGTCCGGCGGCAGAAAAGATCACGATGGAGCGACGCATCCCGGATATGGAGTTTTTGACCGAGTGCGACAACCGAGTGTGGGGCTGTTCCAGCAAGGAAAATGTGATCTATAGCTGCAAGCTGGGCGACCCCACCAACTGGTACAGCTACCGGGGCATCGCCGCTGACAGCTATGCAGTCACGGTGGGTACTGACGGCGCGTTTACCGGAGCAGCCAGCTGCATGGGCAGCGTACTGTTTTTCAAAGAGAATGTTCTGCACAAGATCTACGGTGCAAGGCCGTCGGATTTTCAGCTCAGCACGCTGCGGTGCAGGGGCGTGGCCAAAAATGCGGCCCGCAGCCTTTGTGTGATGGATGAGACGCTGTATTATCTCTCAGCAGGGGGGATCATGGCCTGGGACGGCAGTCTGCCGGTGCGCATCTCGGCGCAGCTGGACTCCGCCGCACTGGACCATGTGGACAGTGCCGAAGGGGGAAGCCTGGACGGGCGGTACTATCTACAGCTGACCCGCACCCGGGGCGGGACCACCCAGCGCCGGATGCTGGTCTACGATGCGGAAAAGGGGCTTTGGCATCAGGAGGACCCTGCCGCCCAGCGGATGGCCGGGAGCGGGAGCCAGCTGTATTTTTGGGACGGAGAGGCGCTGTGGGCGGCGGATGCCCGCCGGGAACCAGACCGGCAGGGGGAAGAAAGCTGCATCCCCTTTGCGCTGGAGACTGGGGAACAGGGGCTGGACGATGCAGAGGAGAGGTATCTCTCACGGTGGACCGTGCGGCTCAGCGCAGCAGTGCCCAGCCGGGTAGAGCTGGCCGTCTGCTACGATGGCGGCAGCTGGGAAACGGTGGGACAGCTCTTTGCGGCCCCTGGCACCGGCAGCTATGACCTGGCCTTTGTGCCCCGGCGGCACGGACGGCTGCGGCTGCGGCTGCGGGGCACCGGACAGATCACCCTGCATGCGGTGGCCCGCACCCTGGCGCCGTCCCGGGGACATCAGATGCAGCAACAGGAGGGAGTATGGCAAGCTTGAACGGACTGGGGCAGCTGGGGCTGCCCAAGCTCAGCGAGAAAATGGACCCTGGCGATGCCCGGGCGCTGCGCAGTTATCTGTACCAGCTGCAGGAGCAGCTGCAATATATCCTGAGCAACCTGGACGCAGAAAACCTGTCCGAAGCCCTGCGGACCAGACTCGGCAACTGAAAAGGAGGGCCAGCAATGGCAGCAAGCAAAAAACGAGAGAAGGAAGGGTACGACACCCAAGGATTGGACAGCCGCCAGGAGGTGGAACAGGCGCTGGCGGGCGCACAGTACCGGCCCAGCCAGACCGTGCAGCAAGCGGCCCAGCAGCTGCAGCAGATGCAAGGCCAGCGGCCTGCGGAGTACGAAAGCGCCTATCAGGAGCGCATGGACCAGCTGTTGGAGAAGCTGATGGGGCGGGAGAGCTTCCGGTATCATTACCAGCAGGACCCGCTGTACCGCCAGTATGCCCAGGCGTATACCCAGAACGCCCAGAATGCCAGTGCAGATGCGGCGGCGCAGGCAGCAGCGCTGACCGGAGGATACGGCTCCAGCTATGCCGCCAGCGCAGCACAGCAGGCGTATCAGCAGCAGATCAATGGACTGAACAGCGCGATCCCCACCCTGTACAGTCTGGCGCTGGATACCTATACCAGCGAGGGGGAGGCGATGGAGAGCCAGCTGGAACAGCTGAACACCCTGGAACGCGGTGCCCAGGACCGCTATGACCAGCAGATGGAACACTACTACGACCAGCTGGACCGGATGGGCGAAGCCTACAACGCCGCAGCGCAGCAGGACTACCAGCAGTATCTGGGGTATCTGGACCGTTTGGACACGCTCCACGGGTATTACTCGCAGCAGGAGCAGGCCCAGGCAGCCCGCCGACAGCAGGGATTCCAGAACCTGTTGAGCGTGCTGGGCGTGGTGGGAGACATGGTGCAGCTGGCGATTTCCGGCACCACCGGCCTTGGCTCCTTGGCGGGCGGATTGCTGAATACCGGCTACGGCATCTATGCGGACAACCGCCAATATGAGGCAGACCGCGCGGATGCAGCCTGGAGCCAGCAGATGCAGCAGATGCAGTACCAGAGCAGCCTGGAACAGCAGCGGTATGAGAATGCCGACGCAGAGCGCCGGTACCAGGATACACTGGCGCAGCGCAAAGCTGCCAACGCCCGGGCGGATGAAAAGCTGGCGCTGGCGAAAAGCAAATGGGCGGCGCAGCAGGCCAAAGCGCAGCAGTCTGCGGACCGGGAGACCGGCGCTTTCCAGGGGGATACCCCTGCTTTGGCGGATAAGGGCGGCGTCAAAAAAGAGTGGAACGCCCGCTATGCGGCTGCCCGGCTGAAAGATCTGGGCCGCACGGACCAGCAGATCCGGGCTGCACTGCAGCGGGAGGGCTTTACCGATGCCCAGGTCCGTAAGATCCTGGAGGAGATGAATAAGCGAAAGTAAAATAAGTCGGCGGCTCTGCAAACAGATGCAGAGCCGCCGGCTTTGTGTGTATAGAAGCTGGTTTTACAGACGACATTCAAACAGAAACATCTCGTCGCTTTCTCCTGCGGGCGATCTGCTTGGAAAAGCCTGTATAGGTGGTCACCTTGGAAAAGCCGACCTGGGCCAGCAGCTGCTCCATCTCCCCAAAACGGTACAGATGGGTCTGGAAAACCATGGCTTCCTTCCGCAGCAGCCGGGGACCGTCGTATAGCTTGCAGAGCCCCGGCATAAACTGAGTCTGGGTGCGGGCGTCGTAGTGGTTTTGCTCAGAGAACGGTGGATGCGGTGCAGGGCCTTGGTAGAGCGCAGGGAGGGGTCACCCCCGCGGGCTAAACAAAGCCCCGCTGGGGCTTTGTTTGCTCTGCTGACGGTGTCAACAGAGCCGCCCTGTTCGAGTCCCCCTGGGCACTGGAATATAAAAAAACAGCTGTTGCAAATGCAGCCGGAGCGTGGGGCCTTGGTAGAGCGCAAGGGAGGGTCACCCCCGCGGGCTAAACAAAGCCCCGCTGGGGCTTTGTTTGCTCTGCTGACGGTGTCAACAGAGCCGCCCTGTTCGAGTCCCCCTGGGCACTGGAATATAAAAAAACAGCTGTTGCAAATGCAGCCGGAGCGTGGGGCCTTGGTAGAGCGCAAGGGAGGGTCACCCCCGCGGGCTAAACAAAGCCCCGCTGGGGCTTTGTTTGCTCTGCTGACGGTGTCAACAGAGCCGCCCTGTTCGAGTCCCCCTGGGCACTGGAATATAAAAAAACAGCTGTTGCATTTGCAACAGCTGTTTTTGGTGGGGTGCCCAGTGGGACTCGAACCCACGGTCTCCAGATCCACAATCTGGCGCGTTAACCGACTACGCTATGGGCACCATATCTATGCGCCCGAAGGGACTCGAACCCCCGGCCCACTGCTTAGAAGGCAGTTGCTCTATCCACCTGAGCTACGGGCGCACGTTGTTATCCCATTGGGTTCCTTTATGGCGGCTACGGTGCGAAGCACACGCTGCGAGAAGTATAATACCATACCCCACCGGTTCTGTCAAGGACAAAATGCAAAATTCTTTTATTTTTTTTTCAAAGGGTCTTACAGCAGCCACATACCGGCCAGACCCAATGCAAAACCAAGGGTAACACCGGCAGTTACATCCCGGACAAAATGTACGCCGGTCAGCACCCGAAGCCCGCAGATGACCAGGGCAACGACCGTCAGCGCAGCCCCGGCGGCGGGGCTGAAATACAGCCACACCGCTGCAATGACACCGGCGCTCAGTGCATGGCGGGAAGGAAAGGAGCAGCCCTGCCGCTCTTTCTGCACCAGCGGCACGAAGCCGGGCTGCTGGTAAGGGCGGGGGAAGTTGAGCGCCCGGCGCAGGGTTGTGCCGCCCAGAAACACCGCTGCCGGAACCAGCACCGCCCGGACCGCTGCGGGCAGAAGCTGGGTCTGGCCGGCAGCCAGTTTCAGCCCCAGCCAGATCAGCAGGGCGGGGTAGCACGCAAAAGGGATCAGAGGCAGCCAGCGGTTGGCGGCCACCACCCCGGCTTTGAGCCGGGGATGGGCAGCAAACCAGGCAGCGGTCTGGCGGGAGCGTTCGGCGGTCATAGGGCCTCCTTATGGGTCAAAAACAGGTGTCGAGATAGTTTTCCACATCAAAAGATTCGGGGGTGGAATCTCCCCGCAGGTAAAGGGGGTGATGCGGGTGGCCTTTTTTGCTGCGCTTGCCAAAGGTGACCCAGGGGGTATCGTACTGCCGGGTCAGGGCGACCATCTCCCGCATCAATCCAGGCAGGTAGTCCCGCTTTTCGATCAGGGTGCCCCAGGCAGCCCACATGGTAGGCTGGGTGTTTTCCAATACAGCCGCCAGCCAGCGCAGGTTTTCATCACACAGGGCACGGTCGGGGATGCGGTCCATATCATTGGGGTTGGTGGCCCGCTGCGGGTAGACGTTGAACATGATCCAGCTGTCAAAGCCGTTGTGCGCCGCCAGACGCTCTACGCTTTTCAGGGTGGGGTCCAGTGCGCCGGGCTGCGCGGTGCTGGGGTTGATGCCGATGCACACCAGCGGGCGGCGGCCGACTCTGCCCAGCACATAGCGGTAGGGCAGGTAGACATGGGGTTCGTAGTACCAGGTGCCGCCAGGGTATTCTCCCGGTTCCAGGCGGGGCAGCTGCTGTATTTCCATAATACACCTCATTGGTTTGTTTTGCCCCTATCCTACCTGAAACTCCGGCGCAAATCAAGGGATTTGCGGGAAAAGTGGATGTTCAGCCGGAGGATTTCATGCTATACTATGGATAGACGCCCATTTGCGCTGCTGGTTTTGGCAGCTGAAAAGCGGGTCCTGCCCTGTGTTGTGAAATATCCGGCGGCAAAGTGCTGCCGGCTGTGTAAAATGGATTCCGGGGCCTTTTTGCCAAAAGGGGAAAGCCCCGTAAAAAAAATAACCTCTGTGCGAACAAGAAAGGAAGCCTATATGCTGGAAGATTATAGAGCTGCGCTGCGCTCTGGTCAGCGAGCCTACCGGGCCTGTGTAGCCCAAGGCAAAACGCCTTTTCTGGAGGTGCTGGACGAAGAGCTGATGGGGGTGGATATCGTAGCCCAGGAGCCGCTGGGCCTGGTGGATATCCCTGCCGAGAGCATCGTGGGCACCAAGACCAGCGGCCGGCACACGGCCTTTGCCGCCAACTTTATGCCCCTGCTGGATGAGGACACGGAGTTTGCATCCAAATGGAGCCATCTGTGCGATGCCCACCTGGAAGAGGGCATCCACACCCCCATCATTGCGTTTGAATATCTCAACCGCTTTTATGTGCAGGAGGGCAATAAGCGGGTCTCTGTGCTGAAATATTATGGCGCAGTCAAGATCCCCGGCACGGTCACCCGTCTGGTGCCTGCCCGCACCGATGAGCTGCAAAACCGGATCTATTATGAGTTTTTGGATTTTTATAAGCTGTCCAAGGTCAATGCTTTGCAATTCAGCCGTCCGGGCAGCTATGCAAAGCTCCAGACCTTGGTATGCAAAGCGTCTGAGGAGAGCTGGACCGAGGACGACCGGCGCAATTTTGCAGCGTTTTATGCAAAGTTCAGCCAGCAGTTTTATGTGCTGGGGGGCGGGAGCCTGGACCTGACCCCTGGGGATGCGATGCTGGTGTATCTGTCGGTCTACCGCTATGCAGATGCCTGCGATAGCCCGCCTGCCCAGATCCATGAGAACCTGGCAAAGCTTTGGGAGGAGATCAAGATCCTTACCAAACCCCAGGCGGTGGAGCTGTCGCTGGAGCCGGAGCAGAGCAGCGGGGAGCCGCTGCTGGCAAAGTTGAATATCTTCAGCCGTCCCAGCACCCTGCGGGTGGTGTTCCTGCACGAGTACAACGCCCAGAACAGTGCCTGGGTCCGCCGCCATCAGCGGGGCATCAATGCCTTGCAGAAGGCTTTCCCGGACCGGCTCACGATCATCCGGCGGGAGAATGTAGGCCCGGAGGTGGATGCAGAGCAGATCCTGGAGCAGGAAGCCCACGACCATGCAGATGTGGTGTTTACGACCAGCATCCGGATGCGCCCCGCCTGCCTGAAGGTGGCAGCTCAGCACCCCAAAACCCACTTTTTGAACTGCTCGCTCAATGCGCCCCACCCGCTGGTGCGCACCTACTATCCCCGCACCTATGAGGTGACCTATTTGCTGGGCATCCTGGCTGGCGTGCTGAGCCGGACGCAGCGGGTAGGGTATGTGGCGGCCAACCCCATCTACGGCACCCCTGCGGCGGTCAATGCGTTTGCCCAGGGGCTGCGCACCGTCCGTCCGGAGGGACGGGTGCTGCTGCGCTGGGCCTGTTTGCAGGACCCGGATCATCCACTGGATTTTGCGGACCAGGAGGATGTGGAGCTGTTCTATGCCCGTGACCCGCGGGAGCCTGGCCCTGCCCACCGGGATTATGGCCTGTGCCGCCGTTTGCCGGATGGCAGCGTGCAGCCGCTGGCGCTGCCGGAGTGGCGGTGGGATACGTTTTACATCGAGATCATCCGCTCCATTCTGGAAGGCGGCTGGGACAAGACCAGCGGCCGCGCGCTGAACTATTGGTGGGGCATGAGCAGCGATGCGGAGGAGATCCAGTATACACTGGGTCTGCCCGGCGGCACCCTGCAGATGCTGGACCTGATGGAAAAGCAGCTGCGGGAAGGGGGCTTGCAGATATTCCCGGCGGAGATCTACGCCCAGGGACATATCCTGCATTCTCCGGCAGGGCTGGCCTATACGCCTGCGGAGCTGATGGAGATGGACTGGCTGGATGAATGTGTGGAGGGGGAGATGCCCCGCTATGAACAGCTGGATGTGCGCACCCGGACCCTGATCGGGATCAACGGCCTGGACAATGTCAAAGACGGCGCACAATAACGCAGGGGTATGCAATTTGCTGCGTATCCCTGTGGGCAAAGGCAGCCGGGCGGCGCTTTTGCGGGATGCATGAGACGATCCGGGCGGCGCAAGGGCCCGCCGGGACGGTAAAAAGAATGGAGCGATGCGGACGTGAAAATTCTTGCGATTTCGGATGTCCCCTCGAGAGCTTTGTGGGATTATTGTTCAAAAGACCGGTTGGAGGGGGTGGATCTGATCCTCTCCTGCGGGGATCTGCCCAAGCGATATCTGGAGCATCTCACCAACTTTACCACGGCGCCGATCCTGTATGTTCATGGCAACCACGACGGCAGCTATAAAGGGGCAGAACCCGGCGGCTGCATCTGCGTGGATGACCAGGTGTATGTCTGGAAAGGGCTGCGCATTATGGGGCTGGGGGGCAGCATCCGTTATAACCAGGAGGATACCTATCAGTATACCGAGCAGGCGATGCGGCGGCGCATCCGCAAGCTGTGGCTGCGGGCCCATAAAGTAGGGGGCATTGATCTTTTGATGACCCATTCGCCCGCCCGAGGCTTGAACGATACGCCGGATGGCGCCCACCGCGGGTTTGGCTGTTTTAATGATCTGCTGGAGGAATATGAACCCAAATGGTTCATCCATGGTCATATGCATTTGAGCTATGACCCTAAGCTGCCCCGGGTCTGCACCAAAGGCGGAACCACCGTCATCAATGCTACGGAGCGCTATGAATTTGAGATCCCGGACCCGGACCCCGCACCAAAGCGCCCCCGGTTTTGGTAAAGCGCCGCAAAGCGGTTTGAAAAATAAAACAGGCCGGCACACCTGCAGTTGGGTGTGCCGGCCTGTTTTTCGCTTAAGGGATCACAGATCCAGTTTGCCGGAAACTTTGTTTACAACGTAGTAGGCTGCGCCCTCTTCCGGTTTGAGGTATACTTTGCAGGACTGCACACCCACCTTGTGGGTAGCGCGGTAATCTGCCTTGGCGCGCTCCACGATATCGCTGACATTGTACTGCTTATCACCAAGCTCCACATACAGCTCCGGCGTCAGCGGGGGACGGCCGCGGCGTGCTGCGGATTTTGCGGGCTTTTTGGCTTTGGGCTCTGTATCGTGAGCTTCCGGCGTTTGGGCTGCCGCAGAGGCAGCGAGCTTTTTCTCAGACATATCCTCAACCTTCCTTCCATCATGTGCCGCGCTGGCGTTGCATCCTATGCAACTTGGCGCCCTCCAGAGCGGAAACATATATTTATATAATAGTAACTTTGCTTGCATTTGTAAAGCCTTTTCGAGAAAAACAACGAAAGTTCTATACAAATGACCCTTCAAATTACCTGCGGGGGGATAGTGGGATATAACTGACCGCAATGCTCTTGCCCGGTGCACACCGTGGCAGGACCGGAGCGGGACAAAACACAGCACAAACTCGGGCAGGAAAGAGCGGATATTCTCTGAAAAGACCGGCAGCAAAACGGGATGTAAACAGCCCTGCGCAGGGGGGGCTGCGCCCCGATCCATAGGATGCCCGGCTGAACAGGAAAAATACTGCTTGATTTTGATGGAGAAATCCGCTATAATAATGCTGTTGTACATCCACAGATGTGCCGGTGTGTCGGAATGGCAGACGATGTGGACTCAAAATCCATTGGTAGTGATACCGTGTGGGTTCGACCCCCACCACCGGCATAAAAACCCCCAGCCGCAAGGCTGGGGGTTTTTTGCTGGTGGTGGGGGTCGAACAGAGCGGCGGTGGAAACACCGCAAACAAAGCCCCAGTGGGGCTTTGTTTAGCTCGCGGGTGTCACCGTATAGGAAGCAGTACCGGGGCAGAAGCTGTGGGCGGTTTAAGGTTTTCCCCAGCCGCAAGGCTGGGGGTTTTTGCTGGTGGCGGGGGTCACCGCACCAGCGCTACGGCGGTAGTCAACCCCCATAATCCGCTGCTGGATGCGCTGCTGAGCACAGAATATCGTGATGCGGCAAAGCACAAAGTACAGCTCCGTTTGGATCTGTGCGATCTGGAACACTTCCCCCTTCGGGATACAGAGCTGGTGACCGTGATGTGCAATTTGCTGGATAATGCGATCCGTGCAGCAGAAGGGACCGAGGCTTTTCTGCGGATATGGTTTCACAGGGCCATGATAGATCCAGGGGAACAGAAGGCCCTTTGAAGCGGCAGCCGAGACAGGCTGCCGCTTTTTCAATACCAAAGGACCCGGGCGGAGAGCCTGGGTCCTTTGGTATTGAAAAACACCCCTGCCCCCAGCGAAAAGGCCGGGGGCAGGGGCAGGATAGAATGATAGGAGGAGTAAGGGAAGTGCGTTGAAGATTATTCCGGATCGGTGCTCAGAGTCTTGCCGGTGTAGTAAATGTTGGCATCCAGGTAGGTTGCCATACGGCCGGGTTTACGGGTATAGATGCCGGGCTGGATATCGCCGCGGATCACGTCCCGCACCAGGATCATCATGTGGCGCAGGTAGTCCACCGAGAAGGGCTCCAGGTTCTCCAGGTGGCCGGTGAGGAACTCATACTCCACATCCTTATTGCGCAGCAGGATCTCTGCCATAAAGTGCTCAATGGTGGGATAGAACTCATCAAAGGTCATCTTGAACAGGAACAGGTCGCCGGAGCCGATGGCATCGCCGGTAAAGATGTAGTCCTTGTAGAAGAACACCACAGAACCAGGGGTATGGCCGGTGACATGGACCACTTCCAGCTCATCCTGGCCAATGCGCACCACATCGCCTGCGTTGACGTTCTGCAGGTGCATGGTCTCAGCCGTTAAACCGCCGAACTTCTCCATGGTGGAAAGCAGCCCCGCCTTGTCGTCCGGGTGGATGTAGGTGCGGCGCACCTTGCCGGAGGCTACCAGAGAGGGGATGCCCAGGATATGGTCGCCGTGGTTGTGGGTCAGCAGGATATCCAGTGCAGCGTCGGGGTTGGTCAGCACGTTGTTGCGGATGTAGGCATAGAGGTCGGCCTTGCCGCCGCCGCCCATGGCAGTGTCGATCACCAGAGCTTCGCTGCCCCGATCCATCACATACAGGGTGTCCATGCCAAAGTCCATGATGCGGGTGATGCCGTACTTCAGCTTGATCTGGCTGAACATCAGGTTGGGGTCCAGGGCGCCATGCTGGGTGCGGGTCAGGCTCTGGGTAAACATCCAGTTGTATGGCGTGCCGATGCTGAACACACGCTCCCACACCTTATGAGGCTCCGGCATGGAACCGGCGGTAAAGCCCTCGTACTTGATGCAGCCGCAGCCGTTGTCCTTCATGGTCTGGACGGCCTTTGCGGTCTCGCTCTCCGGCATGACGGGGTCGTCCTTGCAGTGATAGGCCCAGATGGGCTGATGCTTGATGGCGGCAAAAGCGCCGGGGGTGGCGTACCACTGGGCGGGCACCATGCCGCACATGGGGATAGCGGCCGCAAAGAAGTACGGATAGGTGAGGATCATGTGCCAGACGCCGGTGCCGCCCATGGACATACCTTCGATGTAGATGCGGTCGGGGTCAACAGCGTGGGAGGCAACGTAATCGTCGATCATCTTCTTGACGGCGGTCACGGTCTCCGGGTCGGTCCAGTTGTTGCCCGGGCACTGGGGAGCGATGACAAAGGTGGGGTTCTTTTTCAGCTGAGCGTCCGACATATAGAAGGTGGCGCCGTCGTTGGCCAGCAGCTGGGTGCCGTTGGGGCCCTTGCCGTCCTCGCCGTGCAGGAACACCACCAGGGGCAGCTTGCCCCGCAGACCCAGCTGATAACGCTTGGGGTTGAAAGCACAGTACTCCAGGCTGCCGCTGCGGCCTGCCCGGAAGCGCTTGGCCAGCTCGTCCCGGCTCTGTGCAGCTACATTTACAACGGGCAGGCAGTTCTCATCCCCGTTGTCTGCAAAAGCGATGCTGCCAGTGCCCAGCACGCCTGCAACAGCTGCAATAGCAGCGGTGTTGCGAAGAAAATCTCTTCTGCTGAATTCCATGATACAATTCCTCCGTGTGTCCATAAGAGGACACGATTCTTGCTCAGTTGCACCCAAGCTTTTTGGTGCGCTTTGCCCAAGATTAACACACAAAGTTCAAGTATACAAGACGAATTGATACAATTCGGAGAAACTGACATACTAGTATATCAAGAATTGTGCAAAATCACACGGCGGAAATTCCGCAAGTTGGCAGGAAAGCCAGCAAGTGAAAAATAACTCAAAAACAACCGATGCAGAATAACAAAAAAGCCTGCTGCAAAAAAAGATTGCAGCAGGCGGGAACAGATATTTAAACCTCCGCGATGGCCTCGACCTCGCACAGGACGCCCTTGGGCAGATCCTTGACGGCTACGCAGCTGCGGGCAGGCTTGGAGACAAAGTAACCGGCGTAGACCTCGTTAAAGGCAGCAAAGTCTGCAATGTCGGCCAAAAAGCAGGTAGTCTTGACCACCTTGTCAAAGCCGGACCCTGCGGCGGTCAGGATGGCGCCCACGTTGCGGCAGCTCTGGTCTGCCTGGGCGGCGATGCCCTCAGGGACAGCGCCGGTGGCCGGGTCTACCGGGATCTGCCCGGAGGTGTACACAAGCCCGCCGGTGACCACTGCCTGGGAGTAAGGACCAATGGCTCCGGGAGCGTTTTCGGTATGGATGATCTGCATGGTAAGTGCCTCCTTGGTGATAAATGTTAGGGATGTCCAAAGTGTACCACCATGGTCGGGGGGCTGTCAATGCAAAGGACAGGGGCGGCGGATGGAGCGGGGCATCGGGGGGAACGGCCCCTCACGTCTCCACTACGGGCAGCACCAGCACGGCCTTGGCACCTTTGGGGCGGTTGCGGACAAAGAGCGCCCGTCCGCCGTGGGCGGAGAGGATCTGTTCCACAACGTGCAGACCCAGAATATGCGGGGCGCCCTCCTGCTCCGGACAGGACAGCGCCCGCAGCACGGAGGGGGGATACCCAACGCCGTTGTCTGCCAAAATGATCCGCAGTTTGCCGCTGTCCATCTCGGCGGTTATCTGCATCTCCACCGGGTCAGGGTTGTGCCGGGAGGCGTTGTTCAGCAGGTTTTCCAGCGCCCGGGCCAGCAATGCGGGGTCGGCATCCAGCACTGCCTGTTCCGCTGCATCGGTCTGGACCAGACTCACGGTGCAGTTGTCGGCCAGGGGCGTATCATAAAAATCTGCCACAGCGCGGCGCAGCAGCGGCCCGGCGGTCAGCTTTTGGCGGCGCAGGGGCTGGGCGCCGTATTGCAGCTTGCTGGTCAGGTTCAGGTCGTCGATCAGCGAGCGGATGCGCTGGCTTTGGGTGCGGATACCCGCAGCCTTACGCCGGGCCGCATCCGGCAGGGCAGAGTCCTGCTCCAGCTGTTCGGCCCAGCCCAGGATCAGAGAGAGCGGGGTGCGGATGTCGTGGCTGACACCGGCGATCCAGTTGGTGCGGGCGGAATCCCGCTGAGCAATGATCTCGTTGCGGGTCTGCAGCTGGGCGCTGGTCTGGTTCAGCTTCTGCGCCAGCTCCCCAGCCATGCCGGTCACCGGCAGGGTCACGGTCTGCCCCTGTGCCAGAGCGTCCAACCCTTGTGCCACCTGCTGCAAACTGCGGCTGCCCCGCCAGCTGAAGGCCAGACAAAATGCCAGGATCAGCACGACCAGCCCGATCCCTGCGGGCAGGATGCTGGAGATAAGCCCGTGGACGATATCGGTGTCTATGTAAAAGTTGCGTTTCCACAGGGTGCCAGGCGCCTGCCCGATCACGAACAGGCCGTATTCCTCTACCCAGCACAGCACCGGCCATTGGTCCAGGTACCAGCGGCTGAAAGCGGCTGTTTCCGATACGGTGTAGGGGTGGTCCAGCTCTGGGGGCAGCTGATAACGCCAGATCACCTGACCGTCGTCATCCAGGACCATGGCCCAGGCGTACCCCTGCATCCATTGTTCCGGGGTGTGGGCAGGGCCAAAGTCCAACTGACCGTCCTTTTGTACCATGGCGGCGGCGATCTCGCTGGAAGTATAGGGCTGGGCCTGGTACTGGACGGTGTACCTCCAGCCCAGCCAACCCAGCAGCCCGGCACCCAGCCCCGCCAGCAGCAGGACCAGGACGGCAATGGCCAGTACATAGCGGCGGATCAGCCGCCCGAATGTCTTCATACCGCACCCTCCCGGGTCAGCTTGTAGCCAATGCCCCGCACGGTGACCAGATGCTGCGGCTTGCTGGGGTCGTCCTCCAGCTTTTCCCGCAGGTGGCGCATATGGGCCAGCAGACTGTTTTTGTAACCAAAATAATCCACGCCCCATACCGCCTCGCACAAGGCGTCGTAGGTGACAAGATGGCCCCGGTTCTCCACCAGCTTTTGCAGCAGTGCTCGCTCGGTGGCGGTCAGGGGGACCGGCGGGCCTTGGGGCGGCAGGATCTGGGCATCGGCCAGAGAGACCCGGCGGCAGCCGATCTGCAGGACGGGGGATGCGGCATTGCTGGACAATTCAGCCCGGTAGGCGCGCTGTAAAATGTGCTGGATGCGCAGCAGCAGCTCCTGCATCAAAAAGGGCTTGGTCAGGTAGTCGTCTGCACCCAGCCCCAGCCCGAACAGACGGTCGGCATCGGCATCACGGGCAGAGAGGAACAGCGCAGGAACATCGCCCTGGGAGTGCAGCTCCTGGAACAGCACAAAGCCATCCCCGTCCGGCAGGTTGATGTCCAGAACCATCAGCTCTGGGGTCTGCGCGGCAAAGGCCGCCTTTGCTTCGGCACAGTTGGAGGCGGTGGCCAGATTCTGGTAGCCTGCCCCCCGGAGATGATCGCACAGCAGGGTGATAAGGTCTGGGTTGTCATCTACCAATAATAAATGCGCATCGTAGATCGTCTGCATGGAGGGTACCTCACATTTCTGGGTGTTGATTTTCAGGGGGAGGGGGTGGCTTTTTTACGGGGGTTTGTTCCTTTTTTCGAGAAAAAAGGAACCGAAAAAAGCTTTTCACACAGCTGGCGAGTCCTCGCCAGCCAATTTTTTTGCATATGGCAGGCTTCGCACCTTCTGCCAGGGACGTAACGGGCTGTGACGGGTGGTTTTCCGGGAACCCTCTCAGTCAACGCCTGACGGCGTTGCCAGCTCCCCCGATAGGGGAGCCTTTGGCAAGGGCGGGAGGTTTACTGCTTACAGGTTAGCTTCTTCATGCCGTTGATCTGTAAACATAGGACATGCCCTCTTTGCCAAGGGCTCGCCCTTCGGGAGAGCTGTCGCCGTAGGCGACTGAGAGGGTTTGCTGCCGGTGCGAGCCGCCTAAAAGAAAACCTGAAAACTTCCCGCCCTTGCCAAACCCGTGCGCAGCACTCCCAATCGGAGCAGGGGCAAAATCGGAAAAAGCGTCTGTGCCAAAGGCACACCGCCCGATTTTGTCCCGGCGACCTCCTCTTTGGGGTTACTAGGGGCGAGCAGCCCCTAGTTCGTTGCGGGGAGAGGGGAGTCCAGAGGGTGAGAGGGGGGAGTCGAAACACCCCTCTCACCCTCTGGCCCAGCGGAGCGTCCCGCTTATAGCGTGATTTTTAGAAGATGCAAAAAGTAAGAACGAGGAACGTTTTCTTCTTGCTAAAGCTCCTCACAGCCCAGCCGTGCCCTTTTGTACCTTCATTATACCACCTCCCCCGCTCTGGGGGCTATCCATTCCTGGTGGATTTAAGCGGAATTTAAGCTGGACCCCCACCTGGATTTAAGCTCGGGGGTGTATCATGGGCTCAGCAAAACAGTAAAGGAGCGATGATCCCCTATGTGCAGCACAGCGCTTGCCATTGAGACGAGAAAATTGTATAAGACCTACGGCCCCCGCAAAGTGGTGGATGGGCTGAGCCTTCATGTGCCCAAGGGCTGTGTGTATGGCTTTATCGGCCCTAACGGGGCGGGCAAATCCACCACGATGAAAATGCTGCTGGGACTGGTGCGCCCCACCAGCGGCATGGTGCAGCTGCTGGGCCAGACCCTCACCCAGGACAACCGCATCGAGCTGCTGGGGCATACCGGCAGCTTGATCGAGTCCCCCTCCGGCTATGCCCACCTGACAGGCCAGGAGAATCTGGCCATCCTGGCAGACCTCAAAGGAGTGCCCCGAAAGGACATTGGCCGGGTGCTGGAGGTGGTGCAGCTCACCGCCGACCGGGATCGCAAGGTGGGCGGCTACTCCCTGGGCATGAAACAGCGGCTGGGCATCGCAATGGCCCTGCTGGGCAGCCCGGAGCTGCTGATCCTGGACGAGCCCACCAACGGCCTGGACCCGGCTGGCATCCAGGAGATGCGGGCGCTGATCGCCCAGCTGCCGGAGCGCACTGGGGCCACGGTGCTGCTGTCCAGCCACCTGCTGGGAGAGATGGAGCAGATGGCCACCCAGGTGGGCATCCTGGACCATGGACGGCTTTTGTTTGAAGGCCCCCTTGCCCAGCTGCAGCAGCACAGCCGGGGCGGGTGCCGGCTGCGGACCCTCTGGCCGGAAAAAGCCTTCCCAGTCCTGGAGAGCTGGGGCCTGCCCGCCCGCCTGGATGCGGAAGGGCGGATGGAGCTGCCCCCCTTGCCGGAGGAAGCGCTGGCCGATCTGGTGCAGGCGCTGGCCGAGGCGGGGGCCGGGGTGGTGGAGCTGCATACCCGCACCAAGACCCTGGAGGAGATCTTCCTCACCCTGACCCAGTCCGAAAGCTGAACACCTGCATCTGAAAGGAGCGTTTTCCATGCACGATCTTTTTCGGGCCTTGTGGGCCGAGCTGCAAAAAAGCCGCCGCCGCCGGGATGGGCTGGTCTGCCTGTTGGCAGTGGCCCTGATCTGGGTGTGGGCGGGCCAGCGCCCAGAGGACCCCGCCCAGGCCGCCGATGCATACAGCCGCCTGCTGTTTGTGCTGCCCTTGGTCCATGCTGTGGTCATGCCGGTGTCCGCTGCGGTGCTGGCCAGCCGTCTGTGGGACTGTGAGACCCGGGCCGACAGCTTCAAGCTGCTGTACACGCTGCAAAGCCGCCGAAGCTTATTTGCGGCCAAATCCCTGCTGGGGCTGGGGGAGCTTGCCCTGATCACGGGGGTGGAGGTTGCCCTGATCCCGGCAGCGGGCCGGGTCTTAGGCTTTGCCCAAAAGCTGGACGGCGCACAGCTGGTCTGGCTGCTGCTCTGTACCGGGGCGGTCAACTGTTTGTTGTTCTTTGCGGCATCCGTCCTGCTGGTATTATCACACGGGCCGATGCTGACCCTTTGCGCTGGGATGGCGGCCTCCCTGACCGGGATCTTCACCGCCTATATGCCGCAGTCGGTGAGCTATCTGGTGCCCTGGGGCTACTTTATGCCCCTGAGCAGCATCCGTATGGAGTGGGACCGGCAGACCCGAATCAGCACCTATTTCAGCCGGGGCTTTGACCTGCCGCTGCTGGCCTGGACCCTGCTGCTGGCTGTGGGGCTGGCGGCAGCCTGCTGGCAGATCGTGCGAGAAAAGGAGGTATGAACCATGTTGCTGCGCTGCATCCGGGCGGAGAGCCGCAAGCTCCACGCCTCGCCCGTTTGGCTGATGTTTCTGCTGCTGCCGACCCTGTCGGCAGGGTATGGGACCTTCAATTATCTGCAAAACCTGGATATCTTGTCCGAGGGCTGGTATAGCTTGTGGACACAGCACACACTTTTTTACTCGCTGTTGTTTTTTCCGGCGCTGGTGGCTGTGTATGCGGCCTACCTCTGGCGGCTGGAACACCTGGGGCACAACTGGAACCTGCTGATGACCGCCCCTGTGCCGCGGTTCGGGGTGTTCTTTGCCAAGTTCGCGGCGGTGGTCCAGCTGGTGCTGCTGACCCAAGGGCTGACCTTTCTGCTCTACCTGCTGTGCGGCAAGGTCTTTGCCCACCTGGAGGGCTGGCCCCCGGTGGAGACCTTCTGGTTTTTGATGCGGGGGGTGCTGGGGGGACTGCCGGTGGCGGCGGCCCAGCTGCTGCTGTCCATGCTGGTGCGGGGCTTTGCCGCACCGGTGCTCTGGGCGCTGATGGGAGGCGTTGCCGGGATGCTGGCGGCCAGCCGGGGGCTGGGGCTGTGGTGGCCCTATGCCCTGATGCAGCTGGGCATGAACTCCAACCGCAGCGAGGATCTGCTCTCTGGCAGTATGGGCAGTTTTGTGCTGGCCAGCCTGGTCTGGCTTCTGGCGTTTTTGACGGCGGCGGCCTGTCTGCTGGAAAAACGGGATGTCAAGGCTTGAAAATCGAAACAGAAGCGTTACGCCCACGTCACGGAATGGACACGAAATCTTGTTATTTTATAAAAAGGAAGGTAGAATATACTTGGAATACACAGTTCATAACAGAGGATATGCAGTACGGACGCCTTGCTCAGAAGTGTGGCCGGTGCAGAGAAGGGGGGCGCAGAGGATGCATAAGGCGGGACGTTGGCTGCGGCGGGCCGTGGCGGTGCTGCTGGCAGCGGTACTGGCTGCAGTGCTGCTGGCAGGGGGCTGGTTTGGCTTGCAAGGCTGGCAGATGTACCGCCGGGCGATCCAGACGACGCCAATCCAGGGGATGTATCAGCAGATCCAGCAGCGGGGCGATTTTGTGGGCTGCGGGCAGCTTCCGCCCTTGTATCTGCAGGCGGTGATCTCGGTGGAGGACCGCCGGTTTGAAAGCCACCCCGGTATCGATCTGGTGGCCATTGGCCGGGCGCTGGTGACCAATCTCCGCACCCGAAGTCTGGCCGAAGGCGGCAGCACCATCACCCAGCAGCTGGCCAAAAATGAGCTGTTTACACAAGAAAAACAGCTGACCCGCAAGGCAGCAGAGGTGTTTGCGGCGTTTGCGCTGGAGCGCACCTATACAAAGCAGCAGATCCTGGAGATGTATGTCAACACGATCTATTTTGGCAGCGGCTACTATGGCATCCATGACGCGGCGCAAGGATATTTTGGCTGTGAGCCCAGCCAGCTGGCGGACTGGCAGGCGGTGATGCTGGCGGGGCTGCCTAATGCACCTTCGGCCTATTCGCCGGATAAAAGCCCGCAGCTGGCGCTGGAGCGCACGCGGGCGGTGCTGCGCCGCATGGCCGACCATGGGACCATTACCCTGGACCGGGCTGCAGAGCTGGCACAGCAGGCAGAAAATGAATATGGCAGATAAGGGGCAAGCTCCCCTGAAATGCGTTTTTGACCGGCTGGTGCGGATGCGCCAGCCGGTCTTTGCGTGGTGCAGATCTTACCGTTTCTGGAAAAAGGCCGGAACGGGGCAGCAGGGAGATAAGCCTGTTTTATGCGGCAGAGAACAGCGGACAGCGGGCAAGGCAGGCGGGCGCTGGACTGCGGCGTGTTCCCAGTGTGCAGAGCATGAAGTGAAAAAGATTTTCATTTTGTCGAAAAGCCGGTGCAGGGGTCGAAAAATGAAAGCATACAACAAGCACAAAAGTGTGACCATGGCAGGGCGGCAAATTGCATAATCTGCACGATGGTTGCACACTTATGCAGAATTGTCTTGGATTACAAAAAGAGGAAGCATAAGCCTGGGGAATGTTATGAAAAACTGACAAAATACTGCCTTTATTATTGTTGAATTGTTCTATTGCGGACAATTTTTAACATGGTTATAATAAAACCAGACCTTACAGGTGCGGCCTTATGCGCACCTAAGGCGTTTGTTGTGATATGTATGAAGGAGAACACTATTATGAAAATGATTTCGCGTCGTGACTTCCTGAAAGCTTCCGCTGTGGTCGGCGCCGCTGCTGCAATGACTGCCTGTGGTGGTTCTTCCAGCTCCACCGCTGCTTCTTCCGTGGCATCTTCTGCCGCTGCCAGCTCCGCCGCTGCTTCTGGTTCTGCTAACATCGGCGTGTGCATTTACCAGTTCGCTGATAACTTCATGACCCTGTACCGCACCGACCTGGAGGAGTACCTGACTGATATGGGCTACTCCGTTACCATCGTGGACGGCAAGAACGACCAGAACACCCAGACCGAGCAGATCAACACCTTCCTGCAGCAGGGTGTCAACGTCCTGGTCATCAACCCTGTGCAGACCACCTCTGCTCAGACCATCGTGGATACCGTGTCTCCTACCGGCACCCCCATCGTCTTCATCAACCGCGAGCCTGAGAAGGCTGTGCTGGACAGCTACGCTGGCAAGTGCTGCTACGTTGGTGCAGACGCACGTCAGTCCGGTACCTACCAGGGCGAGCTGATCCTGGAGACCGAGACCAAGGGCGATATCAACGGCGACGGCAAGGTTACTTACATTATGTGCAAGGGCGACCCCGAGAACATCGACGCTCAGTACCGCACCGAGTACTCCATCAAGGCTCTGACCGATGCCGGCATGGAAGTGGAGTGCCTGTACGAGTACCTGGATAACTGGGATCAGACTATGGCACAGCAGGACGTTGCAAACGCCCTGGCACAGTACGGCGACAAGATCGAGGTCGTCTTCTGCAACAACGATGCTATGGCTCTGGGCGCTCTGCAGTCCCTGCAGCAGGCTGGCCGCACCGTGGGCAAGGATGTCTACCTGGTGGGCGTCGATGCTCTGTCTGAGGCTGTGCAGAACGTTGTGGACGGCAACATGACCGGCACCGTGCTGAACGACGATGTGGGCCAGGCTACCGCAGCTGCAGATGCTACCAAGCTGTATGTGGATGGCAAGGATGTCGAGCAGTACTACTGGGTCGACTACGTCAAGGTCACCAAGGAGAATGCCGCTGAGTACCTGAAGTAAGGGACAAAGGCGGAACACCCGCTTTTTACCCTTTCGCAAGTGGATTGTGCAGTTGATCCATAGGGCTTCGTAAAAAGCTTTCGGGCGCGTGCGTGCGAGAAAACTGCTTTCTCGGCGCACGCGCTTTATGCTGACTGCACATCTCCACCGCGGCACTATCAATAAAAAGGAGGCTCTGCGGAACAATGTCTGAATACCGTCTGGTAATGAAAGGCGTGGTCAAGACTTTCCCCGGCGTAAAAGCGCTGGACCACGCACAACTGGAGCTTCGTCCCGGCAAGGTCATGGCCCTGATGGGCGAAAACGGCGCTGGCAAGTCCACCTTGATGAAATGCATGTTTGGTATTTACAAGATGGATGAGGGCGAGATCGAATACGAGGGCGAAAAGGTCAACATCCCCACCCCGCTGGACGCGCTGAAGCGCGGCATTGCGATGGTGCACCAGGAGCTGCAGCCTATTCCGGCCCGTACTGTGGCCGAGAATATCTGGCTGGGCCGCTACCCCACCAAAAAGTATGGCCCTGTTACGGTGGTGGACCATGCAAAAATGTACGAGGATACGTCTGCTCTGCTGAAAAAGCTGAAGCTGGATATCAACCCCCGGGCAAAGCTGGGCAGCCTGAGCATCGCACAGATGCAGATGGTGGAGATCGCAAAGGCGGTCTCGGCCAACTGTAAGGTGCTGATCCTGGACGAGCCCACCTCCTCCCTGACGGCGAACGAGGTCGAGTCGTTGTTCCGCATCATGCGGGAGCTGAAGGAACAGGGCGTTGCACTGGTGTACATCAGCCACAAGATGGACGAGATCAAGGTCATTGCGGATGAAGTGACCATCATGCGTGACGGTCAGTACATTGGCAAGTGGGACGTGGCCAATATGTCCAAGGAGGACATCATTTCCAAGATGGTGGGCCGTGAGCTGTCCAACTTGTATCCCCCGCTGGAGAACACCCCCTCCGATGAAGTGATGATGAAGGTGGAGAACTTCACCTCCATCCATCCCCGCTCTTTCCGCCACTGCAGCTTTGAGCTGCACAAGGGCGAGATCCTGGGCGTGGCCGGCCTGGTGGGCGCACAGCGCACCGAGCTGATGGAAGGCATCTTTGGTCTGCGTGCCCATACAGAGGGCAAGGTGTGGATCAAGGGCGAAGAGGTCAAGATCAAGCGCCCCGGCGACGCCATCAAAAAGAGCGTGGCTCTGCTGACCGAGGACCGCCGTGCTACCGGTATCCTGGGCGTGCTGAGCGTTGCGGACAACATCTCCATTGCATCGCTGGATCAGCTGCGCAAGGGCCCCATCATGCTGGACAACAAGCGCATCCTGGATCTGGTGCAGTCCAACAAAGAGAAGATGGCCATTAAGGTGCCCAGCCCCAAGACCCAGATCAAGAGCCTGTCCGGCGGCAACCAGCAGAAGGTGCTGATCGCCCGCTGGCTGGCCAACAACCCGGACGTGCTGATCCTGGACGAGCCCACCCGCGGCATCGACGTTGGTGCAAAGTACGAGATCTACTGCATCATTGCCGACCTGGCCAAGCAGGGCAAGAGCATCATTATGATCTCTTCTGAAATGAGCGAGATCATTGGTATGTCCAACCGGGTCATGGTCATGTGTGACGGCCGGATCACCGGCTTTATCGACGGCAAGGACGCCACCCAGGAGAATATCATGGCCCTGGCCACCCAGTTTGAGACCGCGCCCGAGGCGGCAGCGGCGAATCAGTAAATAAGGAGGCTGTCTAATCGTGGAAGCTACCAAAAAATTGAACGCCAGAGCGGTGAAGAAATGGATGGGGGACAACGCCATCGTTGTGCTGATGCTGATCGTATCCCTGGTCGTGGGCATCATCCACCCCAACTTCTTTGCACCCACTAATATCATCAACCTGCTCAAGAACGTTTCCATCCGTTACATCATCGCCCTGGGTATCTCCGGCTGCTTGATCACCACCGGCAACGACCTGTCTGCTGGCCGTGTGGCAGGCTTTGCCGCCTGTCTGGCCTGTATCTTTGCCCAGACCGAAGGCGCTGCTGGCAAGTTCTACGCCAATCTGCCCACCCTGCCCACCCCGGTGGTCTTCCTGCTGGTCATCGCCATCTGCGCAGTCGTTGGTCTGTGCAACGGCCTGGTGGTCTCTTACCTGAAGGTGCAGCCCTTTATTGCTACGCTGGGTATGCAGCAGGTGGTGTACGGTATCTGCCTGGTGTACACCGGCGGTACCCCCATCGGCTCCCTGAACAAGGGCTTTACATCTCTGGCCATTGACACCTTCCTGGGCATCCCCGTGCTGATCTGGATCGCCCTGATCGTGGCTCTGTGCTTCTGGTTCCTGTACAACAAGACCCGTCACGGCAAGTACATGTACGCCATCGGCGGCAACGAAGCTGCTGCTGAGGTGGCCGGTGTCAACGTTACCGCTACCAAGATCCGCATCTACATCCTGGCTTCCTGCATGTTTGGTCTGGCAGGCTGCCTGATGGCTGCTAAGTCCGGCGGCGCTTCGGTCAACACCGCTATGGGTTATGAGCTGGACGCTATTGCAGCCTGCACCATCGGCGGCGTTTCCACCACCGGCGGCGTGGGCACTGTGCCCGGCATCCTGGTGGGCGTGGGCGTCTTTGAGCTGATGAAGGTCGCCCTGCAGTTTATGAACGTCAACTCCTCTTACACCTACATCGTCCAGGGCTTGGTCATCATCGTGGCTGTGGCCATTGATATCCGCAAGTATCTGGCAAAGAAGTGATCCTTCGCTGATCAAAACCAAGAGCCGCTCCATTTGGAGCGGCTCTTTTTATAAGCAAACCAGCTGCATCAGAGCTTCTCCGATGCAGCCGGTTTCTGCTTTTTTAGCCCCCGAACAGGCCAAAGAAACTGATATGGTTGATGCCCAGGAACAAAAACAGCACGATCAATCCCAGCAGCACCCCGATCAGGATATCCATCTGATGGACACTGAGGGGAAAGCGGTCGTACAGCTTCTCTTTCGGGTTGACAAAATGGGGGTCGCCGTTGTCCAGCAGCTTATGCTGCGGCTCCTGCCCGGCCTGTGCAGCCCGCTGGGCGTCCAGCGCGGCTTGCTGCCGGGCCAGTTCGGCTTCCTTGGCAGCCAGTGCTGCCTCCCGCCGGGCAAGCTCGGCTTCTCGGTTGGTCTGTGGTTCGCTCATAGTCTGTTTTCCTCCCTGCTCATGGGGCTGTTGCTTTCCCTTTCAGTGTATCACATAAATAGGAACAGAACAAGGTGGGACTCTGACCCGCAGGCGGGGGAAAGAGGCGGGCGCCTGCCCGTGCTGGGACCGATGCGATAAAAACAAATGGCCTGTGCTTTCGCACAGGCCATTTTGAAAAGGGGTCTGCCCCGCTTTTTCTCGCAAAAAGTGGGAAGATGCTGTGGTATCCTTACAGCAGCACGTACTTCAGGATGAACATCACAGTCAGCACATACATCAGGGGGCTGATCTTCTTCTCCTTAGCCTTGCCGCTGATCAGGTTGAGCAGAGTCCAGGAGATGACGCCGATGGCGATGCCCTCCGAGATGCTGTATGCCAGAGGCATTGCGGCAATGGTCAGGAAGGCGGGGATGCCGTCGCAGGGATCGTTGAAGTCGATCTTAGCAGCGGAGCCCATCATGTAGAAGCCCACGATGATCAGAGCCGGTGCAGTGGCAAAGGAGGGGATGGTCAGGAACAGGGGGCTGAACACGATGGCCAGCAGGAACAGAACGCCGGTGGTCATAGCGGTCAGGCCGGTGCGGCCGCCCTCGGTCACGCCGGAGGCGCTCTCCACATAGGTGGTGGTGGTGGAAGTGCCGAACACAGCGCCCACGCTGGTGGCCACAGCATCGGCCATCAGTGCGCCCTTGATGCGGGGCAGCTTGCCGTCCTTGTCCAGCATATCGGCCTTGGAAGCCACGCCGATCAGGGTGCCCAGGGTGTCGAACAGGTCAACAAACAGGAAGGAGAACATCACGGCGAAGAAGTCCAGCGGGTGGATGGAGCTGAAGTCCATCTTGAACACCTGGCCGAAGGTCTTGCCGAAGGAAGAAAAGTCGAAGCTGATAAAGGCGGTGGGGATCACAGAGTACATGCCCAGCTCAGGGTTGGGGATGTACAGGCCCACCAGCTCGCAGACGATGCCCAGGCCCCAGGTGATCAGGATGCCGTACAGGATGCCGCCCTTGACCTTTTTCACCAGCATGACGGCGGTGATCAGCACACCGATCAGGGTGAGGATGGCGCCGATGCCCACGCTGTTGAAGGTCTCGCCCTTAAAGTGCTGGTAGCTCACCAGGGTAGAGCTGTTGTCCACGATGAGCTTGGCGTTCTGCAGGCCAACAAAGGCCACAAACAGGCCGATGCCCACGCTGACAGCGGATTTCAGGGTCATGGGGATGGCGTTGAAGATGCCCTCACGGACGTTGGTCAGGGACAGCACGATGAACACCAGGCCCTCCACAAAGACGGCCATCAGGGCGACCTGCCAGCTGTAACCCATGGTCAGCACCACGGTGTAGGCAAAGTAAGCGTTCAGGCCCATGCCGGGGGCCAGTGCAAAGGGGTAGTTGGCCATCAGGGCCATCAGGGCGGTGCCCACAAAGGCCGCCAGAGAGGTGGCGATCAGCACAGCGTTGGCATCCATACCGGCAGCAGACAGGATGTTGGGGTTGACCGCAAGGATGTAAGCCATGGTCATGAAGGTGGTGATGCCTGCCATGATCTCGGTTTTTGCATCGGTGCGGTTCGCTTTCAGATGAAAGACTTTCTCGAGCATAGATTCCTCCTAATGACTCGCTCAGCGGGCAATGTATACAAGCCGCAGTCCCGCTGGGAAAAAAGCTTTCTCACAGTCATTTGACCGCGAGGAACGAACAAAGCCTATTTTAGCACGGACAACTGTCCTTTGTCCAGCCGAAAAAGTAGGATTATTAACACTTTTGCCATTTTTTGCGGGAGAAGTATGACTAATAACGCAAAGTTGTATACAAAAAAGCCCGCGTCTGCCTTTTAATGGCGGCGCGGGCCTTTGGGGGAGAACGGTTACAGCGTTCCACGTTGGAACTTGGCTAGGTAATGCTTGTTGTGCAGGTGGGCGGTGCGGGTCTCGGTCTCGGTGCGGCGCACACCCTGGCGGCAGTGATCACAGCGCCATGTATAGAATACGCTGCGCTCTATATGGCTGTCCAGGCAGCGTGGATTTTCTGCGCAGCGTAACGTTCCGGTCACAACCCAGGGAGAGTAGGCTGTCTCCAGCTGTTGGAGCACCCCCTCCCCACATTTGGGGCAGGGGTCTGCGGCAGCAGGTGCCTGGGCAAAGGCTGGCAGGGCCAAAGCTGCCGCCAGCAGCAGGGAGAAAAGCAGCAGGGACGGGAGCTTTTTCATCTGAGAGAACCTCCTTTGGGGCAGAAGTAGTTATAACGTACCGTTACGCAGCTTTTGCTGGTAATGCTTGTTGTGCAGGTGGGCGGTGCGGCTCTCGGTCTCGGTATAGGCGTGCAGAGCCTGGCAGTGGTCACAGTAGCGATAGTAGCTGACCTGACGTTCCAGGACCCCATCTTTGTGCCAAACGCTTTCCTCACAGGGAAGCGTACTGCATAGCTTCCACGGGGTGGAAGCGGTCAAAGGGTGGATGCGGCCCTCTCCGCAGGAGGTGCACACACTTCCTGTGGCAGGCAACTGGTTTTTCTCCGCAACGAGCGTCTCGGCAAAGGCTGGCAGGGTCAGTGCTCCTGCCAGCAGCAGGGAGCACAGCAGCAGGGACGGGAGCTTTTTCATCTGAGAGAACCTCCTTTGGGGCTGAAGTAGTTATAACGTACCGTTACGCAGCTTTTGCTGGTAATACTTGTGATGCAGGTGGACCGTGCGGCTCTCGGTCTCGGTATAGGGATATAGAGCCTCGCAGTGGTCACAGCGCCAGTAATAGGTTACGGTGCGCTCCATAATGCTGTCCTTGTGATTGGGATGGTACTTGCATACAATGGTGTCCACGGTCCCCCAGGGAGAGTAGGCTGTCTCCAACTGTTGGAGTGTCCCCTCCCCACATTTGGGGCAGGGGTCTGCGGCAGCGGGCATCTGCGCCAAGGCTGGCAGGGCCAAAGCCGCCGCCAGCAGCAGGGCGAAAAGCAGCAAGGACAGAGTTTTTTTCATATGGGGCGCCTCCTTTTTTGCAAAAAGATAAAGAGATCCTGTGATTTTAGCATAGCATAGCAGATTTTTTGTGTCAATTCTTATTTGCCATTTTATGTATAAAAATATGCGGCCCGCTTTTGTGCATCTCTGACAAAAAATGGAGAAAAAGTGCCCTGCACCGGCGGATAGCAGCACGATGCAGGGCGGTTGTGAAAATAGAAGGAAAAACGCTTAGTTTTCATCCGCCGGGGCAAACCCAAAGCGGAAGGTCATGCCCGGCGCAGCGGCATAGCAGGCGTCCGGGTGGGGCGGGGCGCCCCAGCTGTTGTCGCCGCCTACGCCCCGCTGGAAGGCTGCGCAGCGCACCACCGTCTTGCTGTCATCCCGGGGCAGCTGCTCCAGGCGGCGGGCGTTTTCCAGCTCGTGGGGGGTGTAGGGCAGGGCAGAAAATACCATGCCAGTCTCGCTGTCAAAGCGGATGCCCGGCACGCTGCCGGTCAGGCGGGCGGTATAGACCTGGGTGCGTGTGCCGCACTCCTGGGGGTAAAGCGGGGTAAAGTCCGCAAAATCCTGCCGGACATCGTAGCTCCAGCGGCCCATACGGCCCCCGGCGGCTCGGTCGCTGGCGGTCTCGCGGGGGCCAAGGCCCAGGTAATCTGCCTGGCGCAGCTCGGCCCGCAGCGGGAAGAGCAGCCCCAGCTCCGGCAGCTCGGCTTCTGCACCCTGCCAGGTCAGGGTCGCTTCGCAGCGGCCGGCACCGTCGATGCAAAAGTCTACCGGTAAGGTCCGGCCATCCGGCAGGGTATACACGGCCCCCACCGTGACCGTGTGTTCCTGCTGGGTGCAGGTCAACGCATCGCACTGGGCATACAGCCCGGCGGTTTTCCAGAAAGCAAAGCGGAAGGGGGCGGCGCAGCCCTCATCGTTGTTGGTGGGCGCACGCCAGAAGTTGAGCCGCACGGTATCGTCCAGCAGCTGCACACCGCCATAGCGGATGGAGACCAGCCCTTTGCCCCGGGCAAACAGATACTCAAAATCCTTGCCCCGGACCCCGATGTTGCAGTCTGCCTCTACACACTGAGGGCGGGGCAGGGTCAGCCGGGCCTGTGGGGTCTGCCGCCATGTCTGGCCAAAGGCGGCCTCGTACCCGGCAGCCAGGCCGGGCTTTGCCTGCCGCAGCCGGGCCGAGAGGGTCAGGCAGGACAGCCCCTCCTCCGGCAGCCCAAAGGGCAGCTCCAGGCTGACCCGGCTGCCGGGGGCGCAGTCTGCCCGCAGCACGGCCTGACGGATGCGCTGGCCGTTCACCTCGGCGGTGAGCACCAGATCATAGGCGGCAAGGTCGGTAAACAGAGCGCGGTTTTCCACCGTGACGGCATTTTTGGTGAAGGAGATCTTCAGCGGTGCATAGGCGGCCTTCACCTCGTCCATTTTGGGGGTGTTGTGCCGATGGGGCAGCACCAGGCCGTCGATGCAGAATTCCCGGTCGGTGGGGCGGTCCCCAAAGTCGCCGCCGTAGGCGTAAGCCGGGCGGTCCTCGGTGCCCGGCAGCAGGATGCCATGGTCCATATACTCCCAGATGAAGCCGCCCTGATAGAGGGGCTCCTGGTAGGCGTACTCCGTATAGTCGGTCAGGCCGCCGCAGCTGTTGCCCATGGCATGGCTGTACTCACACATGATAAAGGGCTTGTCCCGATGTTGGGCCAAAAATGCCCGCACCCTCTCCACAGGGGTGTACATCTGGCTCTCCATATCCGAAGTGTCCGGATAGCTGCGGTCCCAGAAGATGCCCTCGTAATGGACCAGGCGGCTGGGGTCGGCGGTGCGGAAATACTGGCTCATCTCCCACAGGGTCTTACCGCCGTAGCTCTCATTGCCGCAGGACCAGATCAGGATAGCGGGGTGGTTTTTGTCCCGTTCCAGCATGGCTTCGGCCCGTGCCAGCACGCCTTCCCGCCATTCGGGGCGGCTGCCGGGGATCGTCCATAGATCCGAGTCGTCGGCGCCCAGCTTCTGCCAGGTGCCATGGGTCTCCAGGTTGGTCTCCCCGATCACATACAGGCCGTATACATCGCACAGATGCAAAAAATAGGGGTCGTTGGGGTAATGGCTGGTGCGCACAGCGTTGACGTTGTGGGCTTTCAGGTTCTGCACATCCCACTCCATCTCGGCCCGGCTCACGGTGCGGCCGGTGCGGCAGCTCCATTCATGGCGGTTTACGCCGCAGAACACGATCCGTTTTCCGTTCAGCAGCATCTGGCTGCCCTGGCGCTCAAATTTGCGCAGACCCACCGGCAGCTCGGTGCGTTCGGCCACGGCGCCGTCGTGTTCCAGGCAGATCTCTGCGGTATACAGCTCCGGCTGTTCGGCGCTCCACAGGGCGGGGCGATCTACGGTAAAGCGGAAGCAGACAGGCTGCACATCCGGTTCTACGTCCGGGTCGGCCTCTCCTTGGCCGAATACCACACCCTGGCTGTACTGGGCAGGGGTGCCCACCGGGGCGGTCTGGGTCTCACCATGAAAGACCACCGATACCTGTCCCGTGCCGCTGACCTTGCAGTCAAAGGTGACCACCGCCTGGGAAAAATCCGGGGCAAAGGTCTGCCGGACGGCGATATCTTCCAGGTGGACCACCGGTTTTGTGAAGAGCTTGACCGGGCGGAACAGCCCGCTCATCCGCCAGAAGTCCTGGTCTTCCAGCCAGCTGCCGGAGCAGAAGCGGTAGACCTGGATGGTCAGGGTGTTTTCGCCGGGGCGGACAGTGGCAGAAAGATCGAACTCTGCCGGGGTAAAGCTGTCCTCGCTGTACCCGACGAACTGGTCATTGCACCAGACAGCGGCGGCGCTGTCCGCACCTTCCAGCCGGATAAAGCAGTTCTCCCACCCGGCGGGCAGGGTGAAACTGCGCTGATATTCCCCGATGGGGTTATACTGCTCCGGGATCTGACCGGGGTGCAGCGCCTCGTGGCCGTCCCAGGGGTACTGGGTATTCACATAGTGGGGGGTGCCATACGGACGCCCGGGCAGATGCAGGCTCTGCATCTGGATAAAGCCCGGAACGGTCAGCTTGCCCCACGCAGAGAAAGGGGCGGACAGGGTCTCAGCATAGCGGAAATCCCACTCGCCGGACAGGTCCAGGCAAAGCGGCGCACCGGGGCGCTCCAGCTCCAAGGCGGCGTGGGGCGGCAGTCGGTGCAGCTGAAAGACCGTAGGGTCTGCCAGCAGCGCCGGGGTCATAGGCTCACGAATCGGCATGGTCCAGTACCTCCGTTTCAAGCAGGATATCTCCGGCGGGGATGGCGTAGCGCACCGCCGGCAGGTGGACATTGGGATGGTACAGGCTGGTGTTGGGGTCGCAGCCGATCACCACGCCCTGACCGCCTGCGCCCTGCACCCGGCAGCGCATCCCAGTGCATTGGGCTTCGGCGGCGGTATCGTCCACCATTTCGGTATAGCCGGGGGCAAAATTCGGAATGGCAAAGCCGCAGTCGTAGGCTTCGCAGGCCCATTGGCTGTGGATCTGGTGGCGGCGGCGGTGGCCGTTGGCGGTGGGGGTGATGGTAGTGGTGACCTCGATGCCGGGGAAGGGAGACCACTGGGACCACACCTGGCCTTTTTCGATCTTCCAGCTCTTGGACACCTTGCGCACAAATACATTGTCGTCGATCACAAAAGCCAGCATGGAGTCCGGCGCAGCCTGGTGCAGGACCTCCCGGCTGCGGGAAGCGCAGAAGCCAAACCGGGTGTCATAGGCAAACTTTGCGTATTTTTCCGGGAACTGTCCGTGGCCGTGGCCTTCGTTGACACCGGCTGCATAGGCCGTCACCCGGCCATGGCGGCGCTGCACCAGCATATTGGCGTAGGGCATGGGCTTGAGCTTGTCCAGTGCGGGCAGGGGCGCAGCCTCTGCGGACCAGAAGGGATGTTCCTCCGGCAGAGCCAGCAGCAAAAAGCTCTTCATCCCCCAATAGGGGCTGCCCGGGGCGTTGTACCGCTCTGCCATATACATCTGCGGGTAGCAGTAGCCGATGGTCAGGATGCCGTCCCGGTCAAAGATCTTCTGGCCCAGCCACCACTGGAAGTTGCGCACGATGAGGCCCTTCATCACCGGCAGGGGCAGCGGCTCCAGCCCGGCCCAGATGCAGGCAGCCCAGAAGCTGTTCTGGGCAAAACGGTAGGACAGGCTGCGGCCAAACGGCAAAGCAGAGCCGTTCTGGTCAAACCAGTAGACAAACTGCTGGGCGAACAGCTCTGCCCGCTGGCGGTACAGCGCCGCCCGCTGGGGGTCGGTGTCCGCTGCAAATTTGGAGTACAGCAGGCCGTAATACTGGATGGCCCAGGGGATATAATAATCCTTCTGGACGCTGGCGCCGTCGGTGGACCAGCCGTCCCCGCTGTAATAGCTGTCGATCTTGCAAAGGCCGTCCTCCAGCAGCTCCGGGCTGTAGGGCATGGCCACGCTTTTCAGGGCAAGGTTTACGAGGATGCGGAAAAACTGCCAGTTGCAGTCCGGGATGGTGTGGGCGTTGATCTGCCCCAGCCATGCGGCAAGGTTCCGCTTTTCGGTATCAGAAAGCGGTGTCCACAGCTTTTCCGGTGCGGTCAGGATGCCGCAGGCAATGGCGGCCATCTCCACATAGCACTGGTCGTACTCCCCGGTGGTGCCCCAGTATTCGGGGTTTTTCGGGTCGGTGCCGGAGGCAAGGCCCCGGCGGTACAGCTGCTCAAATTCCGGGTCGCTGCCGCCGCCGGCCCAGAAGGGCACCAAGGCCCACAGTGGGCGGCTGAACGCCTCCAGCTCGATGGCATTGCGGTCGTAGGTCACGCCGGTGTCACCCAGATGCAGCCGTGCGCCCCCGGCGGAATACAGGGGTTTGAGCGGGTCCAGAAAACGGTGCATCAGGGCTGCGAAATCCGCTTTGGTCTGTAAGTTCATCACCAGTACATCTCCCAGTCTTTGGTCAGGCGGGTCAGCGCCTCCATGTAGAAGTAATCGCCCCAGCTGGTACATTCGTCCACACCCTCCGGGGTGCAGGTGTTGTAGGGGCTTTTTTTGCTGTAAGTGCCGTGCAGCAGCTGGCCGGAACCGAGGGTGCCGGGCTTTACCGCATAGTTTGCGGTCAGACTAGCCAGCATCTGCCGTGCCAGCGTGCGCCACTGGGCAGCTTCTGTTTCGTCCACATATTTTGCTGCCTCCAGCAGGCCGCAGGCCACGATGGCGGCCGAGGACGAGTCCCGGGGTTCGCCGCTTTCCGGCGCAAAGATCATGTCCCAGCAGGGCACCAGATCCTCCGGCAGGCGGGAGAGGTAGAAGTCCAGCGCCTTGCGGAACACATCCAAAAACTTTTCGTCCTTGGTGTAGGTGTAGCCAATGGCGCTGCCGTATACGCCCCATGCCTGGCCTCTGGCCCAGAAGCTGTCGTCCTTATATCCCTGGCAGGTGCGGCCGCCCTTGGGGGTGCCGTCCGGGTTCATAAAGAAGGTGTGGTAGGTGCTGCCGTCCGGCCGGAAGGAGTTTGCCAGCGTGGTGGCGGTGTGGGCAGCGGCGATCTCGCGGTAGTGGTCGCTGCCGGTCACCTGCGCTGCCCAGTACAGCAGCGGCACGTTCAGCATACAGTCGATGATATAGCGGTAGTTGTCGGGGTCATCCATGGTGCCCCATGCCTGCAAAAAACGGCCGCTGGGCTGGTAGCGGGTCAGCAGCTGGTCGGCGGCGGCGATGGCGGCGTTTTTGCCGGTTTCGCTGCCCACCAGCTTCCATGCCGCCACACAGGTGGGGCTGTACAAAAAGCCCATGTCGTGGTGGTCCACCTCCACCTTGCGGGCAATGCGGTCCGCAAAGCTGTCCACCTGAATGAGGGCGGCGGTCTTGAATTTTTCCTCCCCGGTGGCTTCATAGGCCAGCCAGATCTCCCCCGGCCAGAAGCCGCAGGTCCACTGGTTATTGGCACAGCCGGGGTAGATATTGCCAACGCTGGAATGGTTCTGGCACTGGTAGGTGTACAGGGGCAGATTGGTCTCCACCTGTTTGCAGGCATCGGCCAGTGCCTGCCGTGCCTCGGCATCGGTCATGGGATGGTTTGGATACTGCTGTTTCACAAGTCGTACCTCCAAGATCATACAAAAAAAGAAAGCGGGACGCGGGTACAGCCCACATCCCGCTCAGGGTGTCTCTGAGTGTCCAGATACACTCTACGGTCTTATTTTAGCCCTTGATGCCGGTGGATGCAACACCCTGCACAAAGTACTTTTGCAGCGAGAGGAAAACGATCAGCACGGGGATCAAAGCGACCACCGAGGCAGCCATGATCAGGCCGTATTCAGCCGAGTACTGGCTGATGAACATCCGCAGGCCGATCTGGATGGTCTTGAGCTCGGTCTTGGTCAGGTAGATCAGGGGTCCGAGGAAGTCGTTCCAGGTGTTGACAAAGGTAAAGATGGTCAGGGTGGACAGGGCGGGCAGGCTCAGCGGCAGCATGATGTGCCACCAGATGCCGTATTCGCTCAGGCCGTCGATGCGGGCCGCCTCACACAGCTCGCTGGGCACACCCTCGTAGAACTGCTTCATCAGGAACACGCCAAAGGCGCTGAATGCCTGCAGGCACATAATGGCCAGATGAGTGTTGTTCAGCTTCCAGGAGCTCATCATCATGAACTGAGGCACCATGTAAGCCTGCCAGGGCACGGCGATGGTGGCAATGTAGCCCAGGAACAGTACGTTTTTGCCCTTGAACTGCATCTTGGCAAAGGCATACGCAGCAAAGGAGGAGGTGAATAGCTGCAGCAGCGTGACCACAACGGTGATCTTGACCGTGTTCTTTACAAAGGTCAGCAGGGGGATCTGCGTCCAGATGTCCACATAGTTCTGCCAGCGGGGATTTTTGGGGATCCACTGGATCGGGAAGCCGAACACGTCCTTGTTCAGCTTAAAGGAGGAGGACAGCATCCACAAAAAGGGCAGCAGCATACAGGCCGTGATGACGATGAGGAAAAAGTAGATGAAAAATTTGCTGGTGGCGTTGCGCCGCTTCTGGGACGCATGGTTTTTTACAACTGCGGTAGACATAGGGTCGTTCCTCCTTTCTTAGTTTTCGCCCTTGGAGCCGCGGAACTGGATGATCGTGACGATCAGCACCAGAACAAACAGCACCATGGAGATCGCGCTGGCGTAGCCGTACTTGGGGGTGTTGACAAAGGCTACATTATAAATGTAGTACACCAGGGTCATGGTGGAGGTGCCGGGGCCGCCCTGGGTGATCATGTACATCTGATCGTACACCTTGAAGCCGGAGATGGTCAGCATGATGATAACAAAGAAGGTGGTGGGCCGCAGCTGGGGCAGGGTGATGTGCCAGAACTGCTGCCAGCGGTTGGCGCCGTCCAGCTCAGCGGCTTCGTTCAGATCTGGGTTGCAGCCCTGCAGACCGGCCAGGTAGATGACCATGTAATAGCCCATGTTTTTCCACACGCTGAACAGGATGACGGTCAGCATGGCGGTGTCCTTGCCGGCCGCCCATCGGGGCAGGTTTTCGACACCCAGCTGGGACAGCAGCATATTGATGGGACCCATGGCCGGGTTGAAGATCATGTTCCACACCGCTGCCACAGCTACCAGAGAGGCTACATAGGGGAAGAAAGCCACCGTGCGGAAGAAGTTGCGCAGACGGACGTTCTGGTTCAGCAGCACAGCCATGGCCAGGCTGCACACCAAGGTCAGCGGCACAGTGCCGATGACATAGACGATGGTGTTTACCAGTGCTGCCTGGAAGGTCTTGTCAGCGGTGAACAGCTTGATAAAGTTCTTCAGACCCACAAACTCAATGGCGTGGCGGCCATCCCAGGAGCAGAAAGCCAGTGCAATGGCAAATACCATGGGCACCAGGGTAAATACGCAGAAGCCCACAAAGTTGGGGGCGATGAAGGAGTATGCGATCAGAGAGTCCCGGGTGGTCTTTTTTAGCACCTTGCGGGGTTTTGCCTGAACAGCGGCGCTGGGCATAGGGGAAATCCTCCTTTCAGGGGTTGCGATGGCATAAAAACAGGGCGGGCGCATCTTCGCCCGCCCTGCGCTTTATGCTTGTCGGCTCTTGCCGGGGTACATTCTTATCAGGGTGAGATCAGACCATAACAGAGGGGACCTGGTCGTTCATGTTCTGGATGCCCTCGTCCACGGTCTCGCTCATGGTCATGATGGCGTCATGCTCTGCATTCAGGATGGTCTCAATGTCCGAAGCATACTGGGTGTAGGGCATCTCCAGGTAGACGGCTGTGGTGCTCAAAGCCTCCACAGAAGCGGCGTCGGTGGGGAAGCCCTCGCTGGACTTGATGATCTCGCTGGTGGCAGCAGAGCCGCATGCGGGGAAGGTACCGGTCTTGGCAATGGCCTCGGCACCCTCAGCGGAGACACACCAGTTGATAAAGTCCGCAGCGGCCTCTGCCTTGGGAGAATCCACGTTGATGGCCAGGCTGGTCACAGTGCCCAGGGTAGAGCCTGCAGGGGCGCCTGCCGGGTGGGGATACTTGGCGATGCCCCAGTTGAACTTGGTCTCGGCGTCCTTCATGTAGGTCTGCAGGGTGGCGATGAACCAGCTGCCCATGTTCAGCATAGCGCACTGCTGGTTCTCAAAAGCAGCGGAGTAGTGCAGAGAGCTGGTCTTGAGGTAGCCGTAATCCATGCAGATGCCGTCGTTCTGCTGCGCAATGATCATGTCGTAGGTGGGCTTCATGAAGTCGTAATTGCCATCGATGATGGTGTGCTCACCGTCCAGGATGGAGAACAGGGACACGGCAGAACGCCAGGTGTGGTAGTGGCAGCCGTAGACCTTCTGGTCGCCCTCGCCGCTGGTCATCTTGCGGGCCAGTGCATCGTACTCCTCCATGGTCATGTCGTTGGAGGGGTACTCCACACCGGCAGCGTCGAACAGATCCTTGTTGTAGTACAGCACCCAGAAGTCGCTGCGGAAAGGCACGGCGTAGAAGTTGCCGTCGTCGGTGGTCAGCTGCTCGATGGTGCCGTTGAAGTCGGCGGTGTCCCGGGTCAGCACGTCGTTCAGGGGCTTGAGGTAATCCAGGTTGATCAGGTTGGCGTAGCCGGGGATATCTTTGATGGTCAGCACGTCCAGGTCAGCGCTGCCCGCCAGCTGGGTTGCCAGAACGGTCATATAATCGGTGGAGCCCAGGTCCACCATCTCGATGGTCACATCCTTGTGGGAAGCCATGTAGCCGTCCGCCATTGCCTGCCAGTAAGCGGTGGACTCCTTGTCCCAGATGGCCCACTGCAGGGTCACAGGGCCGGAAGCAGCTTCCGAAGAAGCGGCGGAGCCAGCCGGAGCAGCAGAGGAAGCTGCGGTGGAGCTGGAAGAACCGCCGCAGGCGGTCAGGGCAGCAGCTGCACCGCAGGCAGCGGCAGCAGCCAGGAAGGAACGGCGAGAGATCTTTTTCATCAGGGATATCCTCCTTGCATATTTTCAGCACACCGGCCTCGTGCAGGCGGTGTGTTTTTTCTGAAATTAGGATACACCAAAATGAACAGAATTTGAATGGAAAATCTCCACCTGCTGACTGCAATTTTTTCACGGTTTTTTGTAAAAGATGCAATATCTTATAGCGGGCCTGTATTTTTTATCCCGGATGCACAAAAGCGTTGCTGTATAGGACAAAAAAACAGAGAAGGTGCATAATAAACCGGTTGACAAACCCCACCGGATGTTGGTATTTTATTAGTTGCAACATTAGTTACAACGAAATGCGGACTGGAAAAATGAGGAGGGAAAGCTGCTATGCCTGTACAGAACCACCGCTTTCCTCTGCGCAGACAGATCGTGTGGGGGATGCGTCTTTTTACCGCCATCGTATCCCTGGCGGTGGGGCTGGCGCTGTTCTGGCTATCCAACCGATATGTGCGGGACAACACTCTGCAGTCGGCGGAGTTCAATCTGCGGCTGATCACCGAGGCCATCCAGTCCAGTCTGGACAGCGCCGATGATCTTTTGAACTGGGCGGCGGTGGACAGCACCATCCGGCTGTATCTGGACCGTGCGGAGCTTACCGGTGCCCAAACGATGACAGCGTACAAGGCGGCGCAGGAAAAATATCTTTCCAGCCCGCTGCAGACCCGGATCCTCCGTTTTTTTATCACCGATGAGCAGGACCGCTTTTTGCAGTTTGGCAAGCCGCTGCCCAACTCCATGGCGCTGGACCGTGCCAGTGTGCAGCTGTTCCTCAGCCGCGGGTATGGGATGGCCCTGTGGGAGGACCCTCTTTTGCAGGGGCATCCCCAGGGGCTGGTGCTCAGCCGCCCCATCCGTGCCCGCGTGGGGGCCGAGCATCGGGGCACGGTGTATCTGGGGCTTTCTCCCACGGTCATCACAGCCCCGGCCACCGGGTATGCCATGGACCAGGGCAGTGCGCTGTACTGGGAGATGGACGGCCGGTTGTGGAAGATCGAAGAGGGGGAGCTGGTGGGATCGCAGGACCTGTTCTGCGAGGTGGAATTTCACCGGCTGAAGAACAGAGACCAGCCGGACTGGCTCCAGGAGGCCACCCAGACCTCTTTGCAGCTGGAAGGCCGGGAGTATCTGGCGGTGCGGGTCCGGCTGGAAGGCCGGGATGCGGCGGTGATCCAGCTGATACCGGAAAATACCTTTTTGCAGCAGCCGTTCTGGTACTGGGGTCTGCTGAGTTTTGGCCTGGTCCTGATCGTAGGGCTGAGCTACCTGCTGCAGCACTGGCTCAAGTGGGCCATCAACCGTCCGGTGGAGGCGCTGCAGGCCCGCATCGCAGCCGTGGGCGCCGGAGATTTTACGGTGGACCGCTCCATCGAGTGGGACAACGAGCTGGGGGACATCGGCCGGGGCATCAACAAGCTGGCCGGGGATATCGATCAGCTGCTGGCCAGCCGTATCGAGGACGAACGCCGCAAGCAGGATCTGGAATACCGGATGCTGCAAAATGAGGTGAACCCCCATTTTATCTATAATACGCTCAACAGCATCCGCTGGATGGCGACCATCCAGAACGCCCCCGGCATTGCGGAGATGGTCACCGCCTTTGCACGGCTGACCAAGAGCATCTCCAAGAGCACTGAAAAACTGGTGCCTTTGCAGCAGGAGCTGGCACTGCTGAACGATTACTTTATCATCCAGCAGTACCGCTACGGCGGGGATATCGAGATCGAGGTGTCCAACATCGAGGATGAGAGCCTCTGTCAGGATTGCATGATCCCCCGCTTTACCTTGCAGCCTTTGGCGGAGAATGCCATCTTCCACGGCATCGAGCCGCAAGGCGGCCATGGCAGCGTGCTTTTATCCATCCGCACCGACCCGGACACGGGGGATGTGCTGCTGACCATGACGGATGACGGTGTGGGTATGCCGGAACAGGTGCGCCTGCATGCGCTGGAGGAGCCCACTGGGGCCGAGCGGCAGCAGAAGTTCCGCCATGTAGGGCTGTGGAACGTCCACCGCCGCATCCAGTATTCGTTTGGCGAAGCCTATGGCCTCACCCTGGAAAGTGAGGAGGGGGTGGGCACGGCGGTGACGATCCGTCTGCCTTACCGCAAACAGAAAGGAGCACAGGGATGATACGGGTCCTATTGGCGGACGATGAGCCGCTGGTATTGATCGGGCTGCAGGGGATGCTGGAGTGGGAGAAGCTGGGCTATACCATCTGCGGCACCGCCCGCAACGGCCGCCAGGCGTTGGAGACCATCCAGCGGGAAAAACCGGATATCGTGGTGGCGGATGTGAAAATGCCGCTGATGGATGGGCTTACCCTGGCCCGTACCTGCCGGGAGAAAGGCTCGCTGCCGGTGTTCATCATCCTGACCAGCTTTGAACAGTTCGACTATGTGCGCCAGGCGATGGGCGCCGGAGCGGTGGATTATCTGGTGAAGCTGGAGCTTACGCCGGAAAGCCTTACCGCAGCATTGGCGCGGGCTGCGGAGCGGGTCAAAAAGGAACGGGCGCTGATGGGGGAGCCGCCTGCCCCCTCCGGCATGGCCGAAGGACTGCGCAGCTACCAGGACAGTTTTTTTACGCGGCTGTACGCCGGGATGTTTCAGCAGGAAGAGGAGCTGGAAGCGCCGCTGCGCCGGTTGGGGGCAGACCTTGCGGCGGACCGGTATCTTCTGGTCAGCTGTGAGATCCGCCCGGCGGGCGCAGCACTGACCGACCCGCAGCAGATCAAATTGAGCTTCTCCTGCGCCAAAATGATGGAAAACCTGCTGAAAAACTATCTGCCCTGCTATGTCACCGGGGCCGATGTGCTGCGCTGCAATGTATTGTTCTGCCTGACGCAGACCCAAGCGGAGAACTACCAGCAGCTGGTGCGCCCGCTGCTGGAAAAAGCCAGTCAGATCCTGTACAACTACTTTACCGTGCGGCTGCTGTGGGCGGTGGGGCGGCCCACCTCCTCGCTGCTGGGGCTGGCCCGCCGCTGCCGGGAGAATGGGCATCTGCGGCCCTTGCTCAGTGAGGAGCAGCCCCTGCTGTTTGCCGAGGCGGAGGAGGGGGATGCCACTGCCGCCAAGATGCAGGTGGTGGCCCAGGTGCAGCAGTATATCCAGGACCATCTGTCCGAAAAGCTGGCCCTGGCCGATGTGGCAGCGGTATTTGGCATTTCGGCCAACTATCTCAGCCAGCTGTTTGGCAAGTATGGGGATGCGGGATTTGTGGAGTATATCACCGAGACCCGCATCGCCGCTGCCAAACGTCTGCTGGAAAAAGGGGATAAGAAGGTATACGAGATCGCACAGGAATTGGGCTTTGAAAGCTCGTTTTACTTTTCCAAGGTGTTCAAAAAGGTCACGGGCCTCAGCCCGCGGGAATATCAGCAGAGCTTGTAAGCTTTGCGCCGATCATGAAAGAAGGTGTGACCCTTGGTCACGGAACGTCTATCGTACCTGCCGGATATTCTGCCGGATTACCGTCCCTGCCCGCCGGCTTCCCAGCGGGAGTTTTGGCAGGCACTGCCTGCCTCGGCACAGGAGCGCTGGTGCAAAGCGGGGGAAGAGGCCCTTGCGCAGCCCATTGCCCCCCTGCCGCTGACGGCCTGGCTGGATTTTACACGCACCGGACGCCGCACCGGCTGGGAGGATGCCTATTTTTCCCGCCGGGCCCGGCTGTGCGCTTTGGTGCTGGCAGAGTGTGTCCAGCACAGCGGACGCTGTCTGGAACCGGTGCTGGATACGCTGTGGGCCATCTGTGAAGAGAGCGCCTGGCAGCTGCCCGCCCACAACAGCTATATCCGGGATACCCCGCAGCTGCCTTTGCCGGACACCACCCGCCCGGTGGTGGACCTGTTTGCCGCCGAGACCGGCGGTCTGCTGGCGCTGGTGCATTACCTGCTGGGGGCAGAGCTGGAATCTGCCGCCCCGGGCATCTGCCAGCGGCTGTACCGGGAGGTGGAGGACCGGGTGCTGCTGCCCTGGCGCAGCCAGCACTTCTGGTGGATGGGAGACGGGGCAGAACCCATGTGCAACTGGACCAGCTGGTGTACCCAGAACCTGCTGCTGGCCACCTTTTTGCTGCCCACCACCCAGACGCAGCGCCGGAGCGCCGTGCAGCAGGCGGCGTACAGCCTGGACTGCTTTTTGAAGGATTACGGCCCCGATGGGTGCTGCAATGAAGGCGCCCAATACTACCGCCATGCGGGGCTGACACTGTGGGGGGCGCTGGAGGTGCTGGGCACCATAGCCCCGGCGGCGTTCCGGCCGCTGTTCCGGGAAAAGAAGATCCATAATATTGCGGAATATATCTGTGCTGTCCATGTGCAAGGCCCCTACTACCTGAATTTTGGAGATTGCAGCCCCTTAGCTGGGCGCTGCGGAGCGCGGGAGTTCCGGTTTGGACAGGCTGTGGACAGCCCGGCTCTGTGCGCACTGGCGGCAGAGGATCTGCGGGCAGACCCCGACCCGGACCGGCTGCAAAACCAGGACCGCAGCAGCCAGATCAACCTGTGGTACCGGCTGCTCACCGCCTTTGCACAGCAGGAGATGGAGGCGTATACCGCAGATGCGCCGCAAATGCCTACGGTGTGGTACCCCAGTGTGGGGGTCTATGCCGCCCGGCAGGGGGCATGGGTCCTGGGGGCAAAGATGGGCTCCAATGGGGACAGCCATAACCACAACGATACCGGCAGCATCACGGTGTATAAAAATGGCCGGCCTTTCCTGATCGATGTGGGGGTGGAGAGCTATACCCAAAAGACCTTCAGTCCCCAGCGGTACGAGATCTGGACCATGCAGAGCAGCTGGCATAACCTGCCTGCCTTTGACGGGGTGCAGCAGGCTCCGGGGGCAGAGTATGCGGCCAGCGGTATCCGGACGGGGGCCTGCTCCATTTCGGCAGAGCTGGCAGGGGCCTGGCCCCCGGTAGAGGGGCTGGAGAGCTACCGGCGCACCGTGTCGGTTTCCGAACAGGGGGTGACGGTGCAGGATGTCACCGACTGGCCCGGACAGGTGGAACTGACCCTGATGACCCAGGCGCGCCCTGTCCCCACAAAGGACGGCTTGCGCCTGGAAAAGCTGGGCCGCATCTGTTTTGACCCGGACACAGTCGAGGCTGCGGTGCAGCCGGTGCCGGTCACAGACCCCCGGCTGCGTACCGCCTGGCCGGAAGAGATCTATCGGATCACGCTGCATTTCAGTCATGCGGTGGAACTGCGGCTGGAATAACAAAGGAGAAATAGAGTATGAGCACGATGAAACTGAAAGTTCTGAGCAAGACTGGTCAGACTCTGATGACCTGCAATGAGGATACCGAGGTATCTCTGGTATATACAGCACCCTATCAGCCGGGGGATTTTATTGCCCTGACCCTGGATCATCCGGGGCAGTACTGCGTAGTGCAGTTTGAGGACACCATGCAGCCGGTGCTGGCGTATATCGCAAAGCCGGAGGTCTGTTTTGCCATCCCTACGGGAGAGCAGGCCATTACCTATTCTCCCAAGAGCTTTACCGGCAGCCGCCATGTCATCCGGGCACGGTTTGCCACCCCGGAGGAGATCGCCCAGCGGCGCAACCTGGCGTTTAACTGCTATGATACCCATCGGGATCTTGGATTTTACCCCCACGCAAGCGCCAATGTGGAGACCCGCGGCGAGGCGGTGTTTGCCGCCCGCAATGCCATCGACGGTGTGTGGGAGAACGCTTCCCACGGAGAGTGGCCGTACCAGAGCTGGGGCATCAACCGGGACCCCAACGCGGCCCTGACGGTAGATTTTGGCCGGGAGGTGCTGCTGGATGAATTGCGCATCACCGAGCGGGCAGATTTCCCCCACGATAATTACTGGGTGCGGGCTACGGTGGAATTTTCGGACGGCAGCCGGATGGAGATCCCGCTGCAAAAGACGAATAAGCCCCAGCGCATCCCGATGGAACCCCGCCGGGTGCGCAGCTTGGTGCTGAAAGAGCTGATCTCAGCCGACGGGCCGTCGCCTTTCCCGGCACTGACCCAGATCGAGGCTTGGGGCGTGGAGGCTGACGGGCAATGAGTATGTACGATGCCCTCTATGGCCGCCCGGGCCATGGGGTGAACCCCAATGAGCCGGAAAAAAAGGGTCTGGCCCGCTTTGCCCAGATGGTGGGGCGGGACCTGGGCCAGCTGCTTGGCACCAACCTGCTGGTCTGTGTGCTGCTGCTTCCGGCGGCGCTGGGGGTGTCTTTGGGGGTGGTGCTGATGCACCTGCCCCTGACGCTGGCTCTAGGAGCGGTCACCGGTCTGCTGGCCGGCCCGGCGGTGCTGCTGGCAGCGGATTGCTGTCTGCGCAGCCTGCAGAACGACCCGTCCCCCTGGCTGCCCAGAGCCAAACAGACCCTGGCAGCCCACTGGAAAACGGCCTGCGGCTTTGGTGCGGCAGGCATGACCCTGCTGGGGGCGCTGTGCTTTGTTTCGGCCTTTTTGTTTGAGACGGCTGAACAGCAGGGCTACTACCCCGGCGTTGGGGTGTTGGTCTTTCTGGCGCTGGATCTGCTGGTGTTCAGCGTGGCAGCGGGGCTGTGCGCAGCGCAGCTGCCTCTCCGGCGCAGCCAGGGGGTGCTGCGGGGCGCTGTGGGGCTGCTGCTGGCGCAGCCCGGCCGCTGTGTGGCGGGGGGCGTTGTGCTGATGGCCGGGGTGGGCGGTATGATCCTGCTGTTCCCGGTAAGCGTATTCTGGGCGGTGCTGTTCGGGTTCTGGCTGCCGGGTCTGGCGGCGATGCAGCTTTATTTCCCGGTGCTGCGGGAGCAGTACGGCCTGACCGTGCAGCAGATCCCCCGGCCTGCGCCTGCGCCCCAGCCGCAGACCGAAAAAGAACAAAAGCGGGCCCGCCGTGCCAACTGGTGGTACTATAACTGGGGCATCGTGGCGGTGCTGGCGGTGGTGGCGCTGGGCGTTGTGTATGCGGTACATGGCCTGACCACCACAGTGGACCCGGACTGCACCATGGCGCTGGTAACGGCAGAGGCGCTGCCGGATGAGGCGGTGCTGCGGCTGGAGCAGAGCCTGACTCCGTATGCGGAGGATCGGAATCGGGATGGCGTGACCGTGGTGGAGGTGTACAATTACACCTGGAGCGCCCATGCCCAGCGGACGGACATGAACAGCCAGATGGCGGGCGCCGCCCGGATGAATGCCGACCTTGCCAATGGGGAGACAAAGGTCTGGGTGCTGGAGGATGCCGACGGCTTTGAGCAGGCCTTTGGTGTGCTGAGTGAAAAACTTGGCCCGGACTGGAAGCAGAAGCTGGTGCCCTGGTCCGAGCAGCCCGCCTTGGCCGGGCTGGAGCTGGGCAGCTATGCCACGGCGGCCGATGGGTCGCAGCGGCAGGATATCCAGCAGCTTCTGGCGGAGTACCGGGTAGCAGTGCTGGCCCAGGACCCGCTGTGGGAAAGCCTGGACAAATAAAGAAAAAACTCTCCCTGCTGTGTGCAGGGAGAGTTTTTTTGTCTGTGCTCTTGTGGTCTGGGCAAAAATATGGTATACTGTCTTGTATGATGCGCCATCGCCAAGCGGTAAGGCAGAGGACTTTGACTCCTCCATCGCAGGTTCGACTCCTGCTGGCGCAACCATCAAAAAATCCGCACAGTTCGTCGACTTTGAGCGAATTGTGCGGATTTTCGTTTGTTTTTGCTGTTTTGATTGCGTTGTAGTATGCAGTATTGTCTCGGATTGAAACAGCTGCAAAGTAGTCAAAAAGTAGTCGAAACAGAAGAGATATATTGGGGATGTTTCCCCACAAGAAACAAAGGCCCGCAGGCGATGACACCTGCGGGCCTTTGTTTTACTGGGGCTGCTCCGCAGCAGTCTTTTCCCGGTTGATGTCCGCGCCGTTCTCCTGCATGAGCCAGTTCAGCTGCTCCTCGGTAATGCCGGGGATCTTGTTTTTTACATCTTCACGCTTCATAAGACGGGGTTCCTTTCTCAATATAAAACCACGGTTTTGTGACGCAGTTCTCCGTCTGCGTCCGGTTGTGGGCAGGGTACGCACTGTCCGCTGCGATGGCACCGTCTGGAGGCATCGAACCTCCCGCTTCCGGTTTAATCGCAAGGCTGGAAGCTGCCTTATATAAAAACAGCATCTCTGCGATATGCAAGCCAACGTTGTTGCCAACGATTGAAAAGTTGGCTTGCGATGGAGACCGGTGCTCTGCCAACTGAGCTAAAACGGCATGAAAAAAGCGCCCCTGCTCAAACGAGCAAAGACGCTTGCGGTATTTGGTTGTATCAGTAGTCCCGGAAAGGGCAGGCCTCACAGATTTTCTTCCAGTCGGGCTTCACCTTGAACCGGGCAGGAATACAGCTGTCAATGACAGCTTGATTTTCCATGCAATCAATGGGGTCTGTCCAGTCATCGACCAGTGGACACTTGACGCTTGCGGCGGTTCCGTTTTCATCCGGTCTGTATTCTACATTACCCAAGAAGGCCATTCTTTTTCATCTCCTCGATCAGAGCGTTCAGATTCTCCGTGTACTCGGCAGAGCTGTATGCGGTGCGAATCTCGTTTGTTCCTGTACGAACATATGCTGAGCCTTCTGTCCCATAGTATCGCTCAAACTGGCCATTCCAGACAGTAACAGAGATTTTTGCATCCCGGATGTACTGTTTGGCCTGCTTTTCGCTGATATTGTGAGAACGTTCCTGATTTACATGCGCATCGTCAAATGTGAGGCTGTCAACGTTGATGGCGGTGGGTTTCAGGTGAATCACAGCGGCTTTGGGCAGCTTTGCGGCGGTGCGAAGGTTCTCTATGATTATAACATCTTTCTGCTGTTTTTCATAGCCTTTCGCCGCCCACGTTGCCTTACTGCTGGCGCTCCTGCCAAACCCGGGCACGCTGGTGCGGGCGCTGTCGGCTCTGCCGCCGGTGGCGCTGATAAACTCGGCCAGCTCCTGACGGGCCTGCCGGAGTTTTACGGCGGTGACGGTGTTATCCACCCCGGCCTCTGTTTCGGCCAGATACCGGCGCTTATACTTGCGCACGGTGCGCTCCCTGGCCCGCTGCATCTGGCTGATCTCGTACCGGGTGTATCTGCCGCTGTGGTACTTGATGTCCCGAGCGTCGAGCTTTTCAAGGCTCTCCTGGGTCCAGGCAGGCGGTGCGCCCAGCTCCGGGAAGATGGAAAAAAGGTGTGGCGGCAGTTCCAGCCGCAAAGTCCAGCCCCAGTGCCGTAGCCGGTGGCGGCCTCAAATTGGCCGCTGACGGTGTTGGCTGCAGAGACAGCACAAAACGGCACACAGCCGGAAAAATATGCGTATCGCTCCGGTTAATGGGACAGATACTGTGCTATACTTCAGACAGTGATCCAATGATATCGCAAAGCAGAGCTGTGAGCGGTGTGTTAAGCGAACCGCCCGGCTGTTTTATGGGGGATATCCTGTTGGAAAAAGGAACCGGAAAGATGATCTTGTTTTATATCGCTGTGTTCTTTGCTGCTTTTTTTGGGAGACTGCTGAAAAAATAACTGTACCATAAAAATAATCAGGCACAGGAATATTATGATACAATAAAGAGAGAACAGGCAAAAAATACAAGATGATTGTTATACATCATTTTCAAGAGGTGACTGATCCTATGACCTATTACGCAAAATCCCCTCAGAGAGACGGAACACAAGAAACCGTTCGGGAACATACTCAAAAGGTCAAAGTCCTTGCCCAAACATACGGGAAGTCCTTTGGGGAAGAAATTTCGGCGGGACTGTGCGGAGTGTTTCACGATTTTGGTAAGTACAGTTCTGCTTTTCAACAAGTACTACAGGGTACTCGTACAGGTGTTGATCATGCCATCGCCGGAGCGGTATTTCTCTATGGACTTCGAAAAAAAGCTCTACATCCCATTATTGAAGTTGTTGCTGCCCATCATTCCCACCTCATTAGTTGTGATGATTTATCCGGAGTGATGGAAACTGCATTGGAGACAGAGGGCCCGATTATGACTCTCTGCGGAAAGCAGGCGGCACTGTGTGGCGGAAAAGACTATCAGGAAGCGAGGATGGCGTTTCAGTCGGATTTCCCGGATTTTCGTTTTCCAAAGTTACAAACAATTTCGCCTCAACCACTTTTCAACGGACAGGTGGATTCAATGCTGCATACTCGGATGCTGTTTTCCTGCTTGGTAGACGCTGATTATACGGTTTCTTCCCATATATCTCCGGAAGAAGATGTTCCACTGGATGTATTTACTGCGTTAAAAAATCTATATAACTACTGTGAGAATCTCCGGAAAAACTCTGGGGCAGATCCAATATTAAATCAATTTCGGAATCGGCTGTTTGAGCTTTGTGGGAATGCTGGAGAAAGAAAGGGAGGATTATTTACTTTGACAGCACCTACAGGTACAGGAAAAACATTGGCATTGTTGCACTTTGCCCTGCGCCACTGTCAATATACAGGAAAGCGTCGGATTTTCGTAGTGCTGCCCTTTCTTAGCCTGATTGAACAAAGTGCCAAAGTATATCGGAAGATCCTTCCTCATGTAATGGAAGATCACAGTCAAGCCTGCTTTCCGGAGGAAATGAGGGACTATGCCGCTCGCTGGAGCGAGCCGTTTATCATTACTACTTCTGTACGTTTTTTCGAGTCTCTATTTTCAGATTGTCCCACAGATTGTCGGAAATTACACAACCTGGCAAATAGTGTAATTCTTTTTGATGAAGCTCAGAGTCTGCCGATTTCTGTGCTATCTCCTACTCTAAAAGTTGTAAAGGAACTCTGTGACCGTTACGGGTGCAGTGTGGTATTTTCAACTGCTACTCAGCCTGATTATACTGGTCTTCAAGAAGTCAATTGGCAGGCGTCCGAGCTTTTGCCGGAATATGATGCATTTTATAAGGCTTTGCGCCGCACATCAACTCACTGGGAAATTGAAACTCCCACCCCACTGGAAGACATTGCAGAAAGAATGGCTGAACAGAAAAATGTGTGCGCCATTGTTAATCTCCGCAGTCATGCCCGAAGTCTCTATCGAGCATTGATTCGTCGTTGTCCGGATGAAGAACTGTTTTTGCTTAGTACCGATCTATGTCCGGCGCATCGGACGAAAATTATTGAAACGATCCGACGTCGTCAGAAAGAAAGACTTCCATGTCGAGTGGTATCTACTCAGTGTATCGAAGCTGGAGTAGATCTTGATTTTGATTGTCTGTATCGGGCACTGGCACCGCTGGAAGCTATCATTCAGGCTGCTGGACGGTGTAATCGGAACGGAAAATCCACATGTGGAGAGCTGTGGGTCTTTGTTCCATCAGAAGAACATTTGTACCCGGATTCTCACTATGAAAATGCTGCCACTATTGTTCGCGCTATGCAAATGCAACGCCCTATCGACATCCATGACCCGGAAAGTATACGCAGGTATTATCGGCAGCTGCTGAGTACATTCCGAGGAGACAAAAAATCTCGGACGCTGGAAAAAGCTCTTTCAGAAAGGGATTTCTCGGTGGTTTCCCAAACCTACCGGTTTATTGAACAGCAAGGCGTTCAGGTTGTTGTCCCTTATGAAGAACAGATGGAACTTTATGAGCAAATTCGCTCTGAAGCTTTAAACATCGGTCTAACGAAGTCCCTGTTACGAATGGCTGCACCGTTGACGGTCACATGTTATGATCGTGAACTAGCAGAGCGGATATGCGAACCTCTTTTCTTTGCTGGAAAAAGTAAAATAGAGACTAGAGAAAGCCCTTATTACATAATCCTTACTGGTCAGGAGGACTGCTACGACAGGAAAATGGGATTTTGTCCACCTGATAAACAGATGTTACAAAATTCGTTCTGGTGATTTGTGAAAAATGAGCCTTGAAAATAAATGAAAAATTAATTATAAATTAATTGAATTGTTTGTAAATCAAGTGAAATTGGAGCTATAACACCGTGTGCGCTTTGCGCTTAATAGATAAAGTAAAAAGGAGGAAATGATTTGGAAGTCTGTGTCGAATTTTGGGGTGATTTTGCCTGTTTTTCGCCGCCTTATGAAAAGGTGGAGCGGCTATCCTATCCCTTTCCTACACCATCAGCAGCCAGGGGAATGCTATCTGCTATTTATAGCAAACCGAAGGAATTCTATTGGCAAGTTACAAAAATAGAGGTGCTGTCCCCCATTTCTTACATCAGCTTTAAGCGGAATGAAGTCAAGGACACGGTTTCTGATAAACCAGTAAACACGGACGATAGCCGCACGCAGCGATTGACCACTGCCCTGCGAGATGTGCGCTACCGTATCACAGCTATGATCTGTCCGCGGCCGGATTTTGCTGGTTCATCGGAACAGCTCTATCAACAGGCACTGCGTAGAATACGCGGGGGTAAGTGCTTTATGCAGCCTTGTTTGGGAATTCGGGAATTTGCCGCTTATTTTGAGGAAAGCGACCATACCCGATTGCCTATTGGAGAGGACTATGATGCAGGCTTGATGGTCTATGATGTTTTTGATCTGCATGACTATTCCGTTCGTAAAAAGACTTGCCCCAGGTTGTCCTTATTCCATGCGGTGATGAAACAAGGTGTTATTGAAGTGCCACCTTATGATGACCCCCGTGTGCTGAAAACAGGAGGTGATATCCTGTGCTGAAGGCTCTATATGACTATGCCCAACGGATGAATCTAACGCTGCCCGCTGGTTATGCGGAAAAAACGATCAAAGCTTTTCTCTGTTTGACTAGAGATGGCCGTTTTGCGGGTGTGCGGATGGATGAGTCAAACCATTTTAGATGTCCTGATATTGGAAGTCTTGCCAACGGAACAGATAAGAGCAATCTGTTGGTGGAAAAATATAGTGTGATATTCCCGCCGGAGCCGACCCCCAAAAGCCGTTTTTTCCGGGAGGGAATGAAGGATTTTGGCAAAATAGAACCACTGGCAGAAGTTTGCTGGGAAGCACTGGAGAACCCGCAGTGCTGTGCCGAGATGGTGGCTGCTCTGGAACAGCATAAGATCAAACCACCAGACAGGATTTCATTTATGGTGGAAAGTACCTATCTAGTGGAGTGCCCGACAGTAGAAATCTGGTGGAATAGTTATAGGAAGAAGTTTCAAAAATCTGCCCAAAAAGACGAGTTGTCTCGTTGCTTGATCACTGGGGAACCCACTGTCCCCATGGCGACGGTTCCCAAAAATACGGGTCTTGCGGTAGCAGGTGGTCATTCCAGCGGGGATGCGCTGATCTGCTTTGACAAACCGGCTTTTTGTTCCTATGGACTGAAAAAAAGCGCGAATGCCCCGGTTTCCGAGGAAGCCTTTGCCCAGGTCAAGATAGCGCTGGATACCCTTTTAAAAGATGCGCCGTTTCAGAAAGGTATGAAATTTGTCCACTGGTACGACAAGCCTCTAAGTGGAACGTCTATGGATCCGCTGACACCTGTTTTTGAAGGCCTTCTATCGGAAGAAGATGAGGCAGAAGAGGAAACAGAGTTCCTTTCACAAAAGGATAAGGAGTCCGCGATCATACAGGCTCGGAGAGATGCAGATAGACTTGTAGGATCTGTGGAGAGTGGGCAGGCTGTGACCGACCTTCCTAGTCGATATTTTATTTTACTGCTCAGCGGAGTGAGCGGTCGAGTAATGGTTCGACAGTTTTCGCAGGGTTCCTATGAGGAGCTGAAAACAAACCTGGATCAATGGTATTCTGACCTAGAACTGATAGACCAGTACGGAAGCCGGACCTTAAAACCAGTAAAGCTGGCTGCCCGACTCATTCGATTGCTCAAGAGGCAAAATAATAACAAAGATGTATTTGAACGGTTGCGGGATGAGATTCCGGGACTAACTACTGCTGTTTTTTACGCTGTTGTTTATGGGGCAAAACTTCCCGATTCTGTGGCTGTCCGTGCCTTACAGAATATCCGATCCCAAATGCTGACCGAGGAGCCGGATGGTAATGGTTTGATGGTTCCTGATCCGATTTCCTGTCAATGGTTAAAAGCGTGGCTTATCCGAAATCAGAAGGAGGTTTTTCTTATGTCAGAATATAATCCCAATCATCCCAGCCCAGCCTATCAGGTTGGCGCTATGGTTGCGGTTTATGCAGCCTTGCAGCAGCGGGCATACCCGGATGTTAATGTCACTGTGGTCCAGCGCTTCTTTGCTTCTGCTCAGCAGACCCCGGCACTAGTATTGGGCAGACTGGCAAAAATGTCGACCCATCACCTAGCTAAGCTGGAAAATTCGGTGGCAAAAGTTTACGAATCCAGGCTGGCCGATATTGGCGCCCGAATCGGAGATCAGATTCCTACAGTACTGGCATTGCCGGAACAGTCTCTATTTGCGCTGGGCTATTATCAGATGACCGCAGCAATGAATCAGGAACGCAGGAAACGGTTTGATAATAAAACCGTTATCGGCAATAAAAATGAGGAGGATTAAATCATGGCTATTCAAAATCGATATGAGTTTCTCTATTATGTTGCTTGCACCAACGCAAACCCCAACGGCGATCCGGATATGGGAAATACCCCACGAATTGATCCTCAAACAATGCAGGGATACATCACCGATGTGTCTACCAAGCGCCGTATTCGCAATTATGTAGAGATTGCTTATGGTGATCAGCCGGGCATGGGGATCATTATCCAGCAAGGGACCAACATCAATCGACACATTGCGGCCGCTAAACGGAAAGCAGGCGTGGAGGAGTGTGCGAAAACAAAAGATGCTATTTATAAAGGCAGACAGAAAGCCTGTGAGATGTACTATGATGTGCGCACCTTTGGTGCGGTGATGTCCACCGGTCCCAATGCCGGACAGGTGCGGGGTCCGGTACAGATTACCTTCGGCAAAAGTCTGGACCCCATCCTGCCGCTGGATATTTCCATTACCCGTATGGCAATTGCAGACAATATTAAAGATGGCACTCTGGAAAGTTACCAGAAAGATGAGGAAACGAGGGACGAAGATACCCTGCGCACTATGGGGCGCAAGCAACTCATTCCTTTTGGCTTGTATGAAGTGCGTGGGTTTATCAGTGCAAATCTTGCGGCTGAAACGGGATTTGATGATAGTGATTTGAAAATTCTGTTTGAAGCAATTCTTAATATGTATGAGCATGACCATTCGTCTAGTAAGGGGGAAATGGCCGTGGTATCGCCCCTGATCCTGTTCAAGCACGTGGGCACAGATACGGATGAACAGCAGCGGATCCGGCAGGCAAAGCTTGGATGCGCCCCGGCGCATAAGTTGTTCGAGCTGATAAAGGTTACTCGGAATCCCCAGGTGGAAGTGCCCCGCTCTTATCGTGACTATGAGGCTGTGATCGATTTACATCATATCCCTGCTGGGGTAGAAGTGGGCTTCCAGACCTATAAGGGCCTGACCTGGGGCTCTATTCCGGAAGAGGAAAATTGGTTCCATGCCGCTGAATGATCCGGAGTATCTGCCTCTCTCTTATCTGTCTCAAATGGGCTACTGCCCCCGAAGGGTAGGGCTGCTGCTGAATGAACGGATCTGGATGGAGAGCGCTGATACTGCCAAAGGTCGCAAGGAACACGAAAGCGTCCATACGCAGCGAATTGAACACCGGGGCAACGAGATCAAGCTGTTTGAATATACGGTTTTTTCTGATGTACTGGGTGTTTCGGGAAAATGTGATTTGGTAGAAGCCCGAAAGTCTTCTTCCGGGTGTAAGATCCCCCCGGCGGAGTTTCCGGTATTACTGTATCCAGTGGAGTATAAACACGGAAAGCTACGGGATGAACAGGAATACAACATCCAACTTTGTGCACAGGCTATGTGTCTAGAAGAAATGTATCATACCTCTATCCCGGAAGGAGCGATATTTTACCTTTCATCCCACCGTCGGCAGGTCGTTGCACTGGATGAGCCATTACGCCGTTTGGTGCGGGAAACCGCAGCGGAATTGCACAGAATTCGTGATACACTTTCTATTCCGGCAGCCTGTTGTTCGGAAAAGTGTCGACGCTGTTCTTTGCTGGAATACTGTATGCCCGGTGCCGGTCGGTCTGCCCGGTCATATTGCGAACGGCTCGCACAAGAGGCAAAGGAGGTGGAAAGTCTTTGAAAAAGCTACTCAACACGCTCTATCTTCTTACCCCTAATAGCTATCTTTTCTGCCGTAATGAAACAATCGCTGTAAAAGTTGGGGGCGTGGAGAAAAATGCAGTGCCGGCCAAGGATATTGAAGCCATCGTTTGCTTTGGTCAAATGACTGTTTCCACACTACTTCTGGAGTTTTGCGGAAAAAGAGGAATTTCTGTTACGTTTTTATCTCCTCAAGGTCACTATTGTGGGCGTTTTTATGGACCGCTTAGCGGCAACGTGTTGCTGCGCAAAAAACAGTATGAAAGTATCAATCAGGTGGAATTTTCCAACCAGCTGGTACGAGACATCTTGTTTGGTAAAATTAGAAATAGCAAAATGGTCCTATTACGCGCTGCCCGAAAACAGTCAGGAGATGCCGTGTCACTAACGCAAGCCGTCAACCAACTCAGCGATTTGGCAGCGCAGCTGGAATCTTGTGACTGCATTGACTCGATGCGTGGAATTGAAGGTGCAGCAGCCACTATTTATTTTTCTCGGTTTGATACTATGCTGCACAGTCCAGCTGGATTTCGATTTGAAAGCCGAAGCCGTAGACCACCCAGAAACGAAGTGAATGCGGTGCTGTCCTTTGTTTACACGCTGCTAACACGAGAAATCTCCTCTGCTCTGGAAACGGTAGGACTGGATCCGGCGGCGGGTTATCTCCATACTCTGCGGCCTGGCAGACCTTCCTTTGCCTTGGATTTGATTGAAGAGCTTCGGGCGCCTTTGTGCGACCGGTTTACTCTTTCGCTGTTCAATCTGGGGCAGCTTGGAGAAAAAGATTTTAATAGTGATTCGGAAGCGGTTTTTTTAAATGACCGAGGCAGACGCACAGTGCTGACCAGCTGGCAAAAGCGAAAAATGGAAACGGTTCAACATCCATTTCTTCAAGAAAAAATTCCCGTCGGAATGATTCCCTATGCGCAGGCAATGCTGTTTGCTCGAGTGATTCGGGGAGATTTGGACCGTTATCCACCTTTTGTGTGGAGGTAGTTTATGCTGTTGGTTATTACCTATGATGTAGACACTACTAGCGCAAAAGGTGCAAAACGCTTGCGTAAAGTGGCAAAACTATGTGAGCGCAATGGAATAAGGGTGCAGAATTCTGTGTTTGAAGTGTTGGCGGACTCTGCGCAGTTCGTGGTGTTGAAAACAGAACTTTCTGAAATAATCGATCACGAACATGACTCTATTCGATTTTACCGATTGGGAAATTCCTATCAGAACAAAATCGAAACGATGGGACGTACACCATCTGTGCAGGTTGGGGAACCGTTGCTGCTGTAACCATGCGCCTACCTTTATGCGACAGAAAATCCAGGGAAGTAGGTGCATGGTAACAGTAAAATATGATGCGCAATTAAAAGACTGGGTGTTTAAGAAAGCTGGTGTTGTCTAAAAGTTGGGAGTTTTTCTCTATAATTGCAGAAAAAACAGAGCATATTTTGTTTGATTTTGCCGTCGCCCCTCTCGCAGGGGCGTGAATTGAAATGCACCGTCTGCCCAGCCGCAGCAGCTGCGGCTGCGTCGCCCCTCTCGCAGGGGCGTGAATTGAAATAGCCATGATTTTTATTCTCCTTCCTCTAAGCAAGGGTCGCCCCTCTCGCAGGGGCGTGAATTGAAATCTTGACTGCGGGCCGCCCTCGTGGCGGTGGATGGTCGCCCCTCTCGCAGGGGCGTGAATTGAAATAAGCTCTTTCGCTATTCTTTTTGCAGATATTCCGTCGCCCCTCTCGCAGGGGCGTGAATTGAAATTTGAGCTCGAGGACATCAGACACGCGCAGCCCGGTCGCCCCTCTCGCAGGGGCGTGAATTGAAATTTGCCAGTGATCCCAGCAGAGTCTTGCCGGAACGGTCGCCCCTCTCGCAGGGGCGTGAATTGAAATAAGGGGGCGACAGCAGCAAGCCGCAGCTGCTGCAGTCGCCCCTCTCGCAGGGGCGTGAATTGAAATGTCCAGGTTGTTTGCCGCCCAGGATATCCCCTTGAGGTCGCCCCTCTCGCAGGGGCGTGAATTGAAATAATAGCACTGGATGCGTAGGCGTTCACGTTGCTAGTGTCGCCCCTCTCGCAGGGGCGTGAATTGAAATACTTGGCCGAAAAGACTTGATAGTCCTTTCCCCGTCGCCCCTCTCGCATGGGCGTGAATTGAAATATATCGCCGGGCAGACCTAAGGCATCAATGGAGGCGTCGCCCCTCTCGCAGGGGCGTGAATTGAAATGCCATGCCAAGACGCACTACTCACTCTGCATCACGTCGCCCCTCTCGCAGGGGCGTGAATTGAAATCTGACGGCCTCGGAAACCAGACGGGAGATGGAGGTCGCCCCTCTCGCAGGGGCGTGAATTGAAATACGCTCTGGCAGGTTGTGGAGCTGGGCTTGGCCAGTCGCCCCTCTCGCAGGGGCGTGAATTGAAATTTGGGAAAGCCCGGCGCTGGCTGGCGGCCACAAGTCGCCCCTCTTGCAGAGACAGCACAAAACGGTATATGAAAAATAACCCAGCGGCCTGGTTTTCCACTGCATTGCATAAATCGGTGGGAGAGCGATGTCTTGTATTTTTGGGCGTGAAGCTTATGCAGGGACGGAAAGCGCACAAAAGCCCCGCCTTTCGGGCGGGGCTTTTGAAGAAGTCTAGCGGAGGTCAGTGCCGGTGGATACGGCGGGGACGCTTGCGCCCCTGCCAGCTGCGCAGTGCCAGCCAGCCCAGGTAAACGGCAGCGGTCAGGGCACTGAGGGTCAGCACCACCCGCAGGTACAGGCTGCCGAAGAAATCCCGGATCTTAGAAATGGTGTACAGGACCGAACTGCGGGCGACATCCTGTCCGGCCACCAGGTTCACCATGCCAATGGTGTTCCCGGCCAGTTTCAGCTCCACAGTGCCCACGATGTCGCCCTGCTGGACAGGGGCGCAGACATATTCCGGCAGGTGGAAGAACTTTTGGGTCACGCTGCCATCTCCGGAGGAGGGGAGGATGGTCATCATGCTGTCATCCGGGTACAGCTGAAGACGGTCGGTCTCTGCGGAGTATTTCACGGGCAGCTCTGCCAGGGCTACGTCCGGGTCCAGTGCGGGCTGGATGGAAAAGCTGTCAAACACCCAGTCGATCAGCTTTGTGGTCTCACACAGGGCGGGGCGGCGGTTGGCATAGCCGTAATCGTCGCAGTTGTCCGGACTTTCCATCACGCAGAACAGATAGGTCTCGCCATCTTTACTGGCCCAGGAGACATAGCTCTGGGTGCCGGTATCTTTTTTATAGGCCACCACATCGCACATACCGCCCTGCATGGCGCTGCGGTAGAACTTGCCGCCGCTGGAGCGGTTCAGGGCCATATTCTGACTGACCAGCACAAAGGACTTAGAGTGTTTTTCCTTGGCGGGCATCGTAAAGGTAGGGGCGGCGGAGATCTCTGCAAAGGCGTCAAAGCTCATCAGATACCGCAGGATCAGATACATATCCACAGCGGTGGTGCGGTTGCCGCTGTCCAGGCCGCAGGCATCGGTCCAGGTGCTGTCGGTGGTGCCAATGCGCTGGGACAAGGCGTTCATCTGGGTCACCCAGCCGGAGAGGTCGCCGCCGGTCAGAGCATAGGCCACGCCCATGGCAGCCTCGTTGGCGTTGCGGGTCAGCATGGCGTAGATGGCTTCCCGCACGGTAAAGGTCTCGTTGGAGCGCATATCGGCATTGTCCGTGTTGTGGACATAGTCCGAGATGGCAAAGGGCATGGTGAAAGTGGTGTCCAGTTTATCGGCGTAGTTGGTCAGGATCACCGCAATGGTCATATATTTGGTCAGCCCGCCAGCAGAGACCTGACGGCGGCTGTCTTTTTCGTAAATGATGATATTGGTGTCAGCGTTGACGATATAGGCGCTGGAAGCCTGTACCGAATAGACGGGGCTGGGGTCAAACAGGGCACAAGCAGGGGTCAAAAGACACCCCGCCAGAACGGCCAGTGTCAAAATAAAGCTAAGCAAGCGTTTCATGTGGACAATTCCTTCAAAAAGCGATAAAATAAACTCGTATATCTTCTCCCAGTTATAGGAGAAGAACTGTATTTTATAATAACAGGTTTGCTGGGATGTGACAAGTGGCTTTGCGCCGCTTTCACACCCTGGGGGAGGCAAGGGCATGGTATATTTGACGGGTGACACCCACGGAGATCTGGATCGGTTCAAGCACGGCAAACTGCGCTGGCTGACAAAGCGGGACACAGTGATCGTGCTGGGGGATTTTGGGTTTGTGTGGGACGGCAGCAAGGCAGAGCAAAAGCGTCTGGCCTGGCTGTGCAAGCGGCCCTATACCATCCTGTTCCTGGATGGATCGCATGAAAATTACGACCTGCTGGCAGCCTACCCTGCTGAGGAAAAGTTTGGCGGTCTGGTGCAGCACCTGGGCGGCAATGTGTACCATGTGTGCCGGGGCAGCGTGCTGGAACTGGAAGGGCAGAAATACCTGTGCTTTGGCGGAGCGGAAAGCCCCGACCGGGAGGAACGGGAGCCAGGGGTGAATTGGTGGCCCCAGGAGCAGCCCTCGGATGAGGAATACGCCCGCTGTGAGCAGAACCTGGCGGCAGCCGGGGGGCAGGTAGAGTATGTGCTGACCCACGACGCCCCAAGCAGATTTTTGGATTTTACTGCGCTGAAATGCGGCGAGACCAACCGTTTGCACCTGTTTTTGGACAGCATCCTGCTGAAGGCCCAGTACGAAAAATGGTTCTTTGGCTGTTATCACAAGGATGCGCAGCTTTCCACCAAGAGCCGCTGCGTGTTCTGCGACGTGATCCCCCTGGGGGACCGTCACGCCAAGCGGAAGTGATGGGGGAGCAACCCTCTCCGTCACGGCTTCGCCGTGCCACCTCTCCCGAAAGGGAGAGGCTTTGGCAAGGGCGTAAAGTTTACAGCTTAACGGCAGACATCTATTTGTCGTTAAATAGTGAGGACGAGACCTGCCGGTTTTGCCAAGGGCTCGCCCTTCGGGAGAGCTGTCGCCGCAGGCGACTGAGAGGGATCTTCGATCGAACCAACCCTCTCCGTCACGGCTATGCCGTGCCACCTCTCCCGAAAGGGAGAGGCTTTGGCAAAGGCGTAAAGTCTATGCTTTACAGGTCAACTTGTTCTGGTAGTTGACCTGTGAGGACAAAACTCACCCTCTTTGCCAAGGGCTCGCCCTTCGGGAGAGCTGTCGAGCGCAGCGAGACTGAGAGGGTTTTTCTCGAAAAAGCGGGAAGACCTCCGTAAAAATATCAATTCATCGCCCCGGCTTTGTCAAACATCTGCTGCACCTGGGTGCGGAGCAGGGCGTGGTCCGGGGCGGTCAGCTGCGGGTCCTGTGCCAGGATGTCTGCGGCTTCGGCCTGGGCGGCGTGCAGGGTCCGGGTATCGTTCATCAGGTCTGCGATCTGCAGGGAGGGCAGGCCGTGCTGTCGGCTGCCAAAAAAATCACCGGGACCGCGGTTTTCCAGGTCATACTGGGCCACGGCAAATCCATCGGTGGTGGTACACAGGAAGTGCAGCCGCTGGCGCACAGCTTCCCCCTCATGGTCGCTGACCAGGAAACACCAGCTCTCGGCAGCGCCGCGGCCCACCCGTCCCCGCAGCTGATGCAGGGCGCTGAGGCCGTAGCGCTCGGCGTTTTCAATGACCATGACACTGGCGTTGGGCACGTCCACGCCCACCTCGATGACGGTGGTGGAGACCAGGGCATCCAGTTTTCCTTCTTTGAAATCCTGCATCACGGCGGCTTTTTCCTTGGGTTTGAGCTTGCCGTGCATCAGTCCGACCCGGCGGTTTGGCAGCAGAGGTTTGGCGACCTGTTCATAATAGCCCTTTACTGCCTTGAGAGCAGCATCCGGGCTGTCCTCAATGGCGGGGCACACCAGATAGACCTGGCGCCCGCGGCCGATTTCGGTGTCCAGAAAATGATACAGATCCGCCCGTTTTTTGCCGGTAATGGTCCGGGTCTTGACCGGGGTGCGGCCGGGGGGCAATTCGTCCAGCAGGGAGATGTCCAGGTCCCCGTAGATCAAAAGCCCCAGAGTCCGGGGGATGGGGGTGGCGCTCATCACCAACAGGTGGGGGTTGACCGCCTTTTCGGCCAGCATACCCCGCTGCCGCACGCCAAAGCGGTGCTGTTCGTCAATGACAGCCAGGCCCAGGCGGGCAAATTCCACTCCGCCCCCCAGGATGGCATGGGTGCCGACCACACAGTCCGCTTGGTCGTCCCGGATGGCAGCCAAGGTGGTGCGCCGGGCGGCGGCCTTCATGCCGCCGGTCAAAAGCGCCACCCGCATCCCAAAGGGAGCCAGCATCCGGTTCAGGCTTTCGGCGTGCTGTGTGGCCAGGATCTCGGTGGGGGCCAGCAGAGCGGCCTGGTATCCGCTGCGGATGCAGGCCCAGATGGCGGCAGCAGCCACCAGGGTTTTGCCGCTGCCCACATCCCCTTGCAGCAGGCGGTTCATGGCATGCTGCCCGCTCATATCCGCTAAGATCTCGGTCACGACGCGGCGCTGTGCTCCGGTGGGGGCAAAGGGCAGACTCTCCCAAAAGGGGGCGGGGTCGATAAGACGCATGGGCGCACCGGTATCTGCTGCGCCCCGGCTCTTCATACAGCCGATGCCCAGCTGCAGCACCAGCAGTTCCTCGTAGATCAGGCGGCGGCGGGCGGCGGCAGCCTGTTCCGGGCTGGCGGGACAATGGATGGCCCGCACGGCATCGGCTTTGTCCGGCAGACGGTATTTGCGGCGCATCTCGGCGGGCAGAGGGTCTGCCAACAGCTCCGCATGGGGGAGCAGCTGCTGGATGCAGCGGGCGATCACGGTGCTGGAAAGCCCCTCGGTCTGCGGGTAGACGGCTTCCAGGGGGGCAGCTGTGATCTGAGCGGCGGTGCGCACCTGGGGGTTGACCATCTGGCGGCGCAGCATACCGCCGGTAAGCAGGCCCTGAAAGAAATATTCCTGCCCGATCTCCAGTTTCTTGATCGCATAGGGGTTATTGAACCAGGTGACCTCCAGGGTGGATACGCCGTCGCCCGCCGTCAGCCGTTCCATCTGTCGGCCGCCGGGCAGCATACGTCCCCCCAGTTTTGCATACACCTCTGCCTTGACGACACATTCGGTCTCAGCGGGGGCTTGTGCAATGGAGTAGGGCTGTGTAAAATCAACATACCGACGTGGGTAGTGGCACAGGAGATCGGCCAAAGTCAGGATGCCCAGCTTTTCAAAGCGCTGAGCGGTCTTGGGGCCGACCCCTTTCAGATAGCGCACCGGAGTATCCGGTGCAAGGGTAGAGCAGTTCTCCTCCGGCATGGGCGGGGCCTCCTTTCAGGGGGTGATGGAGCCATTGTAGCACGTTGGAGGTGTGGTTGCAACAAAACTTACAGCATAAGTGGAATTATAACCATTCCTGTGATAAATTGGCTGTGATATATGTGGCAGCCTGTGCAAAGCAGGACCGGGTGCTGACCGGTATTTCGGTGGGGCTGACCCCGGCAGTAATAGGGGAGAGCCTGGACGATGCGCTGAAACGGGCGGACAAGGCATTGGACCGCTCGAAGGAAAAAGGGCAAGAACTGTTATATCGTGGAATGAACAAGACCGAGGATGTGGATAACATCCCCGGTCTTGTTTTGTGCTTGCAGAGACAAAAACAAAAAAGCCCCGGACCGAAGTCCAGGGCTGTTTTGGAGGTGGCGACCAGATTTGAACTGGTGAATAAAGGTTTTGCAGACCTTTGCCTTACCACTTGGCCACGCCACCAAGACGGGAGTGATATTTCGCTCCCTATGGAGCGGCCGACGAGGCTCGAACTCGCTACCTCCACCTTGGCAAGGTGGCGCTCTACCAGATGAGCTACGGCCGCATATGCGGTGCATTTGTCCCTGCACCCTCCCGTTCCGCAGAACGGCGTCCCCAAAACAGGGGAGAGGAAGAAAACCAAAGTTTTCTGTAAAAGCGACCCGGATCGGGCTCGAACCGACGACCCCCAGCGTGACAGGCTGGTGCTCTAACCAACTGAGCTACCGGGCCATATCCGGAACAGGAAATCCTGCTCCGTTATGGAGCGGCCGACGAGGCTCGAACTCGCTACCTCCACCTTGGCAAGGTGGCGCTCTACCAGATGAGCTACGGCCGCATATGCGGAAGACTTTTTCAGACTTCCGTTTTGTGGTGCCTCCGATCGGAATCGAACCAATGACACGGGGATTTTCAGTCCCCTGCTCTACCTACTGAGCTACAGAGGCGCACCGGACGATGATTATTATACCGCAAAAAACGGATTTGTAAAGGGGAAAATTGAAATTTCTTTAGAAAAAATCAAAAAAAGTTTCAAAATGACGCTGGTGCGCCGTTTATCAAAAAAGGGCGTTTGACTTTTGCATACAACCTATGGTTTAATAGACTACGAAAAGAAGAAAAAACGGCTGGGAGGGCAGATCTCCCGGCCCGGAGGGTGGATATGGCTAGAAGAAAACAAGAATATGGCAACGAGAGCATTACCTCATTAAAAGGCGCCGACCGTGTGCGCAAACGCCCGGCCGTCATCTTTGGCTCGGACGGCGTAGAGGGGTGCGCCCATTCGATCTTTGAGATCATCTCCAACTCGATCGACGAAGCCCGGGACGGCCACGGCGATACCATCAATGTGACCCGCTGCAAGGATGGCAGTGTGCTGGTGGAGGATTTTGGCCGGGGTATGCCGGTGGATTGGAACAACGGCGAGGAGCGCTACAACTGGGAGCTTTTGTTCTGTGAGATGTACGCCGGCGGCAAGTATGGAGAAGGAGAGGACAACTACGAGTTCAGCCTGGGCCTCAACGGTCTGGGTCTGTGCGCTACCCAATACGCCTCTGCATGGATGACGGCAGACATCTACCGGGATGGATTCCACTATCATCTGGACTTTGAAAAGGGCGAGAACGTGGGCGGCCTGCACAAGGAACCCTACAAGGGCCGCCGCACCGGCAGTGTGATCCACTGGAAACCGGATGATGAGGTCTTTACGGATATCGATGTGCCCGGCAGCTATTATAAGGATACCCTGCGCCGTCAGGCAGTGGTCAATGCGGGCCTGACCTTGCACTTTACGGATGAAAAAGAAAAAGACCCCGCTACCGGCAAACCCTGGCAGCAGAGCTGGCGGTACGAAAAAGGCATTGCCGACTATGTGGCAGAGACCGCCGGAGAGGACGCCATGACCCCGGTGTTCTATTGTGAGAGCGAGGCGGTCGGCCGGGACCGGGAGGATCAGCCGGATTATAAGGTACGCATGAGCGCTGCCTTCTGCTTTTCCAACAAGGTGCAGCTGCTGGAGTATTACCACAACTCCTCCTGGCTGGAGCACGGCGGCAGCCCGGAGCACGCACTGCGCACCGCCTTTGTCTACCAGATCAATAAATATCTGAAGGAGAAGAACCTGTATAAAAAAGGGGAAAGCGCTGTCAGCTTCCAGGATGTGCAGGACTGTCTGGTGTATGTGTCCTCCAGCTTCTCCACCCGTACCAGCTATGAAAACCAGACCAAAAAGGCCATTACCAATAAGTTCGTCTCCCAGGCGATGACCGATTTTTTGAAGCATTATCTGGAGGTCTACTTCCTGGAAAAGCCGGATGAGGCACAGAAGATCTGCCAGCAGGTCCTGGTGAACAAACAGAGCCGTGAGCACGCAGAAAAGACCCGTCAGAGCATCAAGAAGACCCTTTCTACCCAGATCGACCTGGCAAACCGCGTGCAGAAATTTGTGGACTGCCGCACCCGGGATGCTTCCCGGCGGGAACTGTATATTGTGGAGGGCGACTCGGCTATGGGCGCCGTCAAGCAGAGCCGGGACAGTGAGTTTCAGGCCATTATGCCCATTCGCGGCAAGATCCTGAACTGCCTCAAGGCGGATTATGCCCGTATCTTCAAGTCGGATGTTATCGTGGATCTGATCAAGGTCATGGGCTGCGGCGTGGAACTGGGCGGCAAGCACAACAAGGAGCTGGCGACCTTCAACCTGGAGAACCTGCGCTATAATAAGATCGTCATCTGTACCGACGCGGACGTGGACGGCTACCAGATCCGCACCCTGGTGCTGACCATGCTGTACCGGCTTACCCCGACCCTGATCAACGAGGGCTATGTGTATATTGCGGAGTCGCCGCTGTATGAGCTGACCACCAAGGACCGCACCTATTTTGCCTATACAGAGCCGGAGAAGGCGGCTTTCCTGAAGGAGATCGGGGATAAAAAGTATACGATCCAGCGATCCAAAGGCTTGGGCGAGAACGACCCGGAGATGATGTGGCTGACTACGATGAACCCGGCCAGCCGCCGCCTGATCCAGGTCAAGCCCGATGATGTGGCAGAGACGGCCCGTGTGTTCGACCTGCTGCTGGGCGACAACCTGACCGGCCGCAAGGAGCATATCGCCGCCCACGGAGCCGAGTATCTGGACGCACTGGATGTATCCTGACCTCTATGGCAATCAACGATATTTTGAGCAGAGGATAGACAATGGCAAGAAAAACAAGCAAAAAATCACCCAAGCCGGTGCGCCCGCAGCTGGGCGAAGGGGTGGAGATCCTGAACGCAGGCAGCGTATTGCAGGACCCCATCACGTCTACGCTGGAATCCAACTATATGCCCTACGCCATGAGCGTTATCGTCAGCCGTGCCCTGCCGGAGATCGACGGCTTTAAGCCTGCCCACCGCAAGCTGCTGTATACGATGTACGGTATGGGGCTGCTGAAAGGGGTGCGCACCAAGTCTGCCAACGTAGTGGGCAGCACCATGCACCTGAACCCCCACGGCGATGCGGCCATTTATGAAACGATGGTGCGCATGGGCCGCAGCAACGAGAGCCTGCTTTTGCCCTTTGTGGACAGCAAGGGAAACTTCGGCAAAGCGTACAGCCGGGATATGTCCTATGCGGCTGCCCGGTATACGGAGGCAAAGCTGGAGCCGGTATGTGAGGAACTGTTCCGGGACATTGATAAGGAGACCGTGGACTTTGTGCCCAACTACGACGGCACCACCACCGAGCCGACCCTTTTGCCGGTGACTTTCCCCACGATCCTGGCGAACAACACCCTGGGCATCGCCGTTGGCATGGCCTGCAATATCTGTTCGTTCAACCTGGGAGAGCTGTGTGCGACCACGGTGGCCCTCATCAAGGACCCGGACCATGACATCAGCACCACCATGCCGGCCCCGGATTTTGTGGGCGGCGGCCAGATCCTGTACGACGAAGCACAGATGCGCCAGATCTACGAGCAGGGCCGGGGCAGCGTGCGGGTGCGGGCAGCCTACCGCACCGTTCCGGGGGAAAATATCATCGAGGTGACCCAGATCCCCCCCACCACCACGGTGGAAGCCATCATGGATAAGATCGCAGAACTGGTCAAGGCGGGCAAGATCCGGGAGATCAGTGATATGCGGGACGAGACCGACCTCAACGGCTTGAAGCTGACGCTGGACCTGAAACGGGGCGTAGATCCGGACAAGCTGATGGCCAAACTCTATAAGGTCACGCCTTTGGAGGACAGCTTCAGCTGCAACTTTAACATCCTGGTCTCCGGTCAGCCCCGGGTCATGGGCGTGCGGGAGATCCTGCGGGAGTGGACCGCATTCCGCACCGAGTGTGTGCGCCGCCGCACCTGGTTCGACCTGCAGGGCAAGCGCAAGCGCCTGCACCTGCTCCAGGGCCTGGCGGCGATCCTGCTGGACATCGATAAGGCCATCCACATCATCCGTTCCACCGAGCAGGAACAGGAGGTGGTGCCCAACCTGATGATCGGGTTTGGCATCGATGAGCCACAGGCAGAATATGTGGCGGAGATCAAACTGCGCCACCTGAACCGGGAGTACCTGCTCAAGCGCACCGGCGAGATCGATCAGCTGGAAGCGGACATTGCAGACCTGGAAGATGTGCTGGCTAAACCTGCCCGGGTGCGCCGCATCATCATTGCAGAGCTGAACGAGGCGGCCAAAAAATATGGCAAGCCCCGCCGCAGCCTGATCCTGTATGACCTGCCCCAGGAAGAAGAAGCCGAAGAAGCCGAAGCGGTGCCGGATTATCCGGTGACCGTGTTCTTCACCCGGGAAGGCTACCTCAAAAAGATCCAGCCCCAGAGCCTGCGCACCGCCGGTGCCCACAAGCTGAAAGAAGGGGACGAGATCATCCGCCAGATAGAGACCCGGAACAATCTGGATGCGCTGTTCTTCACCGACCAGCACCAGGTGTATAAGGTGCGGCTGGCAGAACTGGAGGATGGCAAGGTGGCCCAGATGGGCATCTTCGTGCCGGGACGGCTGGGCATGGACGAGGGAGAAACCATCCTGGATATGGTGCTTACGGCGGATTACAGCGGGCATATGCTGTTCTTCTTTGCCAACGGCAAGTGCGCCAAGATCCCGCTTTCGGCATATGCTACCAAGCAGAACCGCCGCAAGCTGCTGCGGGCGTACAGCGACAAAGCGCCGCTGGCTCTGATCCATTATCTGCCGGAGGAGACGGAGCTGGCCATCCGCACCAGCGCAGGCCGGATGCTGCTGGTGGGCACGGCACAGATCCCGGAAAAGACCACCCGGGACAGCCAGGGCGTGGCTGTGGTGACCCTGAAAAAGAACCAGAATATCACCTCTGCGGTCCCGGCGGAGAGTTTGGCGCTGGCAAATCCCCACCGGTACCGGGTGCGCAGTCTGCCTGCCGCCGGTGCGCTGCTGCGCCCGGAGGATGAGGGCGAACAGCAGATGAGCCTGCTGTAAGGAGGAACGATGCAGAATATTGACCTGATCTGTGTGGGCAAACTGAATGCCAAATATTTTGCCGAGGGTGTGGCAGAGTATCAGAAGCGCCTGGCTGCTTTTGCAAACTTCCGCATCCTGGAGCTGCCGGAAGAAAAGATCGAGGAAAAAAACGCTTCGCAGGCTGTGGTGGAAAAAGCGCTGGAAAAGGAAGCGAAGGCGATCCTGTCCAATGTGCGCAAGGGCGCAGCGATCGTGGCTTTGTGCGTGGAGGGGAAAGCAATCTCCTCGGAGGAGCTGGCGGACTTTCTGGCACAGCGGGCGGGCAGCGGAGCAGGGGACGTGGCTTTTGTCATCGGCTCCTCTCATGGCCTGGCACCCCAGGTCAAACAGGCGGCAGCCCTGCGGTTCAGCATGGGACGCATCACGATGCCGCATCAGCTGGCACGCCTGGTGCTTACAGAGCAGATCTATCGTGCCTGCACCATCAATGCGGGGATGAAGTATCATAAGTAAAAGAGAAACGAGGGTTCCCGTTTTTCGAGAAAAAGCAGGGCAAAAAACGTTTCACACGGCTGGCGAATACTCGCCAGCCAATTTTTTGCATAGGGTAAGCTCGCTGGTCAATGGGAGGAAAAGCCGACCGGTAAGCAATGTGCTTTACGCCCTTGCCAAAGCCTCCACCTTCGGGAGAGGTGGCACGGCGAAGCCGTGACGGAGAGGGTTGGTTTTAGGACGAACCCTCTCAGTCGCCTACGGCGACAGCTAGTTCCCCTTTTTGTCGCCTGACGGCGACATCTTCCCCCGGCCGGGGGAAGTCTTTCGAAGGGAGAGCCCTTGGCAAA
>OIZR01000088.1_pt1 | contig 78651 bp, 70 predicted proteins | sample 1588591 | NCBI WGS metagenome assembly OIZR01 (sample SAMN03283249) | human gut metagenome | biome: human-associated habitat; material: feces | host: Homo sapiens | place: USA | collected 2013 | reverse complement strand
TCCTTTTTCCTTGCCATAAAATAAACCTCCAAACTGGTAAGTCTATCTTACATCAGTTTGAAGGTTTACACAAACTTTGGGATACTCCCGAAAGTGAATTTGAAAAATTCCGTGTTTTGCAGGACAGGACATATCAGAGTGATTTCGACCGTCTTGTGGCAAATATCGGAGAAAACAGTAAACAAACAAAATAAATCAGGAAACCCCACGCTTCCGATTTTATTGTCAGAAGTGTGGGGCTTTTGTATCAGGTTTACAGATCATATACCAATTCGTGCAGAACAATTTCTTCCGCACGGTTACGGATACTGTTCATACGGCGCACCCATTCTATTTGATCAGCCGCTTTGAGCGCTTCAGTTACGCCTTCCTGCTTTGCCATAGCGGAAACGATGTTTTTCAATGCGCTCGTTGCAGGCTTGATCGATTTCAGCTAAATGCTTGAACAGTGTTCCCTGCGGCGCATACGCCCGTATTTGCCTATCTGATATTCGCCGTCATCCGGCAAAGTAATGCTGGGAATGAAATAATCGCCCACTTGACGGTATGTACCGCCCATTTCTTCAAAGATAATTTTCATAAAATTCAGCTCCTTTTGTGTTGATTTCCAGCGGTTATAAGGCTTTTTGACTCCTTTCTTACAACTGCTTTTCAATTTACCACAAATGAGCCGCAGTCATATGTATTAGATGGCAGAAACCACCCTTTACATATTAACTCTTGACACGAATTTTTCTGCCAGTTCTCCTGCCGTCCTGAATCGTTACTTTTTATTTTAAATATGCCTTCAGCGCTTCTGCACGATCCAGCTTCTCCCAAGGAAGATCCACATCAGTTCTTCCAAAATGTCCATATGCTGCTGTCTGCTTGTAAATCGGACGTCTCAGATCCAGCATCTTAATAATTCCAGCCGGTCTCAAATCGAAATTCTCACGAACAACTGCTACCAGCTCCTCATCTGTCAGTTTGCCGGTTCCAAAGGTCTCTACACGGATAGAGGTGGGGTGCGCTACGCCGATTGCATAAGAAAGCTGAATCTCACACTTATCAGCCAGACCTGCTGCTACGATATTTTTTGCCACATAACGTGCTGCATAAGCTGCAGAACGGTCTACCTTGGTGCAGTCCTTTCCAGAAAAGGCTCCGCCGCCGTGACGCGCATATCCGCCATAGGTATCTACGATAATTTTCCGTCCAGTCAGTCCGCTGTCTCCCTGAGGTCCGCCAATTACAAAACGGCCTGTGGGATTGATAAAGAATTTGGTTTCCTCATCTACCATATCTGCTGGCAGAACCTGGTCGAAAACATACTTCTTCACATCTGCATGAATCTGCTCCTGTGTTACACTCTCATCATGCTGAGTAGAAAGCACCACTGCATCCAGACGGATGGGATGTCCAGCCTTATCATACTCTACTGTAACCTGGGACTTTCCATCAGGACGAAGATAAGGCAGGGTTCCATCTTTGCGCACCTTGGTCAGCTGACGAACCAGCTTGTGAGCCAGAGCGATCGGATACGGCATATACTCCTCCGTCTCATTGGTAGCATAGCCGAACATCATCCCCTGGTCGCCTGCACCAATAGCATCCAGCTCGCTGTCGTCCATCGCATTTTCTCTTGCTTCCAGAGCCTTATTTACACCCATGGCAATATCGCTGGACTGCTCGTCCAGAGCAACCAGAACGCCGCAGGTATCACAGTCAAAGCCATATTTTGCACGATCGTAACCAATTTCGCGAACGGTCTCACGGACAATAGATTGAATATCTACATATGCATTGGTAGTAATTTCTCCCATAACCATAACCAGACCAGTAGTGGTGCAGGTTTCGCATGCAACGCGGCTCATGGGATCTTTTTCCATCAACGCATCCAGAATGGCATCAGAAATGGCATCGCACATTTTATCCGGATGACCCTCAGTTACAGATTCAGAAGTAAACAGTATTTTCTCCATCATATCCTCCTTCAATATACTTTCAAAACAAAAGAAAAGTCCGTAGCAATTTTACTGCGGACTTGATTGATCTGAACTATCAAATCCTCTTATTGCTCGATTTCTCGCTCAGGTTGGCACCTTCCTCACGCGCTCCTTCCTGCCGTCTGCCATAAAACCAGGCATATACAGAAAATGCCGTCCGGGGTTGCCGTGACTTCACAGATCCTTTGTATCTCCATCACTCTGAATAAGGGATTACGCACTTTTCAGTTGTTATTCCATTGTTGCACGGTATATACTATCAGATTCACAGAATGCTGTCAAGATCAATTTCCTGAAGTTTCATTTTTCTTTTTAGCCTGTCTGCACTTCACCGTTCTTTTCCAGCACCAGCTTTTCTGCCAATCTGATCATCACTGCTTCGCATCTCCAGATATCCTCCAGCGGAACAAATTCATCAGGCTTGTGAGCCATAGAAAGACTTCCCGGACCATAAGACATACAGTTTTCACATCCAAGAATACCTGCAATAACTGCTGTATCCGTATACCCCGGAAACGGACCTATTACCGGCATCCTTCCTGTAACAGAAGCATCTGCCTCCCGCAAAGTTGCCAGAAGGGGAGAGTCCTCATGCTTTTCCACATAAGGCCGATCTCCTGTAATTTTCCAATCTGTCCGGATTCCTGGAACCGCCTTTTTCGCCGCCTCTGCCGCGCGCTTCACAATTTTCTCTGCCGCCTTCGTATCTGTAGGCGGAACAAGACGCATATCAATCCATACCTTACAGGTATCCGGAACTACATAAGGCCTGTATCCTCCAGTAATCTGGCCAAAGGTAACCGTTGACCATCCCAGATCCTCATGGTGAGGAAGAGCCTCCACCTCCAACCGGATCTCCCGAATCAGCTCTGCCATACCGGCAATGGCATCCGCTCCCTTCCAGGGCATGCTGGCGTGAGCCGTACAGCCTGTCACCGTCACTTCAAACCAGGTCCGCCCCTTATGAGCCACCTGAATCTGACCGTCTGTAGGCTCCGTATCCAGAACCCAATCCTGCCTTCTGACCCATCCTGCGGCAATAGTGGCTTCTGACCCCCGCATAAAATCCTCCTCATCTACACTGCCGATGAAAACCAGACGCCGGCAAAGCTTCCTGCCTTCAGCTACAGCTGCAGCTGTTTTGGCAAATGCCGACAGGGCACAGGCAAGACCTGACTTCATATCACAGGCTCCTCTGCCATATAAAAGGCCATGTTCCTCCTCTGCACCGAATGGATCTCTGGTCCATCCCTCTCCCACTACAACCGTATCCATATGACAAATCCACACCAGCGCCGGCTCTTCTTCCGGTCCCGGAAGCTCCGCCATCAGGTTAAACCTTCCTGGAAGCACCTCCTGTCTTTTCACAGTCACTCCCGGAAGCCCAGAAAGCCGCCGGGAAATAAATTCCCCGACGGCACTTTCGCAGGCTCCCGGATTGGTGCTTTCAATCTGTATCAGTTCCTTTGCCAGCATTTCTGCTGAAAACTCCCCTGTCATTTTTCCCAATCCCCCTGTATTTTATTGTATTTGTAACAATTCAGCCATGCCTCTTCTTGCACGCTTACATCAGCCAAGAAGCAGTCTTTTTTAACTACTGAATCCAAGCTCCATTTGCACCTACATAGTAGCCGTCCGGAGTTCTTGTATTGGCTAACATCGCTCCGCTGCTGTTGCAGTAATACCAGGCATTGCCATCCTGAATCCAGCCAGTCCGCATTGCTCCGCTGGTACGGTCGCAGAAATACCAGGTATTTCCAGACTGAATCCAACCGGTACGCATATAGCCTGCACTGTCAAAGCAGTACCATACCCCGCTGATCTGAAGCCATCCGTTTGCCGGATAGGAACCATTTGCATACTGATACCACCAGCCAATCTCATTTCGCATCCACTTATCCACACCAGAGCCGCCCGGAGTCGCAGTCGTTCCGCCTGTACCTGTTCCATAATGTCCAGCGCGGATATCCTCCAGCATCTCTTCGTCTACATAAATATAATCAGACTCAAACCAGTCACCCTTCTTGTTGTCATTGCCTACAGAACGAACCTTAAAATAAAACTCACCCTCTCTGGTAATTCTGTCTGCAAAATTGTAGGAGGTATTCGTTGTGGTAACAGTCTCGCCTACAGAGCTGTTTCCGCGATAAAGACGTACCTGATAGCTGTTTCCGCCCTCTGACTTCTCCCATCTTGCTGTGGTAGAATCATCATTTTCCCAAGCAACATCTTCGATATCAAGGCTTCCCTCCAGCTCATCCAGCTTGATAGTTACAATTAATGTGGAGCTGCTGTCCTCACGGCGAGATTTGATATACTTGGCATCATCTCCGCGCAGCTTTACTCTGCTGGAGCTCATAGAACCAAAATAGTAATCAGAATCTGCCTCCAGAGTAATGGCCACCTGCGGCACATCTCCACTGCTCCACTCTCCATTGTCATTGACAATTTCGACATCCTCAATAGAATAATTGGATCCATTGGTAGTAACGCTCACATCACCGCTTTCGTCTCCTACCTGTACATCAGAATCAATAATCAGCTCAATGCTGGTAATCTTCGTTCTCTCCTCTGCTGCCATGGCTGTCCCTGCAAACACTGCTGCCAGAATCCCCGCACCAGCTACTACTCTCATTCCTTTTTTCCATAACATCATACGTTCTCCTCCTTTTATTACTCTGACATCTGAAACCCGTCGTCGTACTCTGATATTTCTTTTATATTATCATAATAAGCGAAATTCGTGTCCAGAATATGTACAGTTCATAACAATTTGCTTACGGAAACCGGAACATTTTTTAACCTTTTTCGATTTTTCCCCATTTTTTCTGACAGAGGAAAGAATATGCGAGCTTCTCCGCCTGCGTCGGGTCGTCTCATCAGCCCAATTCTCTTCTAACCCATGGCGATCCTCGCGGAGCGTTTTTATGTCATAGGACGCAATTTCCTATGACAAAAAACGGGATATGGAACCGCCCATATCCCTGAATTTTTTCAAATTAATTGCTTCCTGGTGTCATGGCAAATCAGCCGATTTTCAGCCGAAACTTCTGAGCCTCTTTTTCCGAATCCACAACCTGAATCACAGCTCCCAGGGACTGCAGCTTCTCCTCAAAGCACTCATAGCCTCTCTGAATGTATCCAATCTCATCTACTACCGTATAGCCGCTGGCAGAAAGACCAGCCAGAACCAGAGCCGCTCCCGCTCTCAGATCCGGAGATTCTACCTGAGCCCCGGTAAAGCCCCTGACGCCTTCAATAATCGCTACGGTTCCCTCTACCTTAATATTGCCGCCCATGCGGGTCAGCTCGTCTACATATTTGAACCGGTTTTCAAAAATACTCTCTGTAATTACACTGGTGCCCTCAGCAAGAGCCAGGGTAACTGTCATCTGAGGCTGCATATCCGTAGGAAATCCAGGATAGGGCAGGGTCTTGATATTGGTCGAATGCTGACGCGGTTTTCCCACCACGCGCACCTCGTCATCTCCCTCCAGAACCTCGCAGCCAATCTCTACAAGCTTGGCCGTAATCGCCTCTAAATGCTTGGGAATGACATTTTTTACTGTAATATCACCGCGGGTAATCGCTGCTGCGCACATAAAGGTGCCTGCCTCAATCTGATCCGGAATAATGGAATACTCTGTGCCGTGAAGCCGGCGAACACCGCGGATTCGAATAATATCCGTACCTGCTCCCTTAATATTGGCTCCCATACTGTTTAAGAAGTTGGCAACATCTACTACATGAGGCTCTTTCGCAGCATTTTCAATGATGGTCTGTCCCTCTGCCATAGCTGCTGCCATCATAATATTGATCGTAGCGCCTACAGAAACCACATCCAGATAAATATGGCTTCCCACCAGATCAATCGCATGAGCTACTACAGCGCCTCTCTCAATCTCAATTTTGGCCCCCAGAGCCCGAAATCCCTTCAGATGCTGATCGATAGGCCTGCTGCCGATATTGCAGCCGCCGGGAAGGGGAACCTCCGCGCTTTTATATTTGCCAAGCAGCGCCCCAATAAAATAATAGGACGCTCTGATTTTCCGGATATACTCATCATCTACAGAAACCTCACGGATTGTGGATGCATTGATCCTGACACTGTGACGATCCAGACGCTCCACAGATGCCCCGATCTCTTCAATGGCCTCCAGCAGCACATTAATGTCGCGAACATCCGGCAGATTCTCCACAATCACATCCTCGTCCGTCATAATCGCCGCCGCCAGAATACCAAGGGCAGCATTCTTAGCCCCACTGATCACTACATCGCCAACCAGGGGATTGCCGCCTTTCATAATATATTGATTCATCCCACACCTCTGTCTAAATCTCTTCCTAAATCAACAAAAACCGAAGCTTTTATCTGTTCTCTATTTACTAAAAATTACAGCTGTTCAGGACGGCCCGTTCTTTCCTTCCAAAGCTCCGGCGGAAACACTGCAGCCCTGAACTGCTGTCAAAATAATCGAAATCTGTCTGTTTTCCAACCACCAGGTCTTCTGCGCACCCAGTGTCTTATAGATTATACCACATAAATCCGATTTGTAAAGAGAAACGAGCATTCCTGCTTACTGAAGCCGGACTGCACAGATAAAATCATTTCCCCGCCGGCGGAAAAATTCCGTACTGTCATTGAGTCCTGCCTTGTAGGTTTCACCGGAAGCCGGATCATACACAGTCACATTGTACTGATCAAAACCACACAGCAAAAGATAGCTGCCGTTTTCTGTAAATCCCAAAACCGGCATATTCTGATCAATAAAATAAAGCAGCTGCTGCATACTGCAGCCTCTTGCATCCAGAATCATCAGACCGTCCTCCAGAATACAACTGGCTGAAAAATTTTCCAGCTGCCGCTCTACCGGAGCAAAGACAGAAACCGGATCCTTAATATTTTTTACCGTTCCACGGTTGACTCTGCTCCACAAAATCCTGTGATTGCCGTCTGTAACAACCCCCATTTTTTCATAGGCTTTCTGCATCGCCTCAGAAAAATCTGTGGTGATTTTCTGCAGATGACCGCCGCTGTAGGCATAAAACTCCAGCTTTTTCACCTGATAATTGGATTTCAGTTCCAGTATATCTGACTCGCTGTCACGGATCTTCCTGGGAACAGAAATCCGTACATTTCTGGTGCTGCGAACCTCCTGAGAAAGCTGTACAAAATACAATTTTCCTTTATCTGCAGATGCATACCAGCCAATTCCCTCTAATTCCCCAGGCCCCATAGACACGTTGCATACAATTGTATCCGGCTGGGCCTCTATATAGCTTCCTCCTGTTTTGGAAACACGGCTCAGATGAATCCGGCTTTCTTCTACCTGTACCTCAGAAATATAGTATCCGGGCTTTTCATAGCTGGTTTCCTCCTGCATCTGAGCATTAATAATCCGAATACTTTCCATCGGAAGATCCCGGACACGTCCGTTGACCATCCACACGTCCTCTCTGTCTGCTGTCCCATAAACAAGATCGCTTCCTACAAAGCCGAGAACTCTTACATATTTTCCTGAGTCACCTCGAATTTCCCGTTTTTCTCCTGTATTCAGATCCATCAGACTGAGGCTTTCTGAATCATATCGGCTTCCTCCCTCCTGCCATGCAATGCGGCTTCTGTCTGCACTGACAGCATAGCAGCCTTCCTCAAGGGCATCTGCCACAACAATATTTTCCCGGCTTTTCAAATCTATACCATAAATGGCATGATCCACATACAGATACAGCATTCCCTGCTCGTTCCGGTAAACAAGCTGCTGCAGATCGTCCTCCAGAGTTTCATAGGATCCTGTATAGGGAATGTAATAAAGCTCCTCCAGCGCATTCTGTCCGGAATCGTAGTGGTAACCCACAATTCCCATGCTTCCCTCATGGTTTCCCCTATTCATATACCCATATACAAGAAAATCCACATCCCCACTGTCTGCCACAGACAGAATCGAGACATCATGCTGCCCGTAATAATTGCGGGGATCCGTTATATCACTGCTTCGAAAGGAAAAGACCCTTGCTCCCCTCTGCTCCTTCTGATCATAGCTCCACAGATCCCGGTTTGTCCGGTAAGCCAGAACGTTTCCATCTGGACTTTTTTTGACCTCAACCCGCTCATCTCTGGTGATTCCAAGCAAAATCCGTTTTCCCGTGTAATCTGTCTGCTTTCCCTGAAAAATCTGGTTTACCTGCCTATCATAATCCATCAGATAAATCCGAAGGGAATTCCATTTCATAGTGAAATTTTCTTCTACCTGATAATATTCTGTCTCGTCCTCTCCGTTTTTTCGTTCCGCCAAATACGATAACTGGACGCAGCTCATAATTCCGTCCAATTCCTTAAGCGTCACCTGAACCTGACCTGCTGGCTGCATACCCAAATCTCCCCAGGTCAGGTGAGAAAAGCTGGAGCGGATCGTAGCTGTTCCAAAGGAACTGTTGTCCTCCGCAGAACTTGTCTCCAAATAGGTAGTCAGCTCTTTTGCCTGCTCATAGTCAAAAGTTCTGGCAGAAAAATCTACTGCCAAATCCAGCATGGCAGAAACTCCCTCATTTTCTGTCCAGAGAATTCTGGTATAATAATGAACAATTCCATGCTTCTCCGTATTCAAATCCAAACGCAGCAGATATTCCTGCTCCCTGTTCAGAAGATTCTGAATAGGAAGCACTGCCCGAAGTTCCTCTCCATTCTCTTCCCACTGTTCTAACACAGTGCGCTCTATCAGACGTTCCCGATCCATGGTTCTGATCTCATAGCTGATGCCTGTAACCGCATCTCCTCCCTTTTCAATCAGAACCGCCAGCGCCCGATCCTCCGGCAATACCGTCAGACTGTTTCCTGCTGCCCGATTATCCACCTCCTGTACATATCCGGCCATGGGATTAGTCTTTCGACCAAACATTTCCACACTGACTGCCGGAAGAGAAGCCTCTCCCATATCTACATACACCACCTGTTCTTTTCCGCTGTCTCTGCCGGACAGAAAAAAATATGCCAGCAAAGCGGCAGCAAAAATTCCAAACAGGATTACCGCTCTTTTTATCACTCGATTCATTCTGTCTGTATCCTTACATAATTAATACTGAATTTTCTTCCCGGTTTCCGATTCTCTTCCGCTTTTCCAGCTTCAGCACACAGAAACTCAAGAAATATTCTATCTGGTTTTTCGGGAAACTACAACCAAATCTTTTCTTAAATTTCCAGGATATCCTTGCACAGCCAGGAAAAATCCTTTATAATAGGTTCTACCACTTCAGACATTCTTATGTCTCATTCCGTTTTCGGAATTTTCAAATCTGTTTCCCACATCAAATTTATATTTTATCCGTAACAATTCAGGACGGCGGGAGAGCTGGCAGAAAAATTCTTGTCAAGCTCGCTTATAAAGGAATTTTCCTGCCAGCTCTCACATCGGAGGAATCTCCGATGCTTCTTGTTCGGCTTTGCCGGACAAGAAGATGCCCCGTCCTGAACAGTTACTTTTATCCCTACTACACATATGGAGGTATCCTTTTATGGCATACGAAATTTTTTTAGAATGCCTGCTTCAGAACCTGCAGGCTGCCCTTGGCGAAGAATTTCACTTTATTCTCCGTCCCCTTCCCCGCAATAATGGTGTCACACTGGACGGACTGACGCTTCAGGGGCCCGGAGCCCATCTGGCTCCCACGATTTACCTGAATCCCTATTACCAGAAACTGATTCATGGTTCCTCCCTGGAATCCATTGTTGAAGAAATTCTTCAGCTTTACCAGACTACACCTCCTCCTGCCTCTCTGACTGCCGAATCTGTCATTGATTTCGAATATTTAAAAGACAAGGTCATGTTCCGCATGATTCACACTGCATCCAACCAGGTACTTCTTTCCGACGTTCCCCATATACCTTATCTGGATCTTTCTATTATTTTTTTCCTCTCCCTGGAACGCACAGATACAGGTCAGGTCACTGCCATGATCCACAACAGTCATGCCCGCATGTGGAAGGTAAGTGCCAGAGATTTGTGGAGACTGGCCCGGGAAAACACCCCACGGGAATTCCCAGCCGAAATTCAAAGTATGCAGGAGCTGCTGCAGAGCATGGCCCGGGATACCTCTCAGGATACCTGTGACCCATCGCTTCTCGATCTTCTCCTTCAGGCTCCCAGCGAAACTATTCCTCTTTATGTTCTCTCCAACCAGACTGGTCTGTATGGAGCTGCCTGTATGATTTATCAGGATATATTAAAGGACTTCGCTGCCCGGCTGGAGAAGGATCTGATTGTCCTCCCCTCCAGCGTTCATGAAGTCCTTCTGACACCGGACAGTCCCGATGCCTCTTATGAAGATTTGAGCAATATGGTACGAACCATCAACACACAGGAGGTTCCCTTAGAAGATCAGCTGTCCAATCAGGTCTATCTCTATACTCGATCCGATGACCGGATCCGCATTGTTTCCAACAGCTTTCCGCCGGTTGGAGCAGCCGCTCTCTCCTAGTCTCTTTTTTATTTTTCCTGTCCTTCCAGTTCCAGCAGCATGGTTTTTACCTGCAGCATCCGATCCCGCAGAACAACCGCTTCCTCAAAGTTCAGCTCTGCAGCCGCCTGATGCATCTTCTTCTGAAGCTCTTTTGCCAGCTTATTCAGCTCCTTCAGACTCATAGACTCCAGATCCTTTTCCTCCGAAGCCGCATTCCGCTCTGCAGCCTTGGAAATGGCAATCAGATCCCTCACTGCCTTTTTAATCGTAGTCGGCGTAATGCCATGCTCCTCATTATACTTCTGCTGAATCTGACGTCTCCGGTTCGTTTCCTCGATTGCCACACGCATAGAATCTGTGATAGTGTCTGCATACATAATCACATGGCCTTCCGAATTTCGGGCAGCCCGTCCAATGGTCTGAATCAACGATGTTTCTGAGCGAAGAAAGCCTTCCTTGTCTGCGTCCAGAATCGCCACCAGCGTAATCTCCGGAATATCCAGGCCTTCCCGCAGCAAATTGATTCCCACCAGAACATCAAAGACATCCAGGCGCATATCGCGGATAATCTCAGCCCGCTCCAGAGTATCAATATCGGAATGGAGATATTTTACACGGATTCCCACATCCCGCATATAATCGGTCAAATCCTCTGCCATTCGCTTGGTCAGCGTTGTAATCAGCACCTTATGATGAGCCGCCACCTCCCGATTAACCTCAGATACCAAATCATCGATCTGTCCTTCCACTGGCCGCACAGAAATCTCCGGATCCAGAAGCCCGGTAGGACGGATAATCTGTTCTGTCCGCATCAGCTCATGCTCTGCCTCGTAAGGACCAGGCGTTGCAGATACAAACATCATCTGATCAATCTTACTTTCAAATTCTGTAAAATTCAGCGGCCTGTTATCCAGCGCAGAAGGCAGACGGAACCCATAGTCTACCAGAGTCTGTTTTCTGGAGCGGTCTCCCGCATACATTCCCCTTACCTGTGGAAGCGTAATATGGGACTCATCTATAATAATCAGAAAATCCTCAGGGAAATAATCAATCAGTGTCCACGGCGGCTCTCCCGGTTTTCCAAAGGTCAAATGGCGGGAGTAGTTCTCAATGCCGGAGCAAAATCCCGTCTCCCGCATCATTTCCACATCAAAATTCGTCCTTTCTGAAATCCTCTGAGCCTCCAGAAGCTTGTCCTCACTTTTAAAATATGCCACCCGCTCCTTCAGCTCTGCCAGAATATTTTCTGTTGCCTGCAGCATTTTCTCCTTGGGAACTACATAATGGGACGCCGGAAAGATCGCAATGTGTCCCAGCTGCAGCTTTGGTTCCCCCGTCAGTCCGTCAATCTCTGTAATCCGATCCACTTCATCCCCGAAAAATTCCACCCGGTAGGCTTCACTTCCAGAATATGCCGGAAAAATCTCCACTACATCTCCCCGCACCCGAAAGGTTCCCCGGTGAAAATCCATGTCATTGCGGGTATACTGAATATCGATCAGCTTGTGAATCACCTCATCCCTGTCTTTTATCATGCCGGGCCGAAGAGAAATCACCATCTCCTGATAATCAATCGGAGAGCCCAGTCCGTAAATACAGGATACAGAAGCCACAATAATCACATCTCTGCGTTCAGAAAGTGCCGCTGTGGCAGAATGGCGCAGCTTGTCAATCTCATCATTGATTGCAGAGTCCTTCTCTATATATGTGTCGGTAGAGGGAACATAGGCCTCCGGCTGGTAGTAGTCGTAGTAAGAGACAAAATACTCGACTGCATTCTCAGGGAAGAACTCCTTAAACTCGCTGTAAAGCTGGGCTGCCAGAGTTTTATTGTGTGCGATAATCAGGGTCGGCTTATTCAGTCTCTCAATGACATTAGCCATGGTAAAGGTCTTGCCGGAACCCGTAACCCCTAGTAAAGTCTGGAATTGATTGCCTTCCTGAAACCCTTTGACTAGTGCCTCAATGGCCTGGGGCTGGTCGCCGGTGGGGGCGTATTCGGAATGTAATTCGAAGATTTTTTGTTCATTTTGCATAAAATCCACCTCCGATTTCAAAGTAAAAAGAGGACGCCTATAAGGCAAAAATTCGTCAAGGAACTTTTCATTTTCGTCAAGGAATTTTTGCAAATCGGAAGAAAATCGGTCCTTGACGAATGCCGTTCACAATTTGCTTTTTTTGCAACCTGCCGTACCCATGTAATTCTATATGGACGAAACAGGAACAAACCATATAAAAAGGACTCAGGCATTGGATTTTAGTATACCACAAACGATTTCAAAAGTACAGAAGCAGTGAACATCTGTTCTGGCATTTCCGACCAAACGAATATTAATAAAGGCATGATTTCTTTTTATAATTCAAATATTACAGCCGATTCTTTTCCATCGCAGCCAGTTACCACTGCCGTTATTTTCTCATCACTCACCTGAAACTCCACATTCTTAACATAGGGTTCTTTCGTCCAGGACTCCATCAAATGGGCACAGAAAATCCTGTTACCATGACGGCGTTCCACAAGGTAAGAAATTTCTTCTGAAGACGGATTATCCGGTCCTGTTGCTGTCATAACGGTCTGTCCATTGGAAAGTCCATAGATCTTCGTAAATACTCCGTCACACTCATATGTTTTCTCATAAGTACCTTCCGTTTTGATCGGATCGGTTTTGATATCATGCAGATACCCCAAAGTTTTTCCTACAAAACGATTCTCACAAATAACTGCCTCATCTGCTTCTCCCGGAATCTGTATTCCTGAGAAGTGCATCATCCAATCTGATGTTTTTCCTTCCGGAATTCCATCTGCCAGAAATACCTCTGCAAAATATCGATCCGTCCAGGCAATCTTGCGTTTCATAGTAACTGTACGGTAATTTTCTTCTGACCACTGTACAATAGTAAAGCTGTCTGGCATTTCATACGGTTTTGTCCAGTCTGCTTCTGCTTCCACATAGATCACACCATCTTTTTCTTCATAACGGGTCAGTTCTGCATTGACTGGTGACTGGTTCTCCTCTCCAATTATCAGCGTATTGTGTGAAGCTGTGTTCTTGTAGAAATCATAGTGCATTTTTGCACCATAGCCCGTAGTTCCCAGATCCCTGGACACCGGCTTTCCATAAGCCAGATAGCTGATTCCTAGACGATCATAGTGGTCATGCTCTCCACCATAGCGGTCATGTTTGAACAACAGGTAACGTCCTTCCGGCCCTCGAAGGATAGTATGACCTGACTTATCCTTGGTCGTATGGAAATTTTTCAGTGGAAGCATATCCGTTTCAATAGTATCAGCTCCGTATAAAAAAGCCTCCAGATTGTCCCGGCTTTCCTTTTGATAATATGTGTTCAGGACAAACGCCAACCTTTTGCCCCCTAGCTCTCGATATGGAAATTCATATAAATCTTTCATATTCCCCAAGTGTCCATAATTGGTGTCATTCAGCATAGGAATCCCGTAATCCGGTTCCATATAGTCACAGAGAAGTTCCATCATTGCCTTGTAATTTTTATGATGTATATTGCTGTACTTCGTATGAAGTGCAAATTTTTCAAATGCAAAAAAACTGGTCAAGGCATAGAAATGGTATCCAAATGATCCCTCAAACCACATATCATTGGGCTGCATACCATGCTCTAACTGATATACAATGCCGTAATCCTCATAAAGAGCGGCTTCGACTAACTCCGAACGGTCAAATAAAATTCCAATAACCGCAATTGCTGAATTGATAATAACCTCATGGTTATGAAGCTGTTTGTGACGATGTTCCAGAAGAAACTGTGCCCCTGGAAGGAACATGCGATCACGGATATATATTTTTTCTTCTTCTGACATACATTCTGAAAGAATATCATAAGCCATAGCAAAACTTCTTTGGAAATTAGCTTCATCCAGCGTCTGTGCTCCGGAACGCCCTGGTCCATTGTAGGGAATATTCCCATGAATTTCATAATCTGGATAATATTTCGCATAGGCCATTAAAATCTCAATGGCTTTCTTCGCATAAGCTTCTTCCCCTGTAGACAGCCAAATAATCGCCATACCAAATACAGCGTCATAGTTATGCCTGTTAATCAGTCCCCACCAGGCACTGTCATACGGTTCCCCGGTCCATGCTTTTCCACAATTTGGGCAGATATGCACTGTCGGACTTTCCCGCTTAAATTGAAGCTGAACAGAACAATCGGGACAATAATAATAAAGCGTCCAATTGGCAATTCCCGTTTTCGGAACGATCTGTTTCCCATGAAATACTTCCTCAACATCGCGTTTTAATTTTTCGATAGTCAGCGGATATGCCTTGCTTTTTTTTCTTAATTTATCCACTTCTTCACTGGTAAACTGGATCATATCCCCATACCTCCTAATATAAATGTTCTTTTGCTACAAGTAATTTAAAATCTGTCGGTGTACATCCATAAAATTTTTTAAAACTGCTGGCAAAATATCTCTGGTTCTCATAGCCACAGCTTTCCGCAATATCCGAAATTTTCATAGAGGTGTTCTGCAGCAATTCTCCAGCCTTTTCCATCCGTTTCCGAATCAGATACTCATTAAAACTTTCTCCTGTCACTTCTTTAAAAATCTGCCGCAGATAACTAACACTAAAATGTACTGTTTTTGCAGCACTTTCAATCGAAATGGTGTGATCCTTTAAATGTTCTTCCAAATAATTCTGAACCATGTGAACCGCAATTTCTGAACGGTTTTGAGAAAGATTTTCTGATACCTTTTGGCAGCAATAGATCAGATAATTTTCCAACAGTCCTCGCAGTTCCAAAAGAGAAGCTGATACCATGTTCTGGCTGAAAGCTGGCATATGATCTTTTTCTACCTTGCCAAATCCATTTCTCTCCATATCATCTGCCACACCATAAATCAGTTCTCCAGCAGAAACCAGAATATATTCACTTCCCTTATTGGAAATAGAAACATACAAATTCATCAGCTGATGTGTCAGTCCTAATGCCTCCTCACGGTTTCCATTCATAACAGCTCCGCGAATACAACTTTTGGTATTCTTAATCTGATCAGAAACATCGCTTTCCTCCAGCTTCAGTTCTTCCTGGTTTTCTCCAAAAATTCGAATTCTCTTTTCTGGATTCAATGCTTCTTTCCAGATCATCAGAGCATCTTCATACGAATTTTTCAGACCATTCAACGCGTGATAGCTTCTTCCCAGAGAAGCATACACCGTAATATCGTAATACTGCATCAGACTCTTTGACAGCTTTTCTATTCCTTTTAAAATCTCATTTTGAAAAATCTGCTCGTCTTTTATCTGAGAACAGAAGCAAAGAATCAGCTTAGATGGTTCTAGACTTACCACATAGAAGATAAGTGCTTCTGAAAAGTATCCTGTCTGTATCAATTTGAAAAAAGATTCCACCTCTTCCTGAAGTCGAAAATCCCATATCGTTCCTATCAAACTTAAAAGACAAGTCATATATTTTGTAGTAGGTGTTTCCATTGGAAATTCCAGCTGCGATATCTGTTCCTTCGATAAAACTGCTCCGTCTAACAAAGACCGCAGCATATTAGAACGATTGTGGAACCTGTTTTTGTCCACCTGCTCCATCAAAAGATTTAAATTCTGATGAAGTATTTTCTGACTGTCCAGATCATGTATGATCTTTTCAAACACGGATATCAGTTCTTCCGGCATAAAAGGCTTCAGCAAATAATCTGTAACTCCCAGTGCAATCGCTTTCTTTGCATAATCAAATTCATCATACCCACTGATAATGATATTTTTAGAAGAAATTCCATGATCCTTTAAACTGCGAATCAATTCCAGACCGTTTTGTATCGGCATCGCAATGTCCGTGATCACAATATCTGGCGGAGACAAAAATGCCTTTTCCAGCGCCTCCTGTCCATTTTCTGCTGAAATAGTAATTTCGATAGGAAGTCCACTGGCACGCAGATTCTTTTCCAGAAGATTTCGGACAAACGTTTCGTCATCTGCTATCAATACTTTATACATGGATCTTCTCCTCCTGATTCTTCATGGGAATCGTAATGATTGCCTTCGTACAGACACCTGCCTGGCTTTCATAAGAAAGTCCAAAGGACGCGCCATAATAAAGTCCAATTCTCTCATTCACGTTATAAATACCGTATCCATCCTGCATATTCTTAACCCCGAAACGCAGTCCTCTGTGAATCTGCGTGAGCTTCTCTTCCGGAATACCCACACCATTATCATATACATACAAAGACAACACGCTGTTTCCATCCTTCATTTCTGCTGATGCAGTAATAACAATTTCACCTATTCCTTCTTTTTCTTTAATTCCATGGTAAATCGCATTTTCTACCAACGGCTGCAAGATCAGTTTCAAAACACGGCATCCCAGCAATGCTTCCGGCACTTCGATCCGATAACGAAGTTTATCCTGATAGCGAATCTGCTGAATACTGAGATAACAGCGTACATGTTCAATTTCATCTGCCAGACTGATTACCTCTGCCCCTCGAGAGAGACTCAATCGAAAAAACTTTCCAAGAGAGTTTGCCATCCGGCTGACATCGTATATTCCCTGATCCGCCGCTTGCCAAGTAATAGTGTTTAATGTATTGTACAGAAAGTGAGGATTGATCTGTGCCTGCAGTGCTTTTAACTCTGCATGTCGCTTCTGTTTTTGAATCTCAGCCACTCGGTTACGTTCCACAATCAGATCTTCAATGCTCTGTTCTTGTTTTTTCACGAGACTCTGAATTTCTTCAATCATACAGTTAAAGCTTCTGGAAAGACTGCCAACCTCATTTTGATAAGGATAAAAAAATCTGGCATTAAATTCCCCATTCTGCACACTCCGCATACTTCGTTCCAGCCGGCTTAATGAAGTTGTCAAACGCCTAGATACCCAAATGATACTGACTAGACCAACTATCAAAAGAAAAAGAGAGATTCCCAGAATTTTTCTCCGCAACGTTCTGAGACTATCCAACAACTCCGTTTTTGACTTTAAACCAAACAGTTTCCAGCCATTGGTCGAAATATCACAGCTTTTTACCAGATATTCCTGTCCCTGAACCGTCAGATCCGCACTTAATATTTCCTTTGTATCCGTCTCCTTTTCTTCCCACAATCCCAAAAGCTCTTCTGCTTCTATTGTTTGATTGCCAATCATATGATTTCCATCTGCGTCCAAAACCACAATATCATCAAAAAATGGATACTGTCCTGTAATCAGGTTAAACAAACGCTCGGAATCCAAGTGATAAATAAAATAAAACCATTCGGAACATCCTGGAACTTTAAACCTTCTTTCACAGGAAATGACCGGATTTTCTCCATAATAAACTGGATTTTCTATCGGCGGAATCCACTGAACCGCCAGAAGATTCTCCTGGTAAATAGTATAATACAGGGAATTTTGGAACTCGAAATCTGGTTTTCTGATACGCACATAGTCATCAAACAATTCTCCTCCCGCAAACAGGCAGGAAGAATCAATCAATGCCTCGCCCCGTTCAAAATCACTCAGATAATCACTGACAACACTGTGAGCAACTACCTGATTATATAGAGTAGGATTATTCACATAGGAAACAATCGGATCAGAAAATGCATTATTTAATAACATGGATTTTGCCCGATCACTGATAATCTCCATCCGGATATCCAGTGTATTTCTCATCTGTCCCACCGTATTGCTGGCACTGTTGGAAAAGTTATCTGTAACATTTTTTACGGAAAGATAGTAAAAACTGATCCCACTCCCCATAGATAAAAAAAGGAACAGAATCAGAAATAATACGATGATCTGATAACGAAATTTTAAATTCTCAACATGTAATTTCATGATGCACTCTCCTGCTGTCACCTGGCTGCCGCCATGCTTCAAACGGCAGCCTCAATAATCAGCAATCATTATATCATAACTTTTATCCCTTGACAGCACCCGACGTAAGGCCGGCAATAAACTGTTTGTTTGCAAACATATATACAATCAAAATCGGAACAATCGCGATAGACGCACCTGCCAGAAGAATATTCCACTCAGCGGCTGCATTGACAGAGTATTTTAACTGTACAACTGCAACTGTCAATGTCTTTAATGCAGGCGCTGTGATTGTCATAACCAAACCAGTAATGTAATCATTCCATGCATTCCGAAATGAGAATAAGGCAACTACAGCCAGAATCGGTTTGGTCAGAGGAAGTATAATCCGGTAATAAACCTGGTAAATCGAACATCCATCAATAATTGCTGCTTCATCCAGTTCTTTAGGAATCGCTTTTGTAAATCCCATAACCAGAAATACATTTGTTGCCTGTCCACCAGTCAGGGCGATAATCAATGCTATCGGTGATTTGTGTAAATTCAACGCATGCATCACTTCATAAATTGGATACAAAGTAATCGAACCAAGAGAAACAAACATCATAGACATATACATAGCCATCAGGATTTTCTTTCCTGCAAATTCCCGCCTTGCCAGAATAAATCCTGCCAGTGAACAGGTCACAACTGCAAGAATCGTAACTGAGAAACTGACAAAAATACTGTTTTTGGTGTAAGTCAGAAAATCTGCTTCTACAAAAGCCTTATAATAATTATCAAAATGCCATTCTGAAGGAAAAAAATCACCTCCCATTGTCAGCTCTGCATTTGTTTTCAAGGAACCCAAAATGGTATAAATAATCGGATACAAGGTAAAGATAATCATCACCCCAAGAAACAGCCACTTAATTGTACCAAGAACTGCTTTCTTTTTTGTCATATGGGGTTTATAAACTACTGTTTGCTCCATGGTATTTCCTCCTTAATAAATATCATCCAGTCGCTTAGAAAGCTTCAGATAAATCACTGTCACCATTCCGGCAACACAGGCAGTAATAATACTCAGTGCCGCACCATATCCATACTGCGGTACAACTGCTTCTGTTGCAGAAACCGGGAAGAAATAGCGGTAGCTGTAAAGAGAAGCCACCATAGTTGCATTGTTTGGTCCGCCTTCAGTCAATACCATTACATTGCTGATATCATTAAATGCAGAGGTAATTGCCAGCATCAGAATGATTTTTAAGATCGGCCCCAGCATCGGAATGATGATATACCAGATGGACTGAAGCCGGTTTGCTCCGTCAATTCGGGCACTTTCAATGGCATCCTGGGAAACCTGCTGAATACCGGCAATAAAATATACCATATAGTTACCAAGACCACCCCAAACTGCCGTCAAAATCAGAGTTTTCATGGCGTGTTCTTTGCCCAGCCAGTTAATTGGCTGGCTGATGATATGCGCTTCCATCAGATATTTATTGACTTCACCATTGTACGCATTAAATAAGAGATAGAACACAAGCCCCATAACTGCAGAACTCATAATCGTTGGAAGAAAAATGATGCTTTGAACGGCTCCGTGACCTTTTTGATGGGTATTTAACAAAAAAGCCAGAAAAAAGGCCAGCGGAAGAATGATCAGCAATTTTCCAAATCCATAAGTAAACGTACGTAATAAGCTTTCCCAGTAAATTCCATCTCGAAATACCCTTGCAAAATTTTCCAGTCCCACAAAACGCGGAGCTCCGGTTCCATATCCTCCATACTGATAAAATGCATATTTTAATGCCCATAAAACAGGATAAACGGAACATCCGATAAATAAAATCAGGTTTGGAATCAGAAAAGAATACGCTTCCAGATTTTTCCGGATTACTTTTTTCTTTCTGACAGATGGTTGAGTTGTTGATTTCATAGGCCATATCCTTTCTTTTCCATGAATTTCCTCAAAAAAGAGCAAAAAAGAGGAACTGCCAGAATCTGCAGTTCCCCCTTATATATCTTATGCAGGAATCTGATCACCTGTTATTCAATCGTCGGATTCTTCGGATCATAATGATCAATCTTAATTTCATATCCTGTGCCATTTGCAACCGCATCCTGGTATGCTTTGTTGTATCGGTCTGTCAGATCCTGAAGTGTAGAAGTAACATCAGCATCACCATAGTAAATAGACTCGCAGGTCTTGTACATATCTTCACCTTCTACAATCATACCAGACGTAAATGCACTGTGCGGAGGCTTCGGAAGAATTGCATCATATTCTGGATTAAGACGGAGCCATTCTTTCTTCTTATAGTTTTCACTCGGATTTGCTTTTTCAAGAACAGAAGGAATGATGCTGACACCATATCCGCCTTCATAATACCCTATCTGATATTCTTCACTTGTAAAGATGTCCTTGTAAACCTTGAATGCTTTTTCCAGATTCGGACTCTTTGCATTTAACAGATAAGCACCGGTTCCCTCATATGCCTGTTTTCCGGTTTCTTTTCCTCCAACTGTGGGGATTGGAGCAGCATTCCATTTAGAGGAATCCATCGGGAACTGATTTTCATAAACACCTGGTTCTGCCGCAGAATATGAGAAATACATACCAATCTTTCCTGCAGCAAACTGGGTTCTCAGTGGATCAATATCCAGAGACTCGCATCCCGGGAATGCACATTCTTCTGATAACAATTCTTTCCAGAGATTTAATGTATCTGCCCAGTTATTGAAGTTATATTCCCCCTTTGCAAAATCGTATCCCCAGGGCATACCGGTTTCTCTCTGAAGTCCAACAACCATAGAACGGGCTAATGCAGAACTTGCACTCTTCATGTTCTGTGCAAAACCGTAGATACCTTCACTTTTCAGCTGAGAAGTAATAAGTTTTGCATCCTCCACCATTTCTTCTAAAGTAGTCGGAGGATTTTCGATTCCTACACGTTCAAAAATTTCTGTATTATAGAATAAGCGGCAGGTGGAACCTGTTGTCGGAATAAAATATAATTTTCCGTCAATCTCGTTGTATCCAGGAGTAATCACGTCTGCGAAGTATTCCTTCATATCATCATCCATAAACTGATATAAATCTGCCCACTGCCCATTTGAAAAATAGCTGTCAAACACCTGGTTCTGCTGAACCAGAATATCCGGTAACTCCCCGTTCTGCGCAGCCATATCTACGGCCTGTTTATAGTTATCTGTATACAACGTGTAAACAACTTCGATATTATCCGTATTGGTTTTGTTATACTCGTCAACCTTTGCCTGAACATACGTTGCATCGTGACGATTCTTAGTCCAAATGTTAATCACAGTCTTTTCCGCACCTTGTTCAGCACTTGATTCTTTTTCAGTGCTTCCATTGGCTTCTGCCTGTGTTGTACTACCGTTATCTTTACCAGATGAACAGGCAGTCAGTGCAGACGCCGCAAGAGTACCTGTCATCACAAGAGCCATCACTTTTTTCAACTTCATTGTAAATTCCTCCCGTTTCATTTAATGTTCACATTATAGTCATTTTTGAACAAAGAATGAATACAACAAATAAGGTTTTCATGTTCAAAATTTAATGTTCTATGTAAAATAGATGCGTTCCTGCTTCTCCTCCTGCAGCTGAAAAAAAGAAAAGAAGTTTTCATTAGGAAAAATAATTTCTCTATGAGATTGAAAATAATATCCGGAAACAATATCATGGTATACATTAAAATGTAAGTAGATAAAAAAATGATTCGAAATAAAGATAGAGGAGAACATACATGGCTTTATCGGCCTGAAAGAAGCTTATATTGCTAGAATTTTTGTAAAACAGGAATCCCGCTGTGCCAGCATCGGTAAACACCTTCTAGAGCATGCGAAAAAAATCATTTTGTCCTGACCCTCAAATGTATATCAAAAAAACGGTGTGCAGCAGAATTCTATAAACAAGAACATTTTTTCACTATTTCAGAAGATAAAGAGGAATACACCGGAGAAATTGATAAAACGATATGCTGGCCTCAAGGAAATTAAATTAAAAATCCGGAGATCGATACTCTCCGGATTTAAAACAGCTTTTGCCTCAAAACAGTATTCTCAAATATTTTTATAAAATGCACTTGGCATCCATGGATATTTTTCCTCATTTACATGATTATACGCTTCCAGATTCCGCATCTGCTCAGCAACATGAGGAAGATCCATGCGGGTTACCAGGGCCTTAATCAGTTCTTCTCCCTCATCTGCAAGACGCTGACGTGTTTCTTCATCAGGAATCGCAGGTGTACTCATATGATCCTCCGGAGAAGCAAAGCAGTAGCCGATGGCAGCGCTCTGATAGGCAAGACCAAAAATATCGTCAAATTCCTTGCATGTCTGCGGCTTTTGATGGAAATATTCTGTCGTCAGCGGAACATCCCCTAAACGCCCCATAATCTGATAAGCTCCTACTGTAATAGAATGAAAACTGTCCATGCCTTTAAACAGATCCTTTGCATTCTTCAGCATCTGCATGGTCAAATCCATGTAAAGAATCGGAACACCAGTTTCATCAAAAAAGTCTCGTACCATAGGGCTACAGGTCATATGAGCCGGGCCGTGGAAGCTGATATAAATCTGACGTTTAAAGCCCTGACGCAGCAGGCTATGGGCAATTGCGCTTAAATAATCAATTCCCTGACGAATAGAAACCTGCACTGTACCGCGGCCGGTTGCCGTTGCACCTGCATAAAAATACGGAAGTCCGGTTAATACCAGGCCATTGCAGGCCTCTGCCATCTTTAAGGCATAAGCCTCACTGATGACGGTTTCACTGTCTAAAGGCATTCCGCCGTGCATTTCTACAGTTCCAACAGGAACAATAATGATATCATTTTCTTCTAAATATGCTTCCACCTCGCTGTTTAACATGCGAGGCAAAATACGTGTACGAAGTTCCATAAATACTCTCCTTCCCATTTCAAAATACTCTTGTCTTTGTTACAGCCCAAACACTCGCTTCGCGTTTTTGAAACAGATATTTTCATAGGCAGCCCTTGTCAGTTTTCCGGCCGTTGCCTGTTCATCCAGCCATTGTCCCAGAGGGAAAATCATTTCGGTATTGACCATATCTGTAGCAAAAAATAATCGCTCTGAATACGTTTCTAAAAAATTCAGCCCAAATTCCGGATCCCTCATCATAGCGCAGCCTGCACTGTTTGCACTTAAATCTCCATACAGATTCGGATACTTTGCAAACAGCTCCGGAACCCGGCCGCCCGGAAGGACTGGTCCGTGCCCCCAGCTGTTGCGCCCTTCTTTATCAGCAGGTGCATCCTTGCTCATTTCAATCCAGAAGGTCTGGCTGTGTCCCAGAAACAAGGTATCCGTATGATTTTTGAGACATTCTTCCAGCAGCGGAAGACCTGGCTCATCAACCACACCATACGAATACCCCACTTCCGGACTCATGTGAAAGGTTACCGGAAGCTTCAGCTTTCCGGCCGCTTCAAATAACCGGTGGAAAAATGGATCATCCAGTCTGCGGTTTATGATCAATTCTCCAATTCCGACGGCCCCTTTCTCCTTGCAGGCCAGAAGCCTGTCATAAATTGTTTCTGGATTTCCGTCATAATCCAGATTGCACATCCAGGCATAATGCTCCGGATCTGCTGACACAATCCTGTAATTTTCTTCATTGGTTCCCATGGGCAGCTGGGAAGGGGTTTCCCCGCTGGACATAAGCACACCTTTTTCAATTCCCAATTTTTTTAAATGAGGCAGCATTTCCCGGTAACTGCTTACAGACATTTTATCACCTTTGGGGAGAGAATGAAAACTCAAATGAAGGTGCAAATCAATTTTTCCCATAGAATTCTCCTTTTCTGAAGCTTTTTCCTTTCTGAAAAACTTTTTCCTAATCCAAAAGCTTTTTTCCTGTTCGGAAACTTTTCCCCAATCCGGAAGCTTTTTTCCTGTTCGGAAACTTTTTCCCGGCCGGAAATCTGTCACTGTCCGGAAACCTGTTTTATCCGGGCTCTTATCTCTGAGCTGCTGCTTTTCTGCGGGCTTCCAGCTCTGCATACATTTCTGCAGTCTTCTCTTTATCTAAGTTAAAGATAATTCCAATACCAATCAATTCCAAAATACAAGTAATAACCGGAATTGCATTTACCAGATAGTAAATATTGTTTATGGTTTCCGCGCTCTGTACAGCTCCCGCACCGGCTACATAACCAATCGCTGCAAGTGCAGATGCCGCACCGGCAGATGCAATGGTAGAACCGACTTTTCGGCTGAAGGTATACAGGCTGTACATACTTCCATCTGCACGGAAATTCATCTTCCATTCGCTGTAATCCAGACAGTCGGTAACCAGCGCCCAAATCAAAATAGTAAAGGCAGTCTGTCCAATGGTGGCCAGCAAAACCAGAACCGTATAGGCCAGAGGGCTTTTCACCTGGAAAAACAAAATAAAAGAAGAAACTAGCAGATTATAGGTACTCATAACCAGAATAACCGTTCGTTTTCCAAATTTTGCTACGATTTTCGGTACCATAACAAAACAAACCATCATAACAGGAATAGAGCCAAGACTTGCAAGAGTCATAAAGCTGGTATCCTGATAAAACTCTTTGTAAATGTAGCTCTTGAGCTGGCTGTATCCTGTAATATACAGCATACTTCCCACAGTAGCAATCATAACACCGATTAATGGACGGTTTCTAAATGCTGCCTTCAATACCTTGCCGTATTGAAAGGGTTCTTTTTCCGTAGTTGTCTGACGAACACGCTCAACAGTCAGGTTGCACAGAAGCATATAAGAAACAACACAAAGAATTCCAAATACAATTGCAACCATAGTAAAACGTTCTGGAAGAATATTGGATTCTTTATCAAAACAAACAACTGGAATAATTGACAAAGCGCCAAAGCCAACTAAGGTTCCGCCAATACTTCTTGCTCTGGACAATTTGGAACGGTCAATCGGGTCGGTGGAAACGACACTTGCCATTGCTCCGAAAGGCATACTGGTTCCTGTATAGCACATGCCATATAAAACATAAGAAAATGCAACCCAGGCGTGAAGGGCAATGCCTTCAAAGGGAACCTTGGTAAAACAAAGGACACCGGAAAGCGCCAGAGGAATCATAAACAGTTTTACCCATGGTTTAAATTTATCACCGCTTTTTCCAATGAGCCAGCGATCCGGGAAGGAGCCCATAATTGGATCATTAATCGCATCCCAGAGACGGGCTGCTAAAAACAAACCAGCCATCCATCCTGGTGAAATCCCCAGAATATAGGTGCAGAATGTTAAAAAATAGGCATCTACAAATAAATTTACAAAGCTTCCGGCCATATCTCCAAAGACATAACCAAGCTGGTCCTTTACGCCAAAAGGACGTACAGATTTTTCATTCATCTTAGCTCCTCCTTGATGCAGCAAAAAAGCCGCTGATCTGTGATTTTTAGTTTTTGATACGATATTTCAGGCCTCATGTATCATGGTGCATTAAGCATACTACACCATTATTACAATTTGTATTACAAATATCGCATATAATATTGCAAATATCGCCAAATTCAGTTATAGTCTTCCTGTCAGCTTTACCTTTTATTGAAAAAATATGCATTGCTTTCAGGAGAGAAATGAATGAAATTATCAGAAGCGAAAAAATATAAAAAGCTGATTTTGGCGCTGAAAGGCACCGAAATCAGCAATGAAGAAGTTCAGAAAACACTGATTGCCGAAGGCATTATTTTATCTAATTTTTATCAGGAATTAGAGATGAATTCTAACACCGTAGATTGCCAGGAAGACATCAATTATACCAAAGATAAGGTGCAGCTTCACAGTCATACTTTCTATGAAGTATTATACTGTCGAAGCGGAAATGTTCAGTATCTGCTTGGTCCTGATCGATACAGAGTCCGCAGAGGCGATATCATTTTTGTCCCTCCGGGCATCAGTCACAGACCTCTGTATCTGGATCGTCTGGTGGAGCCCTACGCCCGCTATGTCATGTGGATTCATCCTGATTTTATAAAATCACTGACTGAAAATTTTGGCTTTCAGCCCTTATCAGTCCCTGTATTGCTGCGAACAAAGGACAGCGGATGGGAATATCTGGAAACCTATTTTCAGTCAGCATGCATGGAATCAGCCACAAAGCAGGATGGATATCAGGGCTGTATTTTTTCCAATGCAATTCAGCTGCTGATCCATTTAACAAGAGCCTGCACCCACAGTAAGGTTTTAGAGCCACTGACAGAAAAGCGGGAGCTTTTGGATGAATTGATTGCCTATATTGAAAATCACCTGTCAGAAAAAATAACGTTAAAATCAACTGCCGCTGATTTTTACATCAGTGAACGAAGCGTTTCCCGTCTGTTCAGCGAAAAAATGGATGTCAGCTTCTACCGCTATGTAACACAGCGCCGCTTAATTGCAGCAAAGGTATTGATTCTCAATGGAGAATCCTTAGAATCCATCGGAGAACAGGTAGGCTTTGTAGATTATTCTACTTTTTACCGCGCATTCAAACAGGCCTTTTCCATTTCCCCTCTGCAGTTCAAAAAGCTTCATGAATCGCAGCGTCTTCCTTCTCATCCGTAAAAACGCCTTGGCCCAGCCTAGTTCTTTCTCCAGAAATCCACAGGCTCATAATCCTGCAGCTGGGCCAGAAATCCCCGCTTTTCCAGTTCTTCCTGAATCATATCCAGAATTTCTTCCCTCTCTGCAGAAATAGTATGATAGTGATAATTAGAGGTCAGCTTCATCAGCTGTGTGGATTTTCCGGACGAGATATCCTGCAGATACTTTTTTACATCCATTCGTGATTTGATGTTCATCTCTGCCCGGATGACTCCGTAAACCTTATGATATACAAATACGTCTTCCACTGTTCCGCCGAAATCCACATACAGATTCAGCTCCTCCTCAACCTGTTCTTCTGTATGAATCACTTTAAATACACGGCTAAAGCTGCTCTCCCTGACCGCCACATAGCCCCGGTTGGTGGAAAGAATCTCTATCCCATTAGCACGCAGAAGCGCCATATCCTGTACAATAACCTGACGGCTAACCTGAAGAAGTCTTGCCAGCTCCACGCCGGGAACCGGTTTCCCGCTGTCTTTCAGTATATTCAGAATCTGTTCCCGTCTTTCCTTACCACTCATCCTGTCCCTCTGCCTTCCTTCTTCTTAAACTCCATAAAACCTGTTAAACTGTGTGAAGATTCTTTAATGAAATATCCATAATCGGCGCTGAATGAGTCAGAGCGCCGCTGGAAACATAGTCCACTCCAAGATCTGTCAGCCGTGAAATATTTTCTCTTGTTACATTTCCAGATACCTCTACCTCTGCGCGTCCGTCAATATATTCCATCGCTTCCTTCATCTGTTCATGGGTCATATTGTCCAGCATAATAATATCTGCTCCAGCCTCAACAGCTTCCTTTACCATGTCCAATGTCTCCACCTCTACCTCAATTTTCCGGACAAAGGGAGCGTACTCTTTTGCCATTTTAATTGCCTTTTCTACTCCTCCGGCTGCACCAATATGATTGTCTTTTAAAAGAACTCCATCAGAAAGATTGTATCTGTGGTTATTTCCTCCACCTACGCGAACAGAATATTTCTCAAAAATACGATTGTTCGGCGTTGTCTTTCTGGTATCCAGAAGCTTTGTTTTCGTTCCCTTCAGCAAGGCTGCCACAGAATGCGTGTATGTGGCAATTCCGCTCATTCTCTGAAGATAATTAAGGGCAGTCCGCTCTCCGCACAGAAGAACCCGAATATCACCAAAAACCCTAGCTAAAAGCTGTCCATTCTTTACTTCGTCGCCATCTTCTGCAAAAAATTCAACCTTTGTATTCTCTTCCAAAAGGGTAAATACCCGTTCAAAAACTTGCAGTCCGCAGATAATCCCATCCTGCTTGCAAATCAGATCCACTTCTCCTGCCTGAGGTTTTTTCATAATACTGTTTGCAGACACATCCTCGCTTGTAATATCCTCCCGCAGCGCACTTAAAATCAGCGGATCCACATTTAATTTTAAAGTAACCTGATCGTACATCTCTCTGTCTCCCTTTCCCGCAGCCCCTGTTTTTCTTTCCAGGGACGCAGCGTTTCTTTTATTCTGTTGAGCCTCTGTCGCGAATTTCTGCCCTGGACTACGATTCTGGCCTCTGTCCCTAGCTTCCGTTCTAAGCTCTTCCGTTTTCTTTTCCACTTCCAGCTTTTCCAGCCTTCTCCGATTCTCCTCTAAGCTCTTCCGGCTTCCTGAATCCCGTTCTTCACCAGCTTCTGATAGGTTTCATAAAGTCCGGAAAGTTCCCGGTATGGTTCCATATCCGTTTCTTCAATCAGGCGGCTGTTCTTTTTCACTTCCTGGACATGACCTGCCATATCAAGGGCCGCCCGCTTTGCAAATACCAGGCTCTCCAAAAGAGAATTGCTGGCCAGACGATTTTTTCCATGAACACCATTGCAGGCAGTCTCTCCAACCGCATACAGCTGCTCCATCGAGGTCTTACTCTCATGGTTCACCTGAATGCCCCCCATAAAATAATGCTGAGCTGGTACTACGGGAATGCACTCTTTTGTTACATCATACCCCATTTCTCTGCAATGTTCAACAATGTTGGGAAAATGGCGGTTTAACTCATCTTCCGGTATCGTCCGCAGATCCTCCCATACAAAATCCGTGCCGTCCTTTTCCATCTGTGCCAGAATTGCTTTTGTAAGCAGATCCCTCGGAAGAAGCTCATTGACAAACCGATCTCCGTTTTTATCGCGAAGCACAGCTCCTTCTCCCCGCACGGATTCCGAAATCAAAAAGCTTCTCTCTTCCTCTGCATACAGGGTTGTAGGATGAATCTGAACATAGGAAATATCCTTTAAAGCAATTCCATGGCGGATTGCAACAGCCAGGGCATCTCCTGTCAAATGGCGGAAATTGGTCGAATGACGGTACAGCCCTCCGATTCCCCCTGTAGCCATCACTGTATAATCTGCCTCTACTGTCTCCAGTTCTCCATCCGGCTTCTGCACAATAGCCCCATAACACACATTGTTTTCCTCAATCAAATCTACCATGGCCGTATGTTCCAGAAGGGTAATATTGGGCCGCTCCTTCACCTGGGCTAACAGGGTGCTGGTAATCTCCTTTCCAGTCACATCCTCGTGAAAAATAATCCGTTTTTCTGAATGTGCCCCCTCTCTGGTAAATACCAGCTCTCCCTTCTCGTCCTTCTGAAAATCTGCTCCAAACCGCAGCAGATCCTCTACAACCGCCTGGGAGGAACGAATCATAATCTCCACAGAGGTTTTATCATTTTCGTAATGGCCGGCTTTCAGGGTATCCTCAAAAAAGCTCTGAAAATCCTTTTCATCCTTCAGCATACACATACCGCCCTGTGCCAGAAAGGAATCATTTTCCTCGGCGCCTGCTTTTGTAATCACCGTAATTTTTTTATCTGTCGGAAGATTCAGCGCACAATATAAACCAGAACAGCCGCTTCCTACAATCAAAACATCCGTCTTCATCATTGCTTATTTGGCCAGCATCAGCATTTTTTCCAGCGGTGCTCCTGCCTGAATCCTCACTTTCTCTGTAACCTTTACTTCGTTTGTCTCCTGCTTTAAAACCTCCAGAACCTTTTCTAAGGTAACCAGCTTCATATCAGCACAGATCTGGTTATCGGAAAGGGTATAGAAATTTTTATCCGGATTCTGTTTCTTTAATTCATATAATACCCCCACCTCAGTGCCAATAATATATTCCTTTCCCTCATCTCCTGCAACAAAATCAATAATGCCGGAAGTGCTTCCTATGTAGTCTGCCAGCTCCAGCAGCTCCCCAGTACACTCTGGATGCACCAGAAATTTTGCTTCCGGATGCTTTTCCTTTTCCCGTTTTACCGCTTCTGCAGACATAGCCGCATGAATGGGACAGCAACCGTCATTGAGAATCACATTCTTTTCCGGCACCTGTTCAGCCACATATCGTCCCAGATTTCCGTCCGGAATAAAGAAAATATTCTGATTCGGCAGATTCTTTACAATCTTGACCGCATTCGCTGAGGTCACGCACACATCAGAGCAGGTTTTAATCTCTGCTGTGGAATTGATATAGCATACCACCGCCAAATCCTCGTACTTCTCTCTCATTTCACGGATTTTTTCCAGCTGCACCATATGAGCCATCGCGCAGTCTGCCGCCATATCCGGCATCAGAACCTTCTTTTCCGGATTCAGAATTGCGGCGCTTTCTCCCATAAACTTTACACCGCAGAACACGATGATATCTGCATCTGTTTTCTGAGCCGCCTTGCTTAAATAATAAGAATCTCCAATATAATCTGCTATTTCCTGCACCTCATCCGGCACATAATAATGAGCCAGAATCACTGCATTTTTTTCTTCCTTCAAACGCCTGATTTCTTCTATTACTGACATGAGTCCCTCCATAATGCCCATTTCCCTGAAATATTTACAATTTTGCGTAACTATTCAGGACGGCGGGAGAACTGGCGGAAAAAGCCGTATCAGGCTTGCCTGTAAGCGGCTTTTCCCGCCAGTTCTCACATCGGAGGAATCCCCGATGCTTCTTGTTCGGCTTCGCCGGACAAGAAGATGCCCCGTCCTGAACAGTTACAATTTTGCAACATCTGGCATTATACCACTTGTTTTATCATGTGACAAGACAGTTGTAAATCTTTCTGTCTTCTTTTGATGCAAAAAAGGGGAGCTGTCGTGCCAATCCCGGTGTCAGCATCATTGGTGTATAGCCAGTCAGACAGAGCAAAAACCTTAAAAAGGGAAAAAGCAGCGCTGCAAATTAGATGAGAAATCATCTATGGAGCAGCGCTGCTTTTTATATAAATGTGTATTTAGCTGATAGGGTATATTTTATGTACAATTCAGGACGCGATTTTAGATTTTGCATTTTTAATCGAAAATGATCTTTCATGCAAAATTCCTGGGCCAAATTTTGCATTTTTCTTCGAAAACGGCCTTTCATGCAAAACTGGCGGATACGCGTCACAAAGAGAATGGGGGTGTCAGGAAATATATAAATATTTGTTATCTGCTGTCCCCGCTCAAACAGCCACTTGCTCATAGCGTGGCGTCATACCATACCTTTTCAAAAGCGAAACAAGCTCCGGCTCCTCTTCAGAATAGAGCTTTTCTCTGTCAACAGACCATGTAAGCTTCACATCCTCTATCACGCCTTCGATATCATCTGTGCTTACAGGATAAGTCTGTGTAATCTCTGTTTTTCTATTTTTATCGTTCTCAACATTTTTTTAATTGATAATATATTCGCACTAATTGTAATAAGTGAATAAAAAGAAACTGCCAGAAACGCAATCAAAATAATTATCCTTGCAGATTTACTCTTTAAAACACTTCTAAGTGCAAGAAAGAATCCCTCCATTCTACTTTTTCATCCAATATTCGTAACTATTTTCCTGCGCCGGAGCGTGGCTGCATCAGCAGCCATTTCCCCTGCGCGCAGTATGTATCTACGATTTCAAACCGATCCTATCTGACAAACGAGACCCCCGCATCCTTCTCCCTCCTATAAATCATAATACCGTACAAATTCTGCCGGATGAGGAATTCTGCTGATTTCCCTGCTGTCTGCCCTCATGGTTCGAATCCAGTTCTTGATCAGACTTTCCGGGAAAACGCCGCCTTCTGTCAGATACTCGTGATCTGCCTCCAGCGCATCCAGAGCCTCATCCAGACTGGCAGGCAGATGACCCAGCTTTGCCTTTTCCTCTTCGGAAAGCTCAAACAGGTTAAAGTCAAAGGGTCCCCAGTTTTGACCTGCCGGATCGATTTTTCTCCGAATGCCGTCCAAACCTGCCATCAAAATTGCGGCATAGGCATAATAGGGATTGCAGGTTGCATCCGGATTGCGCAGCTCAAACCGCTTCTTATCCGGGGATTTTACATAGGCCGGAATCCGAACAACAGCGCTGCGGTTTGCCATGGCGTAGCCTATGGTTACCGGCGCCTCAAATCCTGGAATCAAACGCTTGTAGGAGTTGGTTGACGGATTGGCAAAGGCGCAGAGACTCCGCACATGAGTCAGCAGTCCGCCAATAAAATACATGGCAGTCTCACTCAGCTGTGCATAACGATCCGGATCGTAAAACACTGGCTTTCCGTCCTTTTTTAACAGCATATGGACGTGCATACCATTTCCTGCCTCTCCCGGAATCGGCTTTGGCATCAGAGTAGCTGTCATCTTGTTGGCAGCCGCTGTATTGCGGATAATATATTTGGCTGCCATTGTGGCATCGGCCAGACGGGTCATTTCTCCCAGCTCTACTTCCACCTCCAACTGTCCGGAACCGCCTACCTCATGATGGTGGTATTTTACATCAATTCCCCACCGCTCCATTTCCAGGCAGATCTGATTGCGCAGCTGGAAGGTTCTGTCGCCAGGAAGATCTGCGTGATAGCCGTCATGAGGACGGATATGGAAGCCGTTGTTTTCCTCAGGCGGACAATTCGACGACCACTGGGATTCCCTGCTTACAAGCCGGTATCCAATCTCATTGGGCTTTTCCACACAGCTCATTCCGTCAAATATATGGAACTCGTACTCTGGTCCAATGATCATTTCATCGGCAATTCCCAGCTCCTGCATATAGGAAACGGCCCTTTTCGATACATTGCGGGGATACTGGTTAAAAGGCCGGTTTTCCGGGTTCTCAATCACCATAACATCTCCAATCATGGACAGAGTCGGCGCCTCAATAAAGGGATCTACCACTGCCGTGGCAATATCCGGGATAAATACCATGTCACTGTTTTCTACCATGGCGTAGCCATAATTGGAACCGTCAAAGCCAATGCCATTTTCCAGAATATCCTCTGTAAATCTGGCTGCCGGAATGGAAAGATGCTTCCACCGTCCGCGAAAATCAATCATTTTAAAATCCACAAACTGGATTCCCTTCTCCTGAATAAATTCCTGCACCTGTCTGACATTCTGAAACATAAAATAACCTCCTTCGCTTATGGTTTTTGCTGCCCCTCTTCCTACAGTTTAAACAACCGGAGCCATAAAAACAAGAGCCATATCAAAAGCCTGTCTGCGTAAAACAGGCCTGATACAGCTCTCTCTTTTTTATCGGTTTATTCCCTTTAAACGTCCAGATCCTCGATTGTGATTTTCTTCAAAGGATACAGAGTCATTTTCCCCTTACAGATTCCGGAAAAGCTCACCCTTCCCTCTATGCTGTACATTCTGGAGGTAAAGACCTCCTCTCCATCATTGATAAAAATCTCAACAGAGCTGGTATCTGCAAAAATCCGCAGATTTCTCAAGTCATCCAGAGCAACGCTTCTGGTCGTGCGGCCAAATCCCGCATTTCCCAAATCCAATATTGCCCTGTGATCCTGATAGCAGAAGGTTACGCCTTCCCGCAAGGTCATCTGAAGGCTCTCACAGTTTTCCAGCTCCACCTCTGCCTCATAGACATAATTACTGCCGGAAATAGCTGTATCTCCATATGGATTGTCAAATACAAGGATTTCTCCGTCTCCATCTCGCAGTTCCTTTAACTCTTCCACTGGCTTCTGACACAGCCTTCCATTTCTCACAGTCAGTTCTCTGGGAAGAGTTAGTCCATGCTGCCATCCGGCCTCCACAGTAGGATTGGTGTACTCTGCATCAGGAATTCCCATCCAGCCTATCAGAATCCGTCTTCCCTTCTCATCCTCAAAGGTCTGTTGAGCATAAAAATCAAATCCCCGATCCAGCTGATGAATCTCCTGTACTGCAAAATTTCCCTCTTCAAAATCACATTCCAGCTTCATCCATACACTTTGATGGACATTTTCATAATCGATTCCCCTGGAATCCACTCCCTGAGGACAGCAGGTGAGAAACCACTGCCCATCCACCTCAAACAAATCCGGGCATTCCCACATGTACCCAAAAGGCTCCTTCGTAGTAATGCGGCTCTTCAACGTCCAGTGCTCCAGATCCTCAGACTGATAAAGAAGCACCAGACCTCTGCTATCCCGATCCCTGGCTCCCAGAACCATGTATTTGTAATCTCCCCTGCAAAAAACCTTCGGATCCCGCACATGGTTACTTAAATCCTTCGGGTAATCCTCCGTTCCAAAAAGAAATTTCTTTTCTGACATATGATGTCCATCCAAGCTGGTACAGGTCATAGTATTGCTTCCCCGCCCGGAATTAATATAATCATAGTCTTCCCGGCCAAAATATTTTACATTTCCTGTATAGAAGAAATGGATTCGACCGTTTTCCACATAGGCCGATCCGGAATACACCCCATGGGCGTCATAGTCTGTATCTGGAAACAGCACCGGACCGTCATCAATGTAGTGTATAAAATCTCTGGTCTTATAATGCCCCCATAGCTTCAGCTCCCCTGTAGGCTCAAAGGGCGTGTATTGATAATAAATATGGAACATGCCGTCCACCTGACACAGCCCGTTGGGATCATTCAGCCATCCAGTTTTCGGCATCAGGTGGAAATGAAGTCTGTCCGGATCCTCCGCCACCCTTTTTCGATAATTTTCCGCAGTTTTATACCAGCTTCTGTAATCCTGTTCAAAAACCTTTTCATATTTTTTCAACATTTGATTCGCGTCCTGATTCCTTTCTCCAGCTTTCTCATTCCTCTGGTTCTCCGGTCTTCTTTTCTTTCGTCCGCTCCGGCATGTGTCATTTCAGCAGCTCCCCTCCGTCAGTTTCTTCCGGTCTCCTCCAGACCATATTTTTTCCAGAAAAAGATCGTCAGCCCGGCTGAAACTGCCATGGATAACAACAGTCCGATGGCAAAATTACCATATGCTTCCGGTCTCATGGAAATAAAACCTGGAAGCCCTGCTGCTCCCAGCGCCTGAGCCAGCACCTTGGTGGCTGCGCAGTATGCACTTCCTACCGCAGAGCCAATAATTGCTGCATAAAATGGATATTTAAGCTTCAGTGTTACACCAAACATAGCCGGTTCTGTAATTCCCAACAATGCAGAAACACCAGATGCAGAACAAATCGATTTCATTTTTTCATTCTTAGTCAGAAATAAAATAGCCAGAACAGCCGCTCCCTGAGCCACGTTATTCATGCTTGCCGTAGTGAAAATAAAACTTCCTCCTGTTTTTGCTACATCTGCAATCAGCTGAGTTTCAATGGCAATAAAGCTGTGATGCATTCCGGTCAGGCAAATCGGCGCATAGGCCAGTCCAAACAAGCCGCCTCCTACAAATCCAAGTTTATTGTACATCCAGGTAATTCCATCTGCCAGCAGATTTCCTGCCTCTCTCAACACCGGTCCCACACAGATAAAGGTTAAAAACGAAGTAATCAAAATAGAAAGCATCGGTGTTGTCAGATTATCCAGCCAGGTTGGTGTCACCTTACGAAGCTTTTTCTCAATATTTGCAAGAATGAAGGAAACAGCAAGCACTGGAAGCACAGTTCCCTGATAACCGATTGCTGCAATTTCAAATCCAAAAATATTCCATACCGGAGCTTCGCTGATTCCAATGTTGTAGGCATTCAGTAAATCTGGATGAACCATAATCATTCCCATTGCTGCTCCCAGATAAGGATTGCCGCCGAATTTTTTCGTAGCGCTAAAGCCAATCAGAACCGGCAGAAAGGTAAAGGGCGCATTAGCAAAGGTGTTAACTGCAGAGGCTAATCCTGCCCACTGAGGATAAAGCTGAATCAGAGACTGTCCGTGAAAGAGCGCTGAGGTCAAAAGATTGTTAATTCCCATCAAGAGACCGCCGGCAACAATTGCAGGAATAATCGGTACAAAAATATCGCTTAACAGCTTGACAAAGTTCTGAAGAGGATTGCCTTTTTTCCCCTTTTCCTGAACAGAAGCTGCTTCCCTCCTTCTTTCGTCATCCACTGCGTCTCCGTCCGCACCAATCTGTTTTTGAACCTCAGCATAGACCAGATTCACCAATCCGGAACCGAAAATAATCTGAAACTGAGACTGCGTTAAAAAGACACCTTTTACACCTTCCACATCCGTAAGCGCCTCTTCATTTGGCAGATCATTGTTTTTCAGCTGCAGACGCAGTCTTGTCGCACAGTGTGCCGCTGACAGGATATTATCCTTTCCCCCTACATGCTCAATTACCTGAGCCGCAATTTTTGCGTAATCCATACCAAATCCTCCTTCTTTCCTGTAACTTCCCCTGAATCTTTTTTGGAATCGATTCCATTCCGTTTATATCTTGATTATATATCTGCTTTAGAGATTTGTCAATATATTTTTAGGAACCGATTCCAAAAATTACAATCACTCGGCTACACAGATTCTTGCCCGCTTACAGCGAACAAAAATCATCGGCGCCTGCCCTTTCCTCTCATCTAAAAAGCGCCGGAAAAACCAGCTGACTGCTGACTTTCCCGGCTGCTGCCGTACCTGCTTCCTATTTTCTGTTTTTTACACTGCTACCCTCTATCATTTTATAATCAATAATCAATTTTTTGGGAACCGGTTCTTCTTTTAAAAGCCGAAGGATCGTTTCTGCTCCCAGATATCCCATTGCATAGGAATCAAACCGGATTGTTGTGAGCTGCGGCGTCAGCAGCTCACTTTCCTCATAGCCGCCAAAGCCTGTCACTGACACGTCCTCTGGAATTCGAAGGCCAGCCTCCTGCAATACCCGGTAAGCCCCAAAGGCCAGACGATCTGTTGCACAGATAATGGCATCTACCGCTTTATTCTGTTCCAGAATCCTTCGCGCCGCCTCCTGTCCCCCCTGATAGCTGTAATCGCTTTCCTCTACCAGAGGATCTGTAATTCCCCAGGCGCTTAACCCATCCAGAATCCCCTGCTTCCGCGCTCTTCCCACAGCTGCATCTGTCTCATAAACACTGATAACAGCCACATTTTTATGTCCCGTTTTTCCAATATACTCTCCCATATGCTTTCCGGCCCGGTAATCATCATCTATAATGGAAATTCCATTTTCACACTCCTGGGCAATTACTACAATCGGGATCTCAGCCTTCTCCATCAGCTTTTTATGTTCCTCTGTAATGGTAATAGCGCTGACTAAAATCCCGTCAACATTCAGACGGATCAGCTTCTGAATATTCTGCAGCTCCAGCTCCACATCATGGTCAGAGCTGCGGATAAGTGTAGTATAATCCCTCTCCCGAAGATACCGGTCAATACTGGTCATTACCCGGCTGGTAACTCTGGAATTTAAAGTCGGCACAACCACGCCGATGAGATTGCTCTGCTTCGCGTTCAAACGGGCAAAGGCATTGGGTTCGTAATTGTATTTTTCAATTACCTTCTGGATCTTTTTCCTGGTAGCTTCTTTGACACTGCCTCCGTTAAAATACCTGGATACAGTGCTCTTTGCCACACCTGCCCGCTCTGCAATATCATCCATCGTCATTTTCTTATTTGTCATCATGAATCTGCCTCTTTTTTCTCCGTGTTCTGTGTTCTTATTGTATCTTATTTCACAGATTTTTTCCAGAGGAATTGCTGTATGTACCGTATGCGCTGCTATGTCTGACGTTTCCCTTCTCCAGCTCCAGCAGCCATTTCTTTCGTTCCAGCCCTCCGGCATATCCAGTCAGGCTTTGATCCCTGCCAACCACGCGATGGCAGGGAATCAGAATAGAAATCTTATTATGTCCCACGGCGCCGCCTACTGCCTGAGCAGACATGGAGGTTCTGCCCAGCTGCGCTGCGATCTGTCCGGCAAGCTCCCCATAGGTTATGGTTTCCCCATAAGGAATCTGCAGAAGAAGCTCCCATACCAGCTTCTGAAATGGTGTTCCCTGCATATGCAGCGCAGGAAAAAAATCCGGCTGCTTTCCCTGAAAATACAGATCCAGCCATCGCTTTGCCTCCTCAAAAACAGGAAGCCCCCGGGGTTCCGTTTCTTCTCCCAGCCCTGCTGCAAAATACTTCTGTCCCTGAAACCACATCCCGGTTAAGCCTTCCTCATCTGCCGCCAGAAGAAGCTCCCCCAGCGGCGATTGATAGGTGCTGACAGCGTTCATTTTCTTTTCCTTTCTTATTCTGCGTACATTTCTGTAGACAGATACCGGTCTCCCGTATCCGGAAGCAGTACAACCACGGTTTTTCCCTCATTTTCCGGTCGCTTTGCCACTTCTATGGCAGCCCAGAGCGCTGCGCCGGAAGAAATTCCGACGAGAACACCTTCTCTTTTTCCCAGCATCCGCCCGGTCTCAAAGGCATCCTCAGAGGTCACTGGAATCACCTCATCATAAACCGTGGTATCCAGAATCTCCGGTATAAAACCAGCTCCTATGCCCTGAAGCTTGTGAGCGCCTGCCTTTCCCTGGGAAAGAACTGGGGAATCCGACGGCTCCACTGCCACAATCTGAACCTGGGGCTTCTTAGATTTTAAATAACTTCCTGTTCCCGTTATGGTTCCTCCGGTTCCTACTCCTGCCACAAAGAAATCCACTGCTCCGTCTGTATCCTCCCAGATTTCCGGCCCTGTTGTCTCAAAATGAGCCCTGGGATTAGCCGGGTTCACAAACTGCCCTGCCAGAAAAGCTCCTGGGATTTCCTTTGCCAGCTCCTCTGCCTTTGCAATCGCTCCCCCCATTCCCTTTGCTCCTTCAGTCAGAACCAGCTCTGCACCGTAAGCAGTCATCAGAAGACGTCTCTCCGCTGACATGGAATCTGGCATCACAATTATCACACGGTATCCTCTGGCCGCTGCGATTGCAGCCAGGCCAATTCCTGTATTTCCGGAGGTCGGCTCAACGATCACAGAATCCTTTGTCAGAATTCCCTTTTCTTCTGCATCATTCAAAATGTATTTTGCAACCCGATCCTTTGCAGAACCGGCCGGATTAAGATATTCCAGCTTTGCCAGAAGTCTTGCCTTTAAGCCAAACTGCCGCTCCAGATTTGTCAGCTCCAGAAGCGGTGTTTTTCCCACCAGCTGATCTACGGATGTATAAATATCTGCCATTTTCAAAATCCTCCTGTTTTCTTTTTTGTTCAAGAATTCTCTGCCCTGGATTTTTCTTCAGGCATTTCCTGCTTTGGTGGTATTATATTTCGGTTTCTGCCCTGTGTCAATTCTGGTTATTCTAAATTCTTACTCCAGCGCCTTTTCCTTCCACTTTCCCCAGCGATAGAACACAGCCGTAATCACAGCGCCCAGAACCCAGGAAACCAGAAGAGATATCCAGATGCAGGCGTACCAGCCTCCCGGCATTTCAGGCGTTCTGGTCATCCAGGCAATTCCGTAGGCCAGAGGCACCCGGATGGCTACCGTCGTAATCAGAGAAATCCACATAGGCGTCATGGTATCTCCGGCTCCCCGCATAACGCCGGACAGGCTCTGGGTCACTGCCATGGCAAGATATCCCAGAGCAAGAACCCGCATCATGTTGTTGCTTAACGTAACCAGCTCCGAGGTGGAGGTAAAAATCGCCATCAGATGACGGCCGAAAAGCAGAATAACCGCTGTAATGGCAGCAGAGGTTCCCACTGCAATCAGAGTACCCTGTTTTGCTCCCGTCTTCACCCGATCCAGCTTTTTCGCGCCTACGTTCTGTCCAGAATAGGTAGTCATTGCTGTACCAAAGGAGAAGTTAGGCATCATGGCGAATCCATCCACTCTCATAATAATAACATTGGCGGCAATCACCATTTCTCCAAAGCTGTTAGTCAGAGACTGCACTACAACCATAGCCAGAGAAAAAATGGCCTGGGTAATTCCGCTGGGAACGCCCAGCCGTACTACCGTTGCAATATTTTCCCGGTGAGGCTTTAAATAGCATGCCTTTAAATCAAATAAATGCTTCATTTTCCGAAGCTTCAAAAAACACAGAACTGCAGAAATCATCTGAGCAATCACCGTAGCCAGAGCTACCCCTGGCACACCCATATTTAATCCTGCTACAAACCACAGATCCAGAATAATATTGATCACTGTAGCGACCACCAGATAAACCAAAGCAGAAAAAGAATCGCCCAGACCTCTTAAAACGCCGCAGAGAATATTATAGTATGCGACTCCGGCAATTCCATACATCATAATAAAAAGATAATCAGAGCACCAGTCTATGATGCTGGCAGGCGTGTTTAAAAGTTCCAGAATCGGCCGAATCGCCACAGAACCTGCAATCACCAAAAATATGGAAGAGGCTGCTGTTAAAGTCAGCACGCTTCCAATTGTGCGGGAAAGATTTTCTCTGTCCCGTGATCCGAAATACTGGGAAACCATGATGCTGGCTCCCATAGAAATTCCGATAAACAGCACCAGCAGCAGATTCAAAATCGGGCTGGCGCTTCCCACTGCTGCCAGAGCATTATCTCCCACATACCGGCCTACAACAATACTGTCTACGGTATTGTAGAGCTGCTGAGCCACATTGCCGATAATCATAGGAATCGTAAATAGTACAATTTTTTCCCAGGGACGCCCTTCTGTCATATCCACCTGGGCAAATAGTTTTTTCAGACTGTTCATTCACTGCACCTCATTTGCTGTTTCCTTGTTTTTATAAAAAGGATGCGGAAAAGCAGCCTTCCTACAGCTGTAGGAAGAATCTGATCCTCCGCATCCTTGGATTTCCCTATAAGCTTGTTCGCCTTAGCTGCACAAATCTACAATAACCTGAGCAAAAATCTTTGCGCTGATTACCAGATCGTCTGTCTGCGCAAACTCATTTGCTCCATGCATATTGTTGTCTCTGCCCGGCATGGCAGCGCCAAATGCAACGCCGTTTTTCAGGTGATGAACATAGGTACCGCCTCCGGTAGACTGGCATTCACTCTTGATTCCAGTATAATCCTCAAATGCCTTTAAGAGTGTTCTTACAAAATCAGAATCACCGTCTACATGATGGGGAGGAGTCATGGTTTCGTTCAGAAGAACGCCTCCGTTCTCTTTCATCTTTTCCTGAATCACCTTCAGAACATTGTCTTCGTTTCCGCATACCGGAACACGGCTGTCAAACTCTCCGTCCAGGGAAGCTGCGTCAACAGTCAGCATAGTAAATGCCAGAGTCAGACGTCCTGACAGCTCGTCCTCCATATCCACGCCCAGTCCCTTTCCGTAGAAGTCCCCGTGAGGCATCAGGGCTGCAATCTTCTTCAGGCCATCCATCTGCGGGCAGGCAGCAAAGGGAAGTCCGGTCAGCAGCTCCAGAAGTCCGGTCAAAGCATTAACTCCCTCCTGAGGCGTAGATGCATGAGCTCCCTTTCCTTCTGCGGTAATCTCCACTGCTCCGTCTTTGGCTTCCATGGTAAAATGAACGCCTGTCTTTTCTTCTGCCGCCTTTGCCGCAGCCTCCAAAACGCCGTCCTCAAAGCCCTCTACCACTGCCTTCGCTTTTCCGGGAACCACATTGATCTTAGTTCCGCACTTAAGGCTTACCAGTCTCGGAAGAGCCTCAGAAACCTCAAAATTCATTGTGAAATGTCCTGGAAGACGTCCCTTTTCCACATTTACAACCGGGTATTCAATATCCGGAGAAAAGGTCATGGGAGCCTCTGGTTCTTTGCTGTAATAGTATTCAATGTCAGAGCTTCCGCATTCCTCATCGGTACCCAGGATCAGACGGACATTCTTCTTTAAGGGAATCCCCAGCTCTTTTACCGCGCGCATAGCATAAAGAGCTGCAATCGCCGGCCCCTTGTCATCGGCAGTTCCCCGTCCATAGATCTTTCCGTCTTTTTCAACAGGCTCAAAAGGCTCTGTCACAGTCCAGCCCTCTCCGGCAGGAACTACATCCAGATGAGCCAGAATATCCAGGTGGCGGGGCTTCTCATTTAAATCAATGCAGCCTACATATCCGTCATAATCGGTGGTATCAAAGCCATATCCCTCTGCCATATCCAGCGCTGCGTCCAGGCATTCAGCCGCCCCAGGACCAAATGGCATATCCTCCTCAGCAGGCATTTTTTCGCTGTTAATTCTGCACAGTTCGCAGACGTCCTCCACCAGCTCCTGACGGTGGGCATCAATAAACGCATCAATTTTTTCTCTGTACATTGTAAAAACCCCTTTCTTTTTATTTCATCATGCCAGCCAGTGTCTCATTCACCAGCTTTCCGTCTGCTTTCCCCTTTACTCTGGGCATCAGAACCTTCATGATTTTTCCCTTATCTGCGCCAACGGGCTTTTCAATTCCCAGCTCTGCCAGCACCTCCTGAATCACCTGGGCAATCTGCTCCGCACTCATATCCTCCGGTGCAAACTCCTTGTAAACAGCGATTCTTGCTGCCATTTCCTCTCTGATATCCTGGCGTTCCTCAGGAGCCAGATCATAGGTTTCCTTACTCTGACGCAGTTCCTTTTTCACTACAGCATTTTCCTCTTCCTCTGTCAGGGGAGAACGCTTGTCAATCTCCGCGTTCTTTAAAGCAGACAGCAGCATAGAAAGAGAATCCTTTCTCACTTTATCCTTTGCCTTCATGGCTGCTACCATAGCAGCTCTTACTTCATCAATCTTGCTCATAATCTTTGTCTCCTTTCATGATGCCAATGATCTGTTGTCTCACTATACGGAAATACCTGTCTTCCAAAGCCTCTTAGCTTCTTCCAAACTCAGACAGCTTCAGTCCCGGATTTCTCTCTTCTACCATACCCACGCTCCAGCTGTTGACAAACAGAAGCAGCGGATTATCCTTCAGATCCTTGATCCGTTTCATATCGGAGGTACCCTGAATTCTTGCCACATCCACTTCTTCTTTATTCTCAATCCAGCGGATATATTCATAAGGCAGCTTTTCCAGCTTTACCTCTACGTTGTATTCATTTTCCAGACGATAGGTTAAAACCTCAAACTGCAGTTCACCAACTACGCCTACAATAATCTCCTCCATACCAGTATTAAACTCCTGGAAGATCTGAATCGCACCCTCCTGGGCAATCTGGCTGACGCCCTTTAAGAACTGCTTTCTCTTCATGGTGTCAATCTGGCGCACCCTTGCAAAATGCTCTGGCGCAAAGGTGGGGATTCCCTCAAATTCAAACTTTTCACTGGATTTGCAGAGGGTATCTCCAATGGAAAAAATACCAGGATCAAATACACCGATAATATCTCCGGCATAGGCCTCTTCTACAATCTTTCTGTCCTGAGCCATCATCTGCTGCGGCTGGGACAGGCGCAGCTTCTTGCCGCCCTGGACGTGATTCACCTCCATGCCTGCTTCAAACTTTCCGGAAACAATCCGCATAAAAGCAATTCTGTCTCTGTGGGCCTTGTTCATATTGGCCTGAATCTTAAATACAAAGGCGGAAAAATCCTCTTTAAACGGATCAATCTCCCCGGTCAGAGTTCTTCTCGGCAGGGGGGAAGATGTCATCTGCAGGAAATGCTGCAGGAAGGTTTCCACACCAAAGTTAGTCAGCGCAGAACCAAAAAATACCGGAGACAGGTTTCCTCTGCTTACCCGCTCCATATCAAACTCATCTGCAGCGCCGTCTAACAGCTCAATCTCATCCAGAAGCTGTTCATGGTAGGAATATCCAATCACATCATCCAGATTCGGCGCATCCAGACCATAGTTCTGAGTCGCTACCTCCTTCGCGCCTCCCATAGCTGCTGTAAAGGTGGTAATTTCCTTGGTATGGCGATCGTAAACGCCCTTAAAATTCTTTCCGCATCCAATCGGCCAGTTAATGGGGCAGGTGCGGATTCCCAGGACATTTTCAATTTCATCCATCAGCTCAAAGGGATCTCTCGCTTCCCGGTCCATTTTATTGATAAAAGTAAAAATCGGAATTCCTCTCAGCACACAAACCTTAAACAGCTTAATGGTCTGCGCCTCAACACCCTTGGAGCCGTCGATTACCATGACGGCACTGTCTGCTGCCATCAGGGTACGGTAGGTATCCTCTGAGAAATCCTGATGTCCCGGTGTGTCCAGAATATTAATGCAGTATCCGTCATATTCAAACTGCATTACAGACGAGGTAACAGAAATTCCTCTCTCCTTCTCAATCTCCATCCAGTCAGAAACTGCATGCTTGGCAGCTTTTCTTCCCTTTACGGTTCCTGCCAGGTTAATGGCGCCTCCGTAAAGCAGGAATTTCTCCGTTAATGTGGTTTTACCTGCATCCGGATGGGAAATAATGGCAAATGTTCTTCGTTTTTTTATCTCTTCTGCTATATTTGACAAAAGTCTGTCCTCCAAATCTTCTGATTAAAGCTCTGCTGCACAGATTCATTTCTGCACAAATTTCTCTTCAATCCATGATTGTACCAGAGAAATCCAGCTCTGGCAACATGGTTCCAGTGCATAATGATCACTTCCTGAGGTTTCTTCTGTTCCCAGAGCAATTCCATGAACTCCGGACGGATAAATATGCATCTCAAAATTCACCCCACTTTTGCGAAGCGCAGAGGCCAGCAAAAGGCTGTTCTCTACAGGAACTGAACCGTCTGTCACAGTATGCCAGAAAAATACCGGAGGCATATTCTCCGTCACCTGCTTTTCCAGAGAAACCAGCTCCATTTTCTCCTGTGAAGCATCCTCTCCTACAAGACTGACAATCGAACCCTCGTGACGGTATTCTCCAGAGGTAATCACAGGATAACTTAAAATCAATCCATCCGGACGCACTGCTTCTGGCATTTTATCCACTGCCTCATACACCTCTGAACGATTCCAGAAGGTTCCGATACTGCAAGCCAGATGACCGCCGGCAGAAAATCCACAGGGAATCACTGCATCCGCCTTCACATGCCACTCATCTGCATGTTCTCTAATTGTTGCAATCGCCAAAGCCAGCTCCCTCACAGCTACTGGAAAACGGTTCGGTGCCACACTGTACTCCAGCACACAGGCATGAAATCCCATAGACAAAAACTTCATAACGATCGGTTCCTTTTCCCGATCGGAACGGCGGGTATATCCGCCTCCCGGAATCACAATGATCATAGGTCTGAGTCGATCCGGCGCAAACTCCAGACTATCCAGCAGATACAGCTGCATCAGAGCTTCTCCCGTCTGCTGTCCCGGCACTTCTAGCCGTATGGTTTCATATCTCATAATGCTCTGTCCCCTTTTCTTCTGCTTTTCTTTTTCATATTTGCTTCAGCATCGTTCCATAATCCGATTCAAAAGCTGATGGGCAACCTGATCCTTTGTCATCAGTGCCAGCTCCTCTGCCCCTTCTCTGGTAATAATGGTCACAAGATTCGTATCCGTTCCAAAACCTGCACCCGCAGTTTTTAGATTATTTGCAACAATCATATCTACATTTTTTTTCAGCAGCTTTGCCTGAGAATTTTCCAGCATATTTTCTGTCTCCATGGAAAATCCGCAGAGTACCTGGCCCGGCTGTCTGTGGTTCCCCAGCCATGCAAGAATATCATCTGTCCGTTCCATTTCCAGATTCATATCCCCGTCTTTTTTCTTCGTTTTCTCTGTTCCCACATATTTTGGGCGGTAATCAGCCACAGCTGCCGCCTTAATAATCACATCCTGACTGCTGCTTGCTTCAGTTACTGCCTGAAACATTTCCCCGGCGCTTGTCACCGGCACCAGATTCACACCAAGAGGGGCCTTTAAATTGACCGGCCCGCTTACCAGAGTCACTTCCGCGCCCCGTCTGGCAGCTGCCTGCGCAATGGCATAGCCCATTTTCCCGGTGGAGTGATTGGTAATATAACGAACCGGATCAATGGCTTCCCTGGTGGGACCGGCTGTTACCAGGACTTTTTTCCCCGCCATATCCTTTTCGAAGGCCAGCTCCTGCATAATATATTCCATCAAAAGTTCCGGCTCCGGCATCTTTCCCGCTCCTGTATCCCCACAGGCCAGATATCCGCTGGCCGGTTCCACCACATGCATCCCATATCTGCGGCAGATATCCAGATTATCCTGAGTGATGGGATTTTCATACATCTGGGTATTCATGGCCGGAACAATGTATTTCGGTTTTTTGCAAGCCAAAAATGTAGTTGTCAGCATATCATCTGCCAGCCCGTGGGCCACCTTTGCAATCACATTGGCTGTCGCCGGGGCAATCATGAAAATATCCGCCCGCTTGGCCAGAGCTACATGTTCCACCTGGAACTGAAAATTTCTGTCAAAGGTATCAACCAGACATTTGTTCCCTGTCAATGTTTCAAAGGTAGTAGGAGTAATAAAATTCGTTGCATTTTCTGTCATAATCACCTGCACATCTGCATGCTGTTTTACCAGCATACTTGCCAGGCTGGCTATTTTGTAGGCGGCAATTCCGCCTGTTACACCAAGAACTACTGTCTTTCCTTTCAGCATTAGTCCCTCCTGATTTTATCGCCGGAGCCTGCCCCGGCAAACATTTGCAATGGAATCAGTATAGCACAAAAATTGCGTATTTAAAAGGGATTCCGATTGTGTTTCCCCGTAAAATATGATAGGATGAGTGTGCAAAACAACTGCTTTTTGCTGTTCGTTTTCTGCCTGAAAATACACAGATTCTGCCGGTTCCCTTCAGGAATCGGGAAAGGAGCTTTTCCAATGATTTTAGCACTGGATATGGGAAACACCAATATTGTGGTAGGCTGCATTGACTCAGAAAAAACATATTTTGTTGAACGCCTGACCACCAATCACAATAAAACAAGCACAGAATATGCCATAAATATTAAAAATATTCTGGAAATTCACGGCATTCGCACAGCTGATATTGAGGGCGCCATTCTTTCTTCTGTTGTACCTCCTCTGAATGCTGCCATTTCCTCAGCCGTAAAAAAAATCCTGGGCCATCACCCCATGCTGGTTGGATCCGGCATCAAAACCGGCATGAATATTCTTATGGACAACCCGAAAACCGTCGGCAGCGATCTGATTGTTGATGCTGTCGCTGCTATTCGGGATTATCCCTGCCCCATCATCGTCATTGATATGGGAACTGCCACCACTATGTCTGTGGTAGATCCGGCCGGCAATTATATCGGAGGGACCATTCTGCCTGGACTTCGTATTTCCCTGGATACCTTAAGCAGCAAAACCGCCCAGCTTCCCTCTATCAGCCTGGATATTCCCAAAAAGGTCATCGGAAAAAATACCATTGACTGTATGAGAAGCGGAATTATGTACGGCAATGCCGGCATGATCGACGGCCTGATTGACCGGATTGAAGAAGAACTGGGGCAGCCTGCTTCTCTGGTTGCCACCGGAGGACTGTCCCGCTTTATTATGCCTCTGTGCCGCCATCAAATCCAGTATGATGAGGCTCTGATGTTAAAGGGACTTCTGATTCTTTTTGAAAAAAACAAGAATCTGTAGTCAGAGCAAGGGATCTTCCTCTGGCGCACCATGCGTATCCCCGCGGAGCGTTTTTATTTCATAGGACGCCATTTCCTATGAAATAAAAATAAAGGTCAGAGCCGCTGCAGCTAAGACAAGTATCATCTGCAACGGGCTCTGGCCTTTTGCGTTTATTCTTTATATTTTATTCTTTTTTCTGAGCCTTTACCGGCGTTCTCCCAGTCTCTCCTGCGAACCTTTTTCTTTCTATAATAGTTCCGCATCTATCCAGACGTGTTATTGTTGAATCATTCACTCTGCAAAATCTCCCACAACTCTACAGTGCCCGGATAATCTTTACATGATTTCGGAGAACCGCATAAAAGCTTCCTCCATCCTCCTGTCCAAACCGGCGCAGCAAAGCTGAATGAATCCCATTCAGATTCTTCTTGGGTACCCCGTTAAGAATCTTCAGAATTTGATCCACATCTCCTTCCTGCAGGCTCATTTCACTGCGTGCCAGAATCAGCTCCAGATACCGGCGTTCTCTTTCCTTTTTGTTGTTGCTGTATCCGGCGGAAAGTTCTCCCCGGCAGCCAGGATTTTCTCGAATAAAACGATAGATTCCGTTTCCAGTTGCCAGACCAAAATGATACTCCATCACATTGTGAACCAGAGACATATTCGAAAGCTTCAGGGTTTTGCAAAGCTCCAGGAGAAATCTCCGATCCTCCTCCGGCTCCCGGCTTCCTGTCCGACGGAAAATCTTCAAAAGCTCTTCCTTCCAGTCAGCGCCGCCGCCAATCTGTTTTTCTTCTGTTTCTGCTTCGCCGTTTTCCCTGTCTTCCTCCCCGTCTCCAAAGAGCTCCTGCTCTGAAACAGCTTCGTCGTTTTCGAACGGCTCTGGTTCCTCCGTAAAAACCAGGGTATCCTCCTCAGCGGACTTTCGGCATTCTTCCTTCTTCTCTTTTTGTGTTTTTTTTCGTCTGTTTTTTCTCTTTTTTCTGGTGCTTCCCTCAGAAGTGGTCTGCCCACAGCTTCCCTCGACTTCTGCTTCGTCCTTTCCCACTGACACTTCCTTTGGGGACATTTCTTCGCAGATATCCTCTGCACAAGCTTCCGCTTCTCTCGTTTCTTCGCACTCGTTCTCTGCAGATACTGCCTTCAGAGACTTTTTCCTACGAGTCTTCTTTGCAGAAGATGCTGATTTTCCCGACTTTTCTCTGTGATTTTCCGCTGCGCAGGATTCTGATTTTTCCTGTTCTTCTCTGCGGTTTCCATCTGCACAGGATTCCGATTTCTCCTGTTCTTTCCTGTGATTTCCTGCTGCGCAGGATTCTTGGAGAATCGGCTCTTCTCCGCAATTTTTTTCTGCACAGGATTTTTGAGCGGCCGGCTCTTTTCCGTGAACACGCTCTGCAGCTCCAGCCTTTTCAGACTTATCGTTTCGGCCCTTCTTTTCTGATACGGCTTTCTCTGCCTTCTCTTCCTGGCGTTTTTCCTCCGGCGCGCCCTTCTCACAATCTGTACCCTTAATTCTCCGCACAGAGCATCCCTTCTGCTGCCAGTAACGAACTACAGCGTCATATCCGGTATCATTGGAAACAATGATATATTCCCGGCTGCCATTCTGAGACAGACAGCTTCCCAGCTCTGTCACCAGCTGAAAATCCAGGGCATTCTGCCCTTCAAAACACTTGATCCAGTGAACCGCCCCTCGCTTTTGTTCCATCAGACAAACGATTCTATCATAGCCCATGTGTGCGCTTTTATCTGTATAAAATACCAGAATCTCATCCCCATCCTCCAGTACCTGCAGAAGCTCCACCCACACATCGTTGATATTCTCGCTGTCGATTAAATAGGTTCTTCTCATTTCATTCTCTCCGTTATAAATTTTTCCCGTGATCTTTATTATACACGTTTTGCACGGAATGTAAAATAGGAACCATTACGCACCCGTGGAATTCGCTCTTCTTTTATAAACCAGATCCACAATTCCATTATAATTTTGTGTACTTACCAGCTCCAGCTTCTGTTCTGTGCTCTTGTCTTCAAAAAGGCGAATGCCGTCTCCCAAAAGTGTGGGAATCACAGAAATATAATACTCGTCAATCAATCCCTTTCCTCTCAGCTGCCCCACAAGATTTGCTCCCCCGCAAATCCAGATTTTCTTTCCTTCCTGCTGCCTCAATTCCTCCAAAAGTTCTTCTGGTTTCCTGTCCGTAAAGCAGATCTCATCGGAAGACAGATGCTCCGAATGCGTAAATACATAGGTCTTCAAGCCCTCGTATATCCACTGTTCCGGTGACAGCTCTGTTACAATCTGATGGTAGGTATTCCAGCCCATCAGTACTGTATCCACATCTCTAATAAACAGAGAATAGGTATCTATCATCTCTCCATCCTCTTTCTGACCCGTTAGCCAATCCACACCGCCGCGGCTATCTGCAATATAACCGTCAAGACTCATTGCAATAAACAAACTGATTTCTCTCATAGTATTCAATTCCTCTATCTTTCCAGGTCTCTCTTTTTTTCGAGCCTTATATTTCGTCAAACCATTACATACTCTGATGGCATTCCTGTTTTCGATTGTATCATAAATTTATTCCTTTTGTTTGTGCTTCAGAAGTTTTCCTATTTCTTTTCTTGTTTCCACCAAATAAAGGCCCCTGGCACGTGTTCTCTCCGTATGCCCTCAAAATACAGATGTTTGAACATCTATTTTTTAAGGTTTCGACAGTCAACACTCTGTGTATATCATACCTCTGAGTTTTATATAGAATTCCTCTTTTCCCACCGTAAATGCAAAATTTCTCCTCTGATTTGTGCAGGAAGCAGTTCTTTTTCTCCTTAAATGCAAAATCTTCGCCATGAATTGTGCAGAATCCGCCCTTTCCCTCCATAAATGCAAAATCTGCATCATGGCTCAAGAGTCCTCTATAGAAATTATTCCCCCACAGAAATCTCTTTTCTGCAAATACAACAATGCGGCAGTTCCAAGCAAATGCTTCAAACTGCCGCCGCTCAAACTTCTATTCTATTCTTCCTCAACCTTCTGAGGCGTTCTTGCTGAAACGCAGTAAACCTTTACCGAACGTTCCATCCGGCTGTTAAAGAAAATCCTGTCTCCCGTATGACTGTATATGGGATGAGGGTGGGCATCCTGCCCCAGCCAGTCACTTTCGTGTTTGCAAAGAGGAATCCAGGTCAGAGTTCCCTTTTCCCAGTCCGGAATGACCTTGCAGATATACTCCGCATCCTTTTTATGTGGATCCGGCCCGTTATCTGTACTGTTTTCCCGAACCTGCTTTACCTCCCAGGAATATTTAAAATACCCGTCGCACACCAGGTTTCCCCTGTGATCCATAGTAAAATGGCCATAGGCATTGTAATCATCCGGCAAAGCAATTTCCCAGTACCTTTTTGTAGTCAGCTCATACCGGCCAACCATAGCCGGACCGCCTGCATAGCCGCCATGATAAATAATCTGAGTTCCGTCATCACTCCACATCTCATGGCAGACCCAATCCTCCGCTCTTCGTGCAAAGCCCCTTGGATTCCCCAGAGTATCGCTTCCCTCGGTGCGGACACGAATCAGAGAATCCGTTTCATGGTCATACATCCAGATACGCCGGATCCCGCAGTCAAAGCTGGGCCACTCATGGTTATACATAATAATTTCCGGATTGATTGGATGAAACTGCACATGGGTAATCCAGCATTTCGGAACTGTTTTTTCAAACAGCAGTTCTCCTGTTTCTGTATCATAAACACAGAGATAGCTGTTTAAATTTTCCTCCTGCACTCGTCCGTCAATATCATAAACCGGACGCCGGTCAAGCCCGGTTCCCTCTGTTTCCGGATCAAAATCCAGGCATCTGCCGTCTGTCATAGGGACACAAAGTCGCTTTCCATCTGCACTGACATGAGTAAATGCTGTCATTCGCTCCTCCGGTATCCGGTTCAGCACAGTAATCCTTCCCTCCCGGTCTGCCCTGCATATTTTATCATCCTGAATAAAATAAATGATTTCCCTTACATAATCGAGACAGACACTGGCCTTCCCCAGCCCCCGATTCTTCTCTCCGTCAAAGTAAACGTAGCTCTTTAAAGTACCTGCCTGATTCTGTGTAAGAACCTTCTCTTTTCCGGTAAACAGATCCTTTACTATCACATTGGGGCTTCCCCCCTGATCACTTATCATATAAACTCTGTCTCCGCTCTCCCCAAGAGACGAGCAGGTAAAATACAAAAGCTGAGTATTATATTCCTGTCCATCCAGACAGCCGCCTGCCAGCATCCGTCCGTTTAATGGTGTTTCCTTCACAAATCACAGCTCCTTTCTGCAGAAAACAGGTTCCAGCAGCACATAAATCACTCCGCCTCCGCAGCTTCCTTCCTCTTCCGACTCCTCTCCTGCCATATTCACATAACACAGCATTGAGTACTCAGCTCCGGACTTCAGAAGTTCAAGCGCGCGGTTCATCATAACTGCCTCCGCACGGCCGCCTCCTATGGTTCCAATGCAATAGCCGTCTGGCTGTACCAGCATTTTCGTTCCCGCCTCACGAGGCGTAGATCCCTTTTTTCCAACAATAGTTGCCATCACACCAGCCTTTCCCCCATTTCCAGTCTTCAAAAGGGCGTGAAGCATATCTCTGGAATATCCGTTCTGTCTAATTCCTCTGTTTTTCACCTGAATAATCTCAGCCATAATCGCAACTCCCAGTTCTGCCGGAGTTTCTGAGCCAATATCCAATCCTATCGGCGTGTGGATGCGCTCAATTACCTGCGGCGCTGCTCCGTATTCCAAAACAGCGTTTTTCACCATCTGTACTCGTTTCCGATTTCCCAGCATTCCAATATAAGCATGAGGCTTTTCTACGATTTTCTTCAGACAAATCTGATCGTAGACGTGTCCCCTGGTTACAAGAACGAAATAGGTACTGCTGCTGCCCGGTATTTGATCCAGACCCGCTTCAAAGGGTTCACAAATCACCTGGCTGGCCCCTGCCCGTCTTGTATTGTCTGCAAATACAGGACGATCCTCCAGCACAATTACTTCAAAGCCCAGCATCCTTCCAATCTCAATAACCGGAATGGAAACATGACCTCCGCCGCAGATAACCAGACAGTTTTCCTGCCCCAGCCAGTCGCAGAAAACCGGTATTCCTGCCACCTCAGCAATGCTGTCCCTGCACTGTTTCTTATCTCGAACCGCTATCCAGACCTCTTCCTTATGTTCCTTCAGGTATCCTTTTTCCTCTGTATCAAATATCAGCTGCCCATCTGAAAAAAGAGCCTTTTCTCCAAAATGCGGCCCCGCCAGCACTGTCACTGCCAAATTCTGTTCTTCCGGATTACATCGGGAAACCGCTTCATAAAAGCTTCGCATCCCACATTCCCCTTTCTTTTATTCCATTTTCACTGTAACGCTTCTGCCGCGCTCTTACTTTGGCAGCTGGGCAAAAAACAACTCATACAAATCATCTTCCCCTTTTAAAACTGGAGAATTCTCTCCGCCTCCATTGGTACTGCGTTTCATAGCGGCATAAAGTTCCTCCCCCGCCTGAAGCAAATCCATTTCATAAAGTTCCTCTCCCTGCTCCCTGCAGATTCTGCAGAAATCTGATAATGGATTCTGACTTTTTCTTGTATCCCAAAGCCGTTTTCTAAGCTGTATATCCTCAGCCGCCTTTTTCTGAAGAACTTCCAGAGAAACCGCAACGTCCATAACTCTTATACTCCTTTATTTTTTTCACATCATGCTTCTTTTGAAAAACCTTTCCTGTCTTATCTGCCAGAAAACCGGCGCCTATAGCCAGAGCCGTAGGCATCAGCCATCCAAAGCCCTGTCTGCTGCCAGGAATCCCATGAAGAAGTCCAGTCACACCCGGAATCACAATATGGTTCTCGTCCAGCATAAAAAGCAGGCTGAACAAACCGCACACAAATGCTGACCAGGGATAAATCCGCGGATAATCTTTGATTCTGTGGTGAAGGCAGGAAAGAAAAATCAACAGAATTGCCAGAGGATAAATGGCATTAAGCACCGGCTTGGAAATTCTTAAAATCGCCCCCAGGCCCGCATTGGATATGGCCATGGACACAGCCGCAAACACATACACCCATGCACGATAGGACAGCTTCGAAAAAATTCTGTGAAAATAATTTCCACAGCATACAAGAAGTCCCACACAGGTATTAAAGCAGGCAATCATAAAAATACATGCCAGCATCACTGTCCCAGCCTTTCCAAAAAGAAATTTCACCACTCCGGTCAGTATCTCTGTTCCATCGGCCGCCCCGGCAAACCTGGTTCCAGAAACCATTCCCACGTAAGAAAGCATTCCGTAAACTACCAAAAGCACCGATCCTGCAGTCCATCCCGCACGAATGGTTTCTTTCATTACTCCTGATTCCTCTGAAATCCCCATGACCCGGATATTCATTGCGATAATAATTCCGAAATTCAGCGCTGCCAGGGTATCCATTGTCTGATAGCCGTCCAAAAATCCCCGAATCACGGCAGTCTGTCCATAAGCGCCATTGGGCGCTGCCGCTGGTCCTGCCGGGCGCAGAACAGAGGACGCAAAAATAATCACAATCAAACTCAGAAGAATCGGCGTCAGACATTTTCCCAGATACTCTGTCAGCTTTTCCGGATGCATAGCCACCTGAGCTGCCAACAGGAAAAACGCCAGGGAATAAACAAGCTGTACCAGCCTCAGTGCTTCCGGCTGATTCCAGAAAGGCATCACCGCAATCGAAAAAGAGGTGCTTGCCGTTCTTGGAATGGCAAGACATGGCCCAATGGCCAGGTATAAAACAAGAATGTAAAAAAAAGAAAATCTGGGATGCACCCTGGACGCCAAAGTCTCCAAACCTCCGGATTTGGTAACAGCCACTACCCCCAGTACCGGAAGAAACACGGCGCTCACTGCAAAGCCTGCAAATGCCTGCCAGGTATGAGTTCCTGCCTGTGCTCCCAAAAATGGCGGAAAAATCAGATTCCCCGCTCCAAAAAACATGGAAAAAAGCGTGATTCCTGCCAGAATCCGCTTCCTCCCTGTTAACGCTTTCATGCCAGTTTCTTTCATGTTCTGTATCCTTTTCTATTATACTGTATTTATCCGGTCCCTACAAGCTTCTCAACCCCCCACACACTCATAAACGCGCTTCTCCGACTGCTTTTCGTCTTCCCCCAACTGCCTTTTCGTCTTTCTTAAGACAGCACCACCCGCAGAAGATTTTCCAGGCCACAGCAGGATTTTTCCCGGAAAAGCCTTTCCAGATGCCCCAGATTTACATCCGAATGCTCAATTTCTTTGGAGTATTTCCAGGCAGACTCTGTCAGTATAGAAAACAAATTCTTTCCCGATCTCTCAGATGGATCTGCAAAAATTCCTCTGGTTATCTCACAGATCAGAAGGGTACTGACCACAGCCAGCTTTATCTTTCCATAGGCATTTTCATCATACACAGCTCCGCAGAAATAGGTAAATACAAAATATACCATCAGCTGCTCCATCCAGATCTCCCACGACGTCTCATCCTGAGTCTCCTTCTTCCATTCTGCCGCAGTTTCTTCCCCTGCCGTCACCTGTGCAGCTTCTTCTCCCGCCGCAAACTGTTCCTCTTCCTGCGCCAGCCCCTGCTCCGCTCTTTTTACATACTGGGGCCAGTCAGCTTTTAAAAGTTCCAGCTCCCCGAAAATCTCAAACAGCTCCCGCACCAGCCTGCTTCTGCTTTTCTTATCCACCCGGTACGGCTTTATCCGCTCTTCCATCCTCCGAAAAGCGCCTTCTTTCCCATAACGTTCCAGAAGCTGATCCACCAAAAACAGCTGCCCGCTCCGGATTCTTCTCTGCAGATCATGGCCCAGCGACAACACCATGGCAATTCGCAGCGACACCGGCTCCCGCCTCTCCTGAAGCAGGCGAATCATCAAATCTCTGGCATCCGTCAGCTTCGTATAAAGGAAAAAATCAAAATCCTCATACTCCTCTTCTCCCGCTTTTTCTGCAGTCAGAAACTGTACCGGCTCCCTGCTGCTCAGAATCAACCGCGCCGCCTCCGGACAGGACAAAGACAGGGAAATCTCCCTGCTGCCCTCAAACTCCTCGATATGGCGCGGATAATTCCGGCAGGTTCTGCACAGCATTTCTTTTCCTGACTCCTGGTAAATATCGCACAGATTTTCGTCATTCAAAAAAGCGCACCGTCCTTCATACTGCTGAAAGCAGGACTCCTTCCAGTCAATGGAATTATGCAGCCGGTTTCCAAAAGCCCCTTCTGCCCTTCTGTATTTCTCCCTGGTCCGGTCATCGATCACAATCTGCCATCCGGCGCAGCAGGTATCTGGACATTCCCCTGCAATACACTGAAATTTTTTATAATAATGAGGTATGGTATATAACATACAGTATTCTGCCTCCCAAATCTTTTTCTCATTTTCTGCTGTCCATTATAACAGCCATTTTCTCCGCCTGCAAGATTCCCGGCTTCTGTTCTTTTCCTCTGTTCTTTTTCCCCTGTTCCTTTCCCTTCCTCCTCCATTTGTGCCCTGTGACAAAAAATGGAAGTATAAACCCTCCCTTTTTCGTAAATCATTTTCTATGTATCATGCGCCACAGAAAATTCATAAGCGGAGGTTAGAACATGGCAGGATATAAGGTTGAAATCTGCGGAGTAAATACGGCGAAGCTGCCGCTTCTTACGAACGAGGAGAAGGATGCCCTGTTTAAACGGATTCTGGAAGGAGATCCCGAAGCCAGAGAGGAATACATCCGGGGAAATCTGCGGCTGGTACTCAGCGTCATCCAGCGTTTTTCCAGCAGCAGCGAAAATATAGATGACCTTTTCCAGATTGGCTGCATCGGCCTGATCAAAGCCATTGATAATTTTGATATTACCCAGAATGTACGTTTTTCCACTTATGCTGTCCCTATGATTATAGGAGAAGTGCGCCGCTATCTCAGAGATAATAATTCCATCCGAGTCAGCCGTTCTCTGAGGGACACGGCCTATAAAGCCCTGTACGCCAAAGAAAAACTTACGCGAACTGCTTCCAGAGAACCTACTCTCATGGAAATTGCCGAGGAAATCGGCGTCAGCAAGGAAGACATTACCTATGCGTTAGACGCCATTCAAAGCCCGGTCAGTCTGTATGAACCCATTTACACAGACGGCGGAGATCCCCTTTATGTCATGGATCAGATCAGCGACAAGAAAAATCTTGAGGAAAACTGGGTGGAGGAAATCTCACTGCGGGAAGCCATGAACCGTTTGCCTCAGAGGGAGCGCCACATCATTGATCTTCGCTTTTTTGAAGGAAAAACACAGACAGAGGTGGCGGAAGAAATCCATATCAGCCAGGCACAGGTGTCCAGACTGGAAAAAAATGCATTAAAAAATATGCGGAATTATCTGAGCTGATTCCTATCAATCAATCTCTTCCATCACATACAGCGTTCCGAAAATACGCCGGAACGCTGTAAATTTTCCTCTTGTATTCTTTCTAAAAACAGGTTACAATCTTCTGTATTGCCTTTTTCTCTAAAGAAAAACCGGCTTTTTTTATTTCACGGAACCTGATGGTTTCAAACTATGATTTACAGGAGGTTATTGTTTATGACATTTTACCAGGAACTGCAGCTGAATGCCGCCGGTTCTAAAGCTTTGATCCGAATTACAGAAGATAAGAAAGAGCGAAAACGCCATGTGCTTATTTACAATTTTAAGGTATATCTGGTGGTTGCCTTCTGCTTTGCCGCCGTTACCCTTTTCAGCCTGATTTTTGGAAATGAAAACAGCATTGCCGGCGTAGCCATTCTTCTTGCCCTATTGGTTCTTCGTCAGGCCGATTTTGGAATTCAAACCCCCCATGGCCTGTTGTGTATTATGGGAATTTTTTCCATACTGATGACTGGTCCTCATCTGTCTAATCTGGTATCACCGTTTTCCGGTTTTATCATTAATTTTATCTGTATCCTGACTCTTATGTTTTTAGGCTGTCACAATGTGATTATGTCCAATCACTCTACCTTTGTACTGTCCTATTTGATTCTTCAGGGCTATGACGTAAACGGGCGTTCCCTGGCTCTGCGGACAGCCGGTCTGTTTTTCGGCATGATCCTCTGTATGATTGTATTTTACATAAAACAGAAAAACCGGCCTCACAAACGGAAATTTGAAGATCTCTTTCATGAATTTGATCCTCGTTCCCTGCGAAACCGGTGGTATTTTAAGCTGACTGTATGCGTATCCACAGCCATGCTTCTTGCCTCTCTCCTCGGAATTCCCCGTGTAATGTGGGTAGGCATTGCCTGTATGTCCGTATGCCTTCCCTTTCAAAAGGATCTGGAAGTCCGTGCCAAATCAAGATGTATTTATAACATTGCAGGATGCCTGATTTTCCTGGTTATTTACACCATACTCCCCAAAAGTCTTCACTCCATGATTGGGATTATCGGCGGAATTGGCGTAGGATATTCTGCAAAATATCCCTGGCAGACAGTCTTTAATACCTTTGGTGCCCTTTCCAACGCCTCCGGCATCTTTGGAGCCGTCGGCGCTGTAATCCTGCGTATCAGCACCAATGCAGCTGCTGCCGTCTATACAGCTGTTCTCGGCGGACTGTTTGACCGGACTGCCAATCGCCTGTTCCAGGCCAGATAACAGCCCGGACCAACTCTCACACCTGTTTTCGCGAGATATCAGAAGATGTCCTGTCCTGAACAGTTATGCTTCTGTTATCTCAGCGGAAAATGGCAGAACACCTTTCTCTCGCCAATCTCAGTACACCCTGGTGTCTCCTGGCTGCAGATTTCTCTTGCATAAGGACACCGGGTGTGGAAACGGCAGCCGGACGGCGGATTTACCGGCGAAGGAATCTCTCCCGACAACAGTTCTTTTGTTTCTCCCCGCAGCCGCGGATCTGCTTTTGGAATCGCATTCAGCAAAAATCTGGTATAGGGGTGGAGCGGCTTATCATACAGCTCCTCCGTAGGCCCCAATTCACATATCGTTCCCAGAAACATCACGCAGACCCGATCTGCAATAAACTTCACTACGCTTAAATCATGAGAAATAAACAGGTAGGTCAGGTGATACTGCGCCTGCAGATCCTTCAAAAGGTTCAGCACCTGGGACTGGATTGAAACGTCCAGAGCTGACACCGGCTCATCACAGATAATCAGTCTGGGATTTAAGGCAATTGCCCGGGCAATACCGATACGCTGACGCTGCCCGCCGGAAAACTGATGGGGATAACGATTATAGAATTCATCTGGAATTCCCACCTCCTTCATCAGCTCTCTGACCCTTTTTTCCAGCTCCTGCTTATCCTTCATGCCGTAAGTAATCAGCGGCTCTCCGATAATCTCGTGAACCCTCATCCGCGGATTCAAGGACGCATAGGGATCCTGAAAAATAATCTGCATCTGACGCCGGAGGGCTGCAAATTCCCCTGGCTTCATGGAGATAATTTCCTCTCCGTCAAAATAGATTTCTCCTGACGTAGCCTCCAGAAGACGGATCAATGTCCGGCCCAGCGTACTCTTTCCGCATCCGGACTCCCCAACCAGAGCCAGTGTTTCTCCTCCATAAATCTCCAGATTCACATCAGAAACCGCATGAACCACCTGCGGCCTTTTCTTCGTTCCTCCAATGGGAAATTCCTTTACAAGATGCCTTGCTTCCAGAAGGACTTTTTTATCTTCCATCTAACTGCACCTCGCTTTCATACTTAAAGCAGCGAACCCCGTGTCCGTCCCTTGTCTGATAAAGACATGGCTTCTCCATAAAGCACCGCTCAGAAGCCTCTTTGCACCTGGTGCAGAAATTACATCCAGCTGGCAAATGCAGCAGATTAGGCACCACACCCTCAATCGTGTACAGACGATCCACCTTCTCATCCAGACGGGGAATGGATTTTAAAAGTCCTGCTGTATAAGGATGCTCTGTATGTTCAAACAGCTCAAAGGTTTCTGCCTGTTCCATCACCTTTCCTGCATACATTACATACACATAATCGCAGATTTCCGCCACAACTCCCATATTATGGGTGATCAGAATAATTGAAGTTCCCTGTTCTCTGCAAAGCTTTTTCATCAGCTGCAGAATCTGGGCCTCAATCGTCACATCCAGAGCTGTCGTCGGCTCATCAGCAATCATTACTTTTGGCCGACATACCATAGCCATTCCAATCATCACTCTCTGGCGCAGTCCGCCGGAAAGCTGGTGGGGATAGCTGTTATACCGCTTCTCCGGCTCCGGAATCCCCACTGCCTGAAAAATCTCCAGCACCCGCTTTCTGGCCTCTTCCTTTGATATCTTCTGATGCTGAAGAATTGCCTCCCGAACCTGGCGTCCCACAGGATAAACCGGGTTCAGAGAGGTCATAGGCTCCTGGAAAATCATGGAAATCTCATTTCCCCGCACCTTTGCCAGCTCTCTGGGGCTTAAATGGGTAATATCCCGTCCGTCCAGGGTAATACTTCCCTCTACCACCCGTCCCGGATACCGCAAAAGTCCCATAACCGACATGGCTGTCATACTCTTTCCGCATCCGGATTCACCTACAATTCCAATAATTTTTCCTGGCGGAACCTGAATGGTTACGCCGTCCACTGCCGGAACCTCTCCCTTTGCTGTAAAGAAATGGGATTTCAGATTCCGGATATCCAGTACGATTGATTCACTCATTCTGATCCCCTCCTTACTGCTCTTTCAAATAGGGATCCAGCACATCCCGCAGACCGTCTCCCAGAAAATTAAATGCAAGCACTACAATCATAATTGCCACGCTGGGCGCAATGCACAGCCATGGCTCAGAAAAAAGATACTTTTTCCCCCGCACTGCCATCAGGCCCCAGCTGGCGCTGGGCGGCTGAGCTCCCACGCCCAGAAAGCTTAAAGATGCCTCTGACAGAATTGCAGAGGGAATATTCAGGGTAAATAAAACGATCAGAGACGGCAGGCAGTTTGGCAGAATATGACGAAACATAATCTTCCACCGGCTGACGCCAATCGATCTTGCCGCTTCCACATACTCCTTTTCCTTCAGAGACAGCGTCTGGGAACGGACCACTCTTGCTGTACTGGCCCAGTTAATCAGGCTCAGGGCAATAAAAATATTAATCAGTCCTCCGCCCATGGTATACATGACCACCATAGCCAGCAAAAGAGACGGAAAGGCCAGCATAACGTCAGCCAGACGCATAATTACAAAGTCCACCTTTCCTCCATATACGCCTGCACAAAGCCCCAGAACCGTACCAATAGCCATGGAAATCAGCGTAGGAACAAGGCCGATCGTAAGGGATATCCGCGCTCCGAAAATAATCCGGCTCAGCACATCTCGTCCCAGCTCGTCTGTTCCCAGCCAGTGAGCCATACTGGGTGTCTGAAGGCGATCCGTCAGACTCTGAGCCAGATGATCATAAGGCGCCACAAGTGGCGCAAATACCGCTGCCAGAATAATCAAAAGAATCAAAACTGCCGAAGCCGCTGCCAGCTTGTTCTGGCGAATCAGAGTTTTCACCTGATCCATCCAGGTATCTGACTCTCCAATTTCGCTCATGGGATCACTGACGCCAGAAACAGGCACAGCTCCCTCTTTCCATAAATGCTTCACCGTCATCTCAGAACCGTTTTCTCCAGAATTCCTCATGTTACGCACCCTCCCGGATTCTCGGATCCAATACATTATAAAGCAGATCTGCTATCAGATTGCCAACAATGATCAGAACCGTAGTAAATACAACCGTTCCCTGAAGAAGCGGCATGTCTCTTGTTTCAATGGCATTGACTGCCAGGCGTCCAATTCCCGGAACGCCGAATACACTCTCTGTCAGCACAGCGCCGGACAGCATACTGGAAATCTGCAGCGCCATCATGGTTACAACCGGCAGCATAGCATTTTTCAGCGCATGGAAAATAATCACCGCATATTCCCGCAGCCCCTTTGCACGGGCTGTCCTGATATAATCCTCCTGCATAATCTCCACCAGATTGGAGCGGGTCATACGGGCAATGCTTCCTGCTGAATTCCACCCCAGCACAATAGCCGGAAGAATCATAGCGCGGAAGGAATCAAATCCGGATACAGGAAACCATTTTAATTTAAAGGCAAATACATACTGAAGCACCAACGCCGTCATAAATACCGGCATGGAAACTCCCATCAGCGCGCATCCCATAAAAAGCCGATCCAGAAGACGGTTCTGCCGGATTGCCGCCACAATCCCGGCTACAATCCCTATCAGCCAGGATACTGCTGCTGCAAGAAGGGACAGCTTTACCGTGTTGGGAAAAGCCTCAATAATAATCTGAGTCACATTCCGATTCAGCCGGTAGGACGTGCCAAAATCTCCCCGCAGCGCATTGGCTATGTATTTCAGGAACTGGATATAATACGGCTGATCCAGCCCCATCTCTTTGCTGATTTTCTCAATCACCGCCGGATTTACATGCTCTCCCATCATAGTGGTAACCGGATTTCCCGGTACAATGCGAAGCATAACAAAAATAGCCAGCACCACCCCAATCAGCACCGGTATGGATATCAGAATACGTTTTACTACTTTTTTTAACACTGGGCTTCCCTTCCCCCTTCTTTTGCTTAAAAAATGCCGCAAAATCGATTGCTCCATTCTGCGGCATTCGTTTCACTTTAATTCTTCCGGCTTCTTTCTCTTATTCGCTTAAAGAAACCTCATAATAGATCTTATCGCTGACTCCGCTCCAAAGCGGCTTAAAGTTCTGCACCCGCTTGCTGACAGCAAACAGATGAAGTCTGGAATACATGGGAACCCATGCGGCATCCTCGTGAATCAGCTTTTCCTCCAGTGCCTGGTACTCTGCCAGACGCTCATCCTCATTTACCATGGCGCGGGCTGCTGCCACACGCTCCATTACTGCCGTATCCGGATAATTGATGGAACGAATCTTTGTCTTCTCCTCATTTCCAAAGAAGGTATAAATAAAGTTATCCGGATCGTTGTAATCTGCCGTCCATGTGGACATAAACGACGGAAGTTCCCCGGCCTTTCTGGTTTCCAGCCAGGTAGACTCGTCATAATTCCGAATCTCTGCCTGAATCCCCACTGCTGACAGCTGCTCCTTAATAATCTCCAGAGCCATGGTCATGGTATCGGATGCAGAGCTGTCTGCTGCCAGCTCCATAGTGAATCCATCACCGTATCCGGCCTCTGCCAGAAGCGCTTTTGCTCCCTCTGGATCATAGACGATCTGGGTCTGATCCTCCTGGAAGCCAATCAGTCCGTGAGGGAAGATTCCATGCTCTGCCTGTCCCCGGCCGCCATAAAGGGCATCCAGAATCGCCTGTCTGTCAATAGCCATCTGAACAGCCTTGCGTACACGAACGTCCTGGAAAGGTTCTATATTAAAATTAAAGGTCAAATAAGTGATGCCTACTCTCGGACCGGATACAATCTGATCTGGATAAGAGGCCTCAAAACGGTCAACTGCATCTGTTACATAATCCAAATCAAGCAGATCCAGTTCTCCGCTTTCAAACATCATTGTCTGCGTCTCTGTATCCGGAATAATCCGAATCACAACACCGGGAAGCTTAGAAGCGCCTCTCCAGTAATTCTCATTTCTGGTCAGCACCAGACGGTCATTCAGAGTCCAGGAAGTAAACTGGAATGCTCCGGTGCCTACAGTTACAGACGGATCCATGCCGAACTGGTCACCAGCTGCCGCTGTGGCCTCACTGTCATAAATGGAAGCTCCCGGAGTAGACAGACAGGCCAGAAAAGCAGCAAACGGTTCTTTTAAGGTAATCTTCAAGGTATAATCATCAGTCGCCTCTACACCGGCCAGTGTCTCTGCTGTTCCTTCCAGCACCTCTGCCGCTCCCAGAATCTGATCCACTGATTCTGTATTTACGGTTCCCTTTTCTGTCAGCATACGGTTAAAGGTATAAACCACATCCTCTGCTGTAAAATCATTGCCATTGTGAAATTTTACTCCCTGACGGAGATGAAACGTATACTCGGTTCCATCTGGAGAAATCTCCCAGGATTCTGCCAGACTTGGCTGAATACTGGAGGTCCCGTCCTCCGCCACCTGAATCTCAACCAGGCGATCATAAATATTCCATGGAATTTCGTAATCCTTAGACGTCTTCTGTACATCAGCTGTCTGAATATCTGCATTCAGTACAGATACCAGATATCCGGAAGTATCCGCATCCGAACCGGTGCTTTCTCCGGAGGTTCCTTCTGCAGATGTGCTGCCTGCCGCAGCATTTTCCTCAGGCGTGCTGCTGCTTTCTCCGCCGCAGCCGGTCAGCAGCAGACCGAGAGCCAAAGTTGCCGCAGTTATCAAACGGATGCTTTTTTTCATAATGCTCCTCCTCTTCCATTCTGAAAAACAGGATTCTCTCTTTCTTCTGTCCGTTTTACATAGCCTCTCCAAAATAGAATTTTTTGTGGAAACAGGCAAGGTAAGTTAAGATAGAAAAAGGTGCATTCCCTCCGCGGGGATGCACCTTCGCATACGGAATCTGTTTTTCAAAATTCTGCTTTAATGGTTTCCATCATACCATACCGCTATCAGTTTTTCAACTGTTTTTCTGAGCGGAAGCAGACAGAATGCAACCGTCCAGCCATGCAGATTCCTGCCCGCTTACAGCGGACAAGAAGTTCCTGACGTCTGTCCTATAAAGAGTCAGAGTTCCTCCAGCACATCCAGCCATTCCAGACAGCAGGCGTGCCATGCTTCCCACGCCAATTCCCGCTCTGCTTTCAGCTGCCGCAGTTTTTCCCATTCCTCTGCCGCTCCCCTGTCCGAATCTGGGTCGTCTGCCTTCGATATCAGACCGCCTCCCCATTCTCCGGCCACTATATCCTCCCAGTACTCCCGGGACTGCATAAGCCTCTGCTCCAGCTCCCGGCACCGGGCCTCAAGCGTCCCATACCGCTCTCCTGCCGGTTCCAGACGTTCCATCACCAGCCCCAGCTTCCATTCCAGATACAGCTCCTCTGTCGGAAGCTCACGAAGTCTGTGGCGTTCTGCCTTCGGTACAGCCCGCATTCCTGCAATCAGCGCCGCATCCTCAGCCTTCATCTGACCGGCCATCGCTGCTCCATTGCCCTCTGCCTGACATTTTTCCAGTCTCTCCAGATAATGTTCATATCCAAAGGGATAATAAAATGCTCCCTGTTCCTCAAAAATCAGCACAGCCTCTGCTACCTGCCTGATAAAATATCGATCATGAGAAACAAAAAGAATGGTACCCTGGTAGGCCTGAAAGGCCGATTCCAGCACCTCCTTTGCCTGCACATCCATATGGTTCGTCGGTTCATCCAAAATCAGGAGATTTGGCCTTCCCTGAAGAAGCTCTGCCAGAACCAGGCGGGCCCGTTCTCCCCCGGACAGGCTGTTTACTTTTTTCGCTGCCTCCTGCCCGCCGAAAAGATATGCCCCCAGAGTACTGCGCACCTCCTTTTCTGTCATCGAAGGAAACAGATCATGAAAATGCTCCAGCACAGTCTTTTCTGATTCAATTTCCGCCGAATGCTGATCAAAATATCCGATCATCACCTGATTTCCCAGAGAGAGCCGCCCTTCCTTCGGCTCCAGAAGCCCTGCGGCTGTTTTTAAAAAGGTACTCTTCCCCACGCCATTTGCTCCCAGAATTCCAATCTTCTGCCCCCGGCGCACTCGGAGAGAAAGCTCCAGAAGAGGCCTTTCATATCCTATTTTCAGATGCTCTGCCTCCAGCACCCATTTGCTTCCAGGAAACAGCGGCTCTAATGGACCAGGAAAAAGGCAGGTATCCTCCTCCAGCGGTTTTTCCACCTTCTGCATCCGCTCAATCTGCTTTTTCTTCGCTCTGGCAAAAGCCGCCTTTGCCGGTTTATTTTTAAAGCGACTGATAACCTCCTCCAGCCGCCTGATTTCCTCCTGCTGCCGTTCATAAGCCTTTCGCTGCAGCTCCAGTCTCTTGCGCTTCTCTGCCCGATACTGAGTATAATTTCCCGAATACCGCGTCAGATGCCCTGCCTCCACTTCATACACTGCATCTGCCGTCTGATCCAGAAAAAAACGGTCATGGGACACCATGACCACTGCATGGCTGTATTCCTTTAAATACCGCTCCAGCCACCGGGCAGAATCAATATCCAGGTGATTGGTCGGCTCATCCAGAAGAAGAATGTCCGGCTTCTGCAGCAGAAGGCGAATCAGAGCAATTTTTGTCTGCTGTCCGCCGGAAAAATCTTTCAGCCTTTTTCTTTTCTCTTCTCTGGAAAATCCAAAGCCTGTAAACAACCGGTCATACTCCAGCTCATACTCAAAACGTTCTCGATCAAAACGATCCTTTGCCGGACATCCCTGCAGGATTTCCTCCTCTACGGTCCTCTCCCCGTTTTCAAAGGCCTGCTGCCTCAGCATTCCCACAGTCAGCCGCCTTGAGGTTACAATCCCCGGACCCTGTCTTCTGTCATCTCGATCCAGCTCCAGCTCTCCTGCAATCAGCCGCAGCAGCGTTGTTTTCCCTGTTCCGTTGCGCCCTACCAGAGCCACTTTTTCATTTCCCTTTATCTCAAAATTAAAATGCGACAGTACCGGCGTGCCTCCAGCCGAGATACTGCCGTCTGTAATCTGATATAGCATAGTCCATTTCCTTTTTCTGTCTGACAGTTCCCTGCCGTATTCTCCTGCAATACAATCATAACAGTTCAGCCATGCGAAGCTTCATAAAGCAGACGCCCAATGTTTCTTGTCTGCTGTAAGCAGGCAAGAAGAAATATGGCTGTTACACACAGTCAAATGGTAGCCAAAATATCCCTCTTTGTCAATGGATCAAAAATTTAAAATTTTTTCAAATAATGCTTGACAAATTTGCAGTTATCATTTAATATATAACATGTTGCAGCGATAACAAAGCAGCAGCCAATCAAATATGTGTGCGTAGCTCAGCTGGATAGAGCACTTGGCTACGGACCAAGGTGTCGGGAGTTCGAATCTTCTCGCGCACGTATTAGAACCGGCAGGTCTTCGACCTGCCGGTTTTCCTGTATCTCAGAACATTTCCGGATGCAGCTGCTGCAGCCTGGAAAACGAGATACAAAGGTATCATTTTTTATATCTACGATAATACCTCTGAAAAAATATGCTATCTAATTCGTAGATATCTCCCTGCATATCATAAACAGCTGCAACGTGTAAATATCCTTGAGTAGTTGCTATACTGCTATGCCCCATCAGAATCCGAAGCAGCTCCACCGAACCGCCACCAACTATATAGGATGTTGCAAACGTATGACGGAGTAAATGCGGCTTCAATCGAGTTATCCCTGTCTTTCTACGAATCCTTGCAAAAAGAGACTTTATAGATGAATCTGAAAGCGGACTACCATTAACCATTGTAAGAAAATAATCATGCTCAGTATATTTCCGATGCATATACATCCAACTCCACAGGTATTTTTTCAGAGTTCCACCCATAGGAACAATCCGTTCCTTATCTCCTTTCCCATATTTCACAAATATCTGACGATTATCAAAAAAAACATGATCCACCCTCAATTCACAAACCTCATTAAAACGCAGACCAGCATCTAACATCAAATGAATGATACACAAATCACGGCAGCCATAAGACGATTTTATCGAAAATAAACTATCAATCTCATCCACCTCAGAAGCTGTCAAAGGGATAACCACCTTTTTCTCTGCCTTAATAAGCCGAAACCCTTTTAAAATATCATCAATAAAACCTTCAGAAATCAAAAATGAAATAAATGTCTTCAGATCAACACTATAATTTCTTATGCTGCGCTTAGAAAGACGCGCTGCATCATCAGCAACCTTAAAGGGATGTCCCGAATTTAAAGGTTTATGCCGGAGATAAACAACATAATTTCTTAAATCATTCGTTGTAATACTGCGCAACTCAATTTTATCGACTGGAACCCCTCTGGCCTGCTCCATATACTCCAAAAAGTAACGAACACTATTTCTATAATTCTTAATCGTATCATCACTGCAAAAAGATTCCCGGTCAAGAAGAAAATATTCAAATGCAGTCTTCAAATTTATGTCATTATTCATTCACTACACCCCCTTGCACATCAGGAAAATTCATGTTATTATATCCGTAGATTTCACCTGTATCATGATTTATGATACCGAAATTATACGATGAAACAACGTCCGTATAGCCTGACAGCTCTTCCGCATTAAGCTGCTGGGCTTTTTTCATTTTATATCTCAGCGCTTTTTCAATATCATTATCATTCAATGTACACAATGCATCTACTACATCCTGCATGATTTCATCATCATTGATTCCTTTTTGATATAAATTATAAGTCACTATACTATTTATTGCCCTGGTCTTGACTAATTCTGCATTTAACCGCCGTGAATATGTTCGAACCAATTTAAGTTCATCTGGTAGCAATTTCACATCAACAATGCGACAGCTCCGGAGGGCCTTCCAGAAACCGCAGAGAGGCCGCCGGGATTTATTTCCATCACCCTCTGGCTGCACTAATCGAAACACATACATAGTTAAATAATCAATAATCAGTTTTCTATTATCCAGATAATCATAAATTCTTTTCGCTGTCACATGAGAACTATTATCCGTAACAGGTAAAAGCTGATAAGATTTTGTGTGCCGTCTCATAGTCTGATATTCTACATTCATAATAAGATTCACTTTAGGAGTAATACGGTCAACAAATTTTTGTAAACTATCCACCTCCATTGTAAGATCTCCAGAAAGAAGCCGACCGCATGTAATCTTTAAATCTGTATCCTGACCATACTGCAGATAAAACATGCAGCGAGCAAAATTGAGATACTTCCAGCTCTTCCTCTTATAACATTCCTCATAAACAAACAGGTCATAGCGATTAATAAGACCATGAAAAAACCAGGTATACAAAAACCAACCTTTATACCCCTGCTCGACCACCTCCTTACTCTTTAGATAAATTCTGATAAAAACCTTATCAGAACGCTTTCCCAAAGCCACATAATCAATTTCATATCCCTCTGAGCCCTGCTTTTCTGTATGCGTCAGAGCATCTTCAAAACGGTCTACTCGCATCTTATAAAAATTCTCCAGAGAAAAAAACTTTTCCGGATTAGATAAATAATTGCTATGCCAGCAATAATCAATCCGATTCTCCTGACAATAGTGAATCTGAAGACCAAAAAAATCAGCCAAAGATTTTACATAAGCATAAGATTTTTCAAATGCTTTATATACTCCATACATCCACAACATATAACTACGAATCTGAACCACTAATTCACAGGTTACAGAGCTATTACCATCTGCACCTCGAGGAACATGAGGAGCAATGAAGACATCAAACCACTCCGGACACTCTAAGCAGATAGTATACATATGTGCAAAACTGAATTTCCTAAGATTCAATATCTTATCATCAAACTGTATTGATAAAAAATCAATACTTGAATCATTTTCAAGAATCTCATACTTCTGCTTAAAAAACTTCCGAAACTGTAAAACATTAGAATCTTTACTATCCAATGTAAAGTCATTTAAAAACTTAACCGAATAATAAAACGTATCAATATTATGTAAAAACTTACGCTGCTTAAAATCAAACCAGTATACACTATCTTTTTTATCAAATTCGTTATAGATAATTGCCTTTGAATACTCTCTTTCATGTACCATAAAACACCCCACTTTAGTCAATTAAAGTCTTTTCGGGAAAACGCATTTTCCCGAAAATTGTTTTTGACCCTTAAACCCAGTATTTATAAGGCTTTCAGCCCATTTTACTATGTATTTTCAGACCACGTATTACAAGGACGTGGCGGGCCTCTTTTTGACTGATTTTCACTCATTTTTCATCCTCTTTTTAAACTCTTGGAGCCAATTCAATATATGCTCTTTTCTCCGCCTGCAGGCGCGGCGCACTGCCCCGGCCATGGCCGGGGGCAGCGCCCGCACCCGCTGGCTAAGCGGAACAACCTCAGCAAAAGGAATATACTCAAACTCTTTCAAGGGAAGCTGCGGAGCATCAAAAGAATTAAAATATTTTACATAACGCGGAATATAGGTAAACTTCACGCTACCAATAAAGAAAAATAACAAAGGATCAAAATGATAATCGTCAATCAACTTACTCTCGCCGCTGCCGTTCTTATCACCATGAGTAATCGTTATTGTTTTCGTAATCCGGCGAGCCACAGAAAAGCAATTCAAAAAATTCGTAATCAAATACATGTTATCCGTCAGATCTCGCAATTTTTTATCAACATCAAACGTCTGAGAAAAAAGAAATACCACATGTTTATAATGGCGCTGCAGCTTAAAATAATCTCGTACCTCTTTTTTAAATGACTTAAAATCACGGTTATCCCATATCATACCAACCTCATCAATCAGCAGAACCGAATTTTCCGGAAAATGATAGAAACCGACATCTGCAGCATCAAAATAATAAGTACCAGGAATATAACTGTTACAATAAACCGTATAACCCTTTTTTGAATACTTGAGAGCCAATTTACACATCAGTGTACTTTTACCGCTGCCTTTCTTACCAAAGACCATAAAAAGCTTATATGGATTTCGATATTTCACAAGATGATAACCCCAAAAAGCAGTAAAAAGCAGCATCACAGCAAACACTTTAACGTACAAATCTAAATACATCGGAACAACCTCCTGACAAAGCCATACACAGCCAGAACTATCACAACCACATAAAGAACCACATACAAATCATTATCTATTGTCATCGCCTTCAAAGGAAAAAAGAAGAAATCAATAAAAGCACGTAAAAAAATATACATATATTCCCCTTTCTGTATCTCATTTCCCAGGCTGCAGCAGCTTCATCCGGAAAAGAATTGAGATACAAAACACAAAAAATAGGTAAAAAAAAGGACAGGCAAAAACCTGCCCTTCTCTCCAGAAGATTATACAGAATGATAAATACGCATAAGGAAAGCAATGATAGCACCGCAGAAAAACAATCCCATGGCAATCATAAGAATCGGCTTATCAAGCATCCAACTCAGAAGCGTTGCACCCTCTTCCAGAATCCAGGCGAACAACTGAGAAAAAATACCAAGCATATCCGTAATAGAACCACCAGAAGAAACACCCGCATCAGAAGCCCAAGCCGGAAAAGTGCCCATCACAGATAAAGCCATAGAACCAGCAACCGGAACAACACGATACTTCAACATACAGTTACGAAACTTCATACAAATACCCTCCTTTAAAATAAACTTCTGAATATATTAATCAACTTCCGGAAAATAGGAAGAAGAATAATACCAACTCCCAGCCAAGCATAATCATGCAACAATGCATCAACGGCCATTTTTAACCAGACATAAATACCATTATTGAGCAAATAACGAAGCTCATCGAACATATCACCACCTCATAACAAGATGCTTTAAAAACTCAGCGAAGTAAGCAACCAACAGAAGCAGAAACCAGGAAGCCACCAAATATTCAAAAAGCCCAAACTGCTCCGGTAAATAGCCTAATAGTGCCTGAAGCGATTCAACCAGCAAATCAAAACACCTCCTCCAACTAAGAAAATAAGAATCAAATACGGCATATCAGACATAGCAAAAGGATAATATGCCTTTTCAACAACTATCTCACAGTATGTATCTGTATATTGGTATCGAGTACCATTCCAATAATATTCTCGCAAGTAATTAGGAGATCCATAATTGCGAATATGAGAAAAGTTATTGCCAAGACAAGGAGTAAGGTACACCAAAATACCTGTTTCTGTATACGGGTCAAATGTAGCATCTACCACCCTCCCTTGAATCACATTTGTTGATACATTCCAAAGACGTTTCTGAGCATCCACATACAATGAATCTATATATTCAGGCGAGAAACAGCATATATAAGAATGACCGTCCACAACAACATCATAACGAAGAACATTGACATAACGGTCTTCAGAAGACGCCGCCAACGAAATGGCATCATTGAAAAAAGTAATTGTCTCGCCCTGGTCAAGGTCATCATCCTGCGCTGGATCCACGGAATCGGCATTAGATACAGTAGCGACATCACCAGAAACAAGAAAATCATCCAAAGACTTAACATGCCGGAGTATTTCACCCAAAAGCCCAGAGTCGTTTGCATTATCATCAACCTCGCTTCCTAAATCATTAATCAAAGGAATTTCATCCTGCAGCTGCTCATCAGCGTTACTTGGAGAAGCTGCAGCATAAGCCGGAACAGCCACCAAGAAAGAAAACAACAGCGTAAAAACAGATATTTTCATAAGAACCTCAATCATCTAAATCTGAATCTGAAACCTTACTTGTATGCTGCGGTCGAGGCGGCCGAAAACCAGGACGAAACCGGACAACTATTGACGTAAGAACAATAGAAAGCATACATGCAGCTACTATCAAAGTTTCATAAGAAATGCCATCAATCACAGTATTTTTAAATAATTTCACCACCATCATAAAACAATCCAATATGAAACCGGAAAAATCAGCAATCAAAGATCATCCCCCCTTATTTAATATCTGAATCAAAATTGCAATAGATAATGTCACAGCAATAAATGACATACAAAATGGAGGTAGATTCGGAACCAGAGCAAATAAAAAAACAGTACCTTTGAAAATAATAGAAAATAAATTCATAATCATTTCCACAAGGCCAACAACAAAATTAACAACCGTTTGAAAAATAGCTGCTACTGAATCAAAAAAAGCAAACATTAATTTCCCCCCTTAAAGCGATACAAACCAGCAACCATAAGAGCAATACCCATAATAAAAGACAAATTAATTACATTTTTGAAACCTCCTGAATTAACAAAAAGGCTTTGCAAAAAATCTCCAAAAAGCATAAAAGTTGAAAGATACTCAGTAATTGGATTAGAAAACTCAAAAGAATTAAGCGGATCTGAAATCTGGTTCATAATCTGCTGTTCCTGAACTGCCTGATCCTCCAACTTGCTGCTCAACTGGTCATTCGTAGAATCCATAGAGGAATTATCATAACCATTAACTATAGTATCCGTATTGGCATCATCATTGATCATCTGGTCACTGATATTATCACTGATGGAATTAACAATCTTATCTGCATTTTTATCAGCATTGGCCATATCCTCCAAGTGAATGTAGTTGTACTGTTGATTCCAAAGGGCTTCAATCTGCTGACTGATAGTCTGCACAATTTCTTTCAGCGTATCGTTCATAGTTGCGGTATTCTGTGCTATCTGGCTGCTTTGATTTGCAATATGATTTTCTGCACTGCCAACATCACCCGGAGCAGATAACGCAGGTTCAGACGTCGCATCAGCCTTAAAAAGAACGTCAATCAAACGAATAGAAACTTGATTAATAGGAACATCTGTATATAAATCAAGTTTATATGTTACAAAATCAGTATTATAATTTGTCTTGATAGTACACTTAGCCGTCCATTGTTTTCCACTAAAAGTAACAGAAGTAGGACTAGCCTCGTAAAGACCAGAAGCATTTTTTCCACCAACCTGCATAGTAAACGTATCAGCTACCACATTATCAATACCAGAACTACGAATATTACCTAAATTATCAAACAATCTAACAGTAACATCATAAGTACCAGGATCCGGCAAAGCATCTTTATCTGTCTTAAAATAAAATTCAATGCTTTTGTAATAAGAACCATCTGTTAATAACGGAAATTCAAAAGTCTCAAAATAACCACTACCTAAATCTGCATGAAGCACACCGTTACTGGTACGCGCATAACATACAACAGAATTTGCATCATGAATTGAAAGAAGATCTATTTCATACGGCGCAGGAGCAGAAAAATCAGCGACCGGAAGCCCGTCATCACCAATCCAAACATCAGCATCCGAGGAAGTATGAGCCGGAACATCTGGAACAACACCAAGACCGGGATTATCTGCAGGTAATGGAATCTTCTTATAATTCTTCAAATAATCCTCCATACTCAACTCTTCCGAGTTTGACGGAGTAGCCTCAAACGCAAAAGAGGGCACAGACCAGCAGACCACAAGCAGCACTATCATCACAATGCTTAAATATCGTCTAACCATATCTGTACCCCCTTAAATTATTCATTTACCGGAACAATCTTAACAACATCCACAAAATCAAGGTCAACTATCTTCAGAACCGGCTTCATGTCAGAGCCTATCGACATCTCAAAAGTAGCATCATAGAGCGCCGGAGCTTTCGGAATCTTAGCCATCAAATAAAAATCAAGTTTACCTTTTGCCGGCCGGGTTCCCTTGCTGCCATTCGTATTATCTTCAGCCTCCAACTCCGTATTAAAATAATAATTGCAGGTTACTCCTTCAGAAATTTCGCCAGTCTTCTCATCTGCGATCCGGTACTGACTTGCATACAACAAAATAATCTGTGCTTTCATTTTCAATCCTCCATAAATATAATATTAAAGCGCCGACATTGGCTGCTATAACTCCGCGGATGCGGGCCCCCCTGCGTTGCCCCCACATCCCGGCGAATGATGAATCACTCGCCAGGTACAAGGGTGAACAAGGAGAAGGCATAACCGTCCGCCGCCGGGTACCGACAAAAAAATACACTATCTGGCATTTCTGGCGGCTTGCAGCCGCCAAGTTTCGGCCACCAGGCGCCGACTACGTCGGCTGCACTGGCAACCACCAAAAGTATCTCAATTCAATCCGGGATGAAGCTGCTGCAGCTTAAAAACTGAGATACAGTAAGTATTCATCAGAAGCATAATGCATAACTCGTTTAATAAATTCTTCATTTGTCATAATTATTCTCCTTTCATCCGCGACTGGTATACGAGCCAATCGAAAACATGAAGTTAATTAGTTGAAAGGGGATCGGAAAAATGTTATGATAGAAACGTCCAATAACTATATAACGGCTTCCTATCCCCTATGGTAGAAAGCTACAAAATCAATAATGCAAACGTGTCACTTTCTATATTTATATTATAGTCCACTTTTGCGTACTTGTCAATAAATAAGTACGCATTTTTGCACTTTTTTTAAAGGAAACGATTATGACAATAAATGAACGATTATTCAATGAAATGAAAGAAAAAAAGCTAAAATCTACAGATTTAGCCAATATACTAAATATAAATAAAACCGTCATAAGCGCCTGGAAATCCAGAGGAACAAATCCGCCAAGCGAATATATAGTACAAATTTGTGAATTTTTAGATATATCAATAAATTATCTACTCACAGGAAAAGAAGAAAACGACATCACATCTGAAGAAAAAGAACTAATAAAATACTACAGAGCTGCTGACCAGCGCGGAAAACGTACCATAATCCGAACGGCCAGAGAAGAAGCAGAGGAACAAGAATCATTGATTTCAGTCTCTGGATAAGAAAGGAAAGATAATGAAATACTTAATAAGCTTAATAGGAGTAATCATTCTAACAGTTATTATAATTAAAACACATAACAAACCCCAAAAAGAAAACTCCAAAAATTCTGAAAAAAAGATACCAAACAATGAACCTCAACCACCAGATTATTACCCCTATCAAAAAAAGCACCTTCTCACCAAAGAAGAGTATAAATTTTATAAAGTCCTCAAAGAATCTTGCAGAGAATATGAATATATTATATGTCCCAAAGTTAGACTTGAAGACTTTATTCAAGTAACCGATAAAAAAAATATAATGAAATATCGAGGATACATTAAATCAAGACACATAGATTTTTTAATTTGCGATAAAAATCTATATATATTAGCCGGAATAGAATTAGACGATAATTCTCATTATCAAGAACAGGCACAAAAAACTGATGATTTAAAAAATAATATATTCAAAGAAATAAAAATTCCCTTATTCCGAATCAAAGAAACTACAAATTATGAGTTACAAATTGAATTACTTTTAAACGATTTAAAAAAACAACCAAGAAAACGATAAAATTCAAAAGAATCGAAAAAGACCTAAAATAATAAAAAGTACTACGGACCAAGGTGTCGGGAGTTCGAATCTTCTCGCGCACGTATGGAAAGGGCAGGTCGATGACCTGCCTTTTTTGGTTCCATAGGAAATTACATCCTACGAAGTAAAACCAGGTTTCTGCTAACCGTTCAGCCCTCACAGGGCAATAAATTGTGGAAAAGGAGAAAAACATTCCTGCTTCTGCCTGAAGAAAAGGAGTGTCTGTGTGATTTTATGAAACCAGAAAATACAAAATGGGAAAACCTCAATCCGGAAAATATGAAGCTGGAAAGTCTCAAACCAGAAATTCAGGAAGGAATCCGCCGCCACATTCATCGCCTGGGCGGCACAGAACGTGCTGAAATCATAGAAGTCGGACCAGGCCACGCAAAAATCGCTGTGGACATCCGATCCGACTGTTTGAACTTATATGGAAAAGTACACGGGGGCTTTCTTTTTACCCTGTGCGATACCGTATCCGGAATGGCTGCATACTGTCTAGAGCAGATGAACGTTACCCAGGACAGCAGCATCCAGTTCCTCCATGGAATTTCCGAAGGAAGAATCTATGTAGAAGCCAACGCGCTGCATATTGGGAAACGCACTGCCGTCAATCGTCTGACTGTCACCAGTGAGGACGGAACCCTCTTAGCCAACGCATCCTTTACCATGTGTCTTCTGGGACCTCTTTCCAAATTTAACCTTCCATGGCTCCAAGCAGATAATTAATAAACTGCTGTGCCGTCCGTCCGGAAATGCCGCCGTGGCTCAGCTCCCATTTATTGGCCTCTGCCCGCAGCATTTCCTCCGGCATGGTAATACCTGCCCGACGGGCCAGCCCCTCTACAATATGGAAATATTCTTTCTGAGACGGCTTGGAGTAGCAGATGGTTACGCCAAACCGGTTGACCAAAGACAGCTTCTCTTCCATGGTATCAGAACGGTGCATTCCATTTTCGTGCTCCATATCACTGCGGTCGTTCCAGTTCTCCTTAATCAGGTGGCGTCGGTTGGAGGTCGCATAAATCAGAATGTTATCCGGTCTTGTCTCCACACCGCCTTCAATCACTGCCTTCAGGAACTTATACTCAACCTCAAACTCCTCAAAAGACAGATCATCCATATAAATAATAAAACGATAATTTCTGTTCTTAATCTGGGCAATCACAGACGACAAATCCTTAAACTGGTGTTTATAAATCTCGATCATCCGAAGTCCCTGATCGTAGAATTCGTTGACAATCGCCTTGATGCTTGTAGATTTTCCCGTACCACTGTCTCCAAAAAGAAGAACATTGTTGGCCTTCTTTCCCTGTACAAATGCAAGTGTATTCTCTACCAGCTTTTTCTTCTGCAGCTCATATCCAATCAAATCATCCAGCATAACGGCATCCATATTATTGATTGCCACAAAATCAACCCTTCCGTCGTTTCTTGACTGAATGCGAAAGGCTTTATTCAGTCCAAACATTCCCACGCCGTAATCCTTGTAAAATCCGGTTACACAATCAAAGAATTCGTTTTCATCCTGTGCTTCCTCCAGCCTCCGGCTCAGAGCCTGTACCTTCTGGCTGACATTTTTATTATACATCAGTTCTTTTTTTCCAATAGCCTGATAATTGGAAATCCGGCTGAAACAGTCGATCCCCAGATATTCCTCCAAAGCAGAAAAGTCATAATGGAATAAATCCAGAAAAGCTCTGAAATCTCCCTTGGCAAAATAATTGACACTTCCCTCATTTGCCCCGACCTTTTCACAGGTAATGCTGAACGGATTCTCATTCGTAATCAGCAGAAACGTCAGATAGTTGTGCCACAGATTTCTGTCAAAGCCATAATCTGTAGCCACCTGCAGCAAATGCTTCATCTGTGTAAAAACACGGGTGGAAAGTTCCTCCTTTGTCTGGCTTTTATCGTCCATTTTTCGAACAATATCCGCTAACTCCATCAGGATCGTATCCTTTGGCATGTCGCCATAAATCAGCAGTCTGGAAACTATTTTATACATTGGTATTCTCCTCATCTTCTCCGTCTTTTTATTTTTGCCTCTGCAACGATGTTGTGGACAGTTTATCACACTTTTGAAGAAAGGAAAAGATACGGATTTCCTGTTTTTCAAGAGATTTTTCAAAGTTTTTCAGTTCATTTTCAGGCTGCAAGAAACTTCTCCAGGTCTTTTCTCAGTTCACCGCACTCGCCGGCATGAACCTTCAAATGAACCACATGATCAAATCCCAGGTACAAAATCCCCAGAATCGATTTTGCATCTACTACAATACTTCCACAGCATAAATCCATCGTATAAGGATATTTTTCCACCCGCCGCACAAATTCCAGCGCATCCTCCGGACCTTTCAGAGAAATATTCATCTCACTCATAACCTTTTTTGAAACCTCCTTTATGCTTACTTGAATATACCATAAGCATAACCGTTCTGAGGAGATTCATACTTCTCTGCTGCTTTCTACTGTTCCATCCCGGACATTCTCTGGTGCTCCTCTAAAAGCTCCTCATATAAATGACCAAAACTCCAGCCTGCATTGCTTTCTGTTACAATTGCCTTCAGAGCAATTTTGGGGACACCGGCTTTCCGCAGATTCATCAAAAGCTCATCCAGACGCCTCTCTGAAAAACGGTGCATTACCAGCATTTCCTGGGCCATCACAGGAAGAGCCTTTTCCTCGTTCTCTGCCGCCCTGTCTTCCTCGCTGTTTTTTTCATATCCAGCAATTCCCAGAAGACTTCCTATAGTTTCTCCTGCCTGTTCCGGGGAAATGTTTTTAATTCGGATTCCCATTCTCACAAGCACACCCTTTAGCTTCACTGCTTTCTCTGACGGTTCTGGTGTATAGTATAACACTGTTTCAAACACTCTGTTTTTCATATTCCATCTCCCTTTCTCTCTATTTTATCCTGAACAGAATTTTCCTGTGTAATAAATAAGAATCTCGCTCGCGAGCTTCTCCGCCTGCGGCGGGTCGCTTCTGCGACAAAATCCCCTGCCGCCGCATGGCGATCCTCGCGGAGCGTTTTTGCTTCATAGGATGTACTTTCCTATGAAACAAAAAAAGCCCTAAACCTCTCTTCAGAAGTCTAAGACTCTCGCTCAATGCCGCAGGCCGGAATCGAACCGGCACGGGAGATTAGTCCCGCAGGATTTTAAGTCCTGTGCGTCTGCCTGTTCCGCCACTACGGCATCTGGCAAACTTGCCAAAATGGGACCTATAGGGCTCGAACCTATGACCCTCTGCTTGTAAGGCAGATGCTCTCCCAGC